>OLRW01002306.1_pt1 | contig 10717 bp, 10 predicted proteins | sample 1672701 | NCBI WGS metagenome assembly OLRW01 (sample SAMEA3136715, study PRJEB25190) | human gut metagenome | biome: human gut; feature: human-associated habitat; material: faeces | place: Austria | collected 2013
TGCCGGAGCGGTGCTTAAGCCGCAAGGCGGGAATTGTGCGGTGTTGCCCTAATTCCTAATTTTTCCCCTCTCCGTGTAAAATGCCAAAAGCCCGATGTCAACACGGCATCGGGCTTTTGGATTTTCTGCATATAAAACGTTAATTTACTTATCCTGCGCGTTATGCTTCGCGGCAAACGGCAGCTTGCCATAGATTCCGCCGGTCGTCTCCTTGGCGGCACAGATTTTATCTGCCAGACACACCAGCCACGCTTCACGGCAGGTGGGTGGGATGGGGGTTAAGGGGAACATGTGCTTTTTGATGATCTCCCGCTCCACCGGGGTCAGCTTCCAATCCTCGCTTGCATTGTGCAGGGCGGTGCCTGGGTGGGTAAAACCGTGCCAGTGGTGGCCGTTGGCTTTATCATGCCAGTCATACAAAAAGTAATCATGCAGCAATGCACCGCGGATCAGCGCCCGCTCGTTTACGCGCAGGTGCAGCGTTTCCGCCAAGACGCAGGCGGTATCCGCCACGCTGACGCAGTGGGCATACACGCTGACCTTGCCGTGCTGGATGCACCGCCGGGTTGCCGTGTAGCGGCCCTCTTTTTCCAGCCGGGCGGCTGCGGCTGCCACGCGGGCTTCGATTGCCCTGCGGCGTTCCCCGCTCAACTGAAGGTCACCACATCATCACGCGGGGCCGCGGCAGGCTCCACGTTGATGGCCGTCAGCACCGGGCCGACAGAATCCGGGGTCTGGCCCTTGTAAATCGGGTGGTATTTCAGGTTCACCTTTGCCGTTACCGTGATCCAGTCACGCTGCTTCAGGTTCTTGTACTCCGTGTACTTGCAGGGGAAGCCCACAAACTGGATATCCTGCACGCAGCAGGTCATGGCAAAGCGGCCGGGCACAAAGCTGTCCTTGCCGGCGCGGTTGGTCTGGCACACCTGAGCCAGGAATTTCACCGTTTTGCCGTCGTACTTCTGCATCTCATCCATGCAGTCCATATACCACACGCCAAAGAACTCTTCGGGAATCTCGATCACCGGGGCGTTTACATCGAACGGCAGCGGGTCCGGGATATCGTCATAGGCAACGCTGCCATCCTTGAACTCATAGGCGATATCGCAGCGGCGGCTGGCCTGGCGCACCAGCTTGTGGATCAGCTGGTGGCTTTCGTCATCGTTTACCGCCTCGGCACGGTTCACCACCAGCAGCTCGCTGCCGCGCAGCTTGTCCAGCAGCAGGCCGCGCATGGCATTGTCGTTGGCATAGGTCTTGATGGTAGTGCCGTCTGCGGTGGCCAGGCACTGGTAAATCAGCCAGTTATCCGGCAGGGCATCGTACAGCTCCTGCACCAGCCACATGCCGTTGTATTCAATGATCACACGCCCACAGTCAGACTTTTCAGCCAGCTGCTGCAGGTGTTCGCGGTTCAGTTCCGCTTTGTCCTCAATGGTGGCAACGGTCACGCCGCCAAAGGCAAATCGCTCGGAATCATATTCCTCTTCGCCTTCCTCACAGATCAACAGCAGCGTTTTGTCGCCGGAATCAAACTGCGGGTCCTCCATTGTTTCCTGAATAAACTTGGTTTTGCCGCTTTCCAGCATACCCACAAAGAGGTAACAGGGAATCTCTTTCTGCGCCATGTTTTACTCCTTTACAAATCAGGCGTGGAACAGCTCTTCCACCTCATGTTCCTTCAGCTGGGAACCGATCACGCACACCTTGCCGGTAACATCGGGGCCGCAGGTGCGGATCTCATGCTCACCGGGCACCATGTCGAACTCGTACCAGGTGTCGCCGCCGTCCACAATGCCCTTGGCACGCAGCACAGCGCCGTACTCGCCGGAATCCAGCGTGGTCAGGATGCTCTCCAGCTCGTCATGGCTGTACTTGTGGGCAGTCTCGTGGCCCCAGCTGGTGAACACTTCGTCTGCATCGTGGTCATGATGATGGTGATGATGGCCGCAGCAGCACTCGCCGTCATGGTGGTGCTCATGCTCGTCCTGATCATCGTCGTCATCATGGTCGTGGTGGTGATGGCAGCATTCGTGGCCGTGGTCATCATCCTCGTCATGATGGTGGTGATGCTCGTGCTCATCCTCATCATCGTCGTCATCATCATGGTCATGGTGGTGGTGATGATGCTCTTCCTCATCCTCGTCCGCATGGGCAGCATTGGAAGCCTGTGCTTCGCTCAGAAGCTCGGCAACCAGGTCGCGCTTACCATCCATAACGGAAACGATCTGTGCACCGGTCAGTTCGTTCCAATCGGTGGTCACAATGGTGGCGGTGGGGTTCTTTTCCTGGATCAGGGCAACGGCTGCGGCAACCTTCTTCTCGTCTGCGCTGCCGGTGCGGCTCAGGATGATGCAGGATGCGTGGCTGATCTGGTCATCATAGAACTCGCCAAAGTTCTTCATATACATTTTGACCTTGTTCACATCGGCCACAGTCACAAAGCTGTTCAGGCTGACCGGCAGGGTCTCGCCCACACCCTCAACAGCGCGGGTCACATCACTCAGCTTGCCAACGCCGGAAGGCTCGATCAGGATGCGGTCAGGATGATAAGTCTCCACGACCTTTTTCAGTGCCTCGCGGAAGTCGCCCACCAGGGAGCAGCAGATGCAGCCGGAGTTCAGCTCGTTGACCTGAATGCCAGCCTCACGCATAAAGCCGCCGTCAATGCCGATCTCGCCGAATTCGTTTTCGATCAGCACGATCTTTTCGCCCTGGAACGCTTCCTTGATGAGCTTTTTGATCAGGGTCGTTTTGCCTGCACCCAAAAAGCCGGAGAAAATATCAATTTTAGTTACCTGTTCTGCCATGGTAATATTCCCTTCTATCTTAAAGTTTGTTTGTGTTGTTAGCAATCTTGTTTTCTTACTGCTAACCTTATTATATCAAACCCGTCAAGAGCTTTTCGCCCATTTGGGCCTGCCAAAATTTGAAATTTTTGAAAACTTCTTGCCCTGTCAGCGCCTTTTTGCCGCGGCGTTTCCCCCGTTTGCTGCAAAATCCTCTCACCTTTCAGCAGTTTGCCCGAAAAACCGCCCAGTATCGCCTGAAAAACCGTTTTTTCTATTGAATTTTGCGCCGGGCGCGTGTTACACTTGATGTATGCTGTTTTTACCGGAATTTTGCCTTGTTCACGCCCTGTTTTGGAGGTGAGCACCTTGCCCGCTGCCCCTGCATCCCGCGCCGCCGGGCGCGAAGTGACCCCCGTGGAACTGTTCCGCCTGCTGCCCGCCCATTTCGCCGCGGTACTGGTTTGTACCCTGCTGGGAGGTATTCTGGTCTTTGCTGCCGCACGCCTTGCCCCGCGCAGCTACCAGGCCGAAGCCCAGCTGTATGTTGCCGCCGCACAGGAGGGGCTGACCTCCGGCTATGCGGAACTGCAATTAACGGCTGATTATCAGGAGCTTTTGACCAGCCGCACCATGCTGGAATCCGTTATTTCCACCCTTGGCCTTTCCACGGATACTGCCCACTTAAAAGACCAGATTACCATTCTGCACCCGGCAGATACCCATATTCTGCGCATTGTTGCGGCCGATTCCTCCCCACAGCGCGCAGCAGATATTGCCAACGCACTGGCTGCCCTTGCGTTGGATGATCTCTCTGCCCGCATGGGCACCACCCCGCCCCGCCTGGTGGAGCAGGCAGCCCCGCCGCAGCGCTTTTCCGGGCCGGGGGCTGTGTTCCACGCAGCGTTTGGCGCTGGCATCGGCTTTTTGCTCTGCTTTGCTTTCCTCTGCCTGCGTTACCTGCGGGATGACCACATTTATACGGCGGACGATCTGGCCCGTTGCCTTGGCTCTTCGCCACTGGCCTGCATCCCGGATGCCACGCCCCGCCGCCTCCATACCCGGAAAGGCGGCCGCCCATGAAAGAACTTGCTTTGAACCACCTGCCGGAGCTGGCACCCCGGACGGTTGAATCCCTGAATCTGCTGCGCCTGCGTCTGGAACAGACAGCCCCAGACGCCAAAATCATTCTGCTCACCAGCACTACCCCGCAGGAAGGTAAAACTACTCTGGCTTTGCAGTTCTGGCAGCTGCTTGCCGGGCTTGGCCAGCGCTGCCTGCTGGTTGATGGTGACCTGCGCCATTCCGGCATCTGCCGCCAGTGCGGGCTGACCGGTGAACACAAAGTGCCGGGTCTGGCACACTATCTTTCCGGCAGCGTTCCTCTGGAGGAAGTTCTCTACCACACCGAGATCCGCGGCACCTGCCTGGTTCCGGCCTCCGGCACCACCAGCCGCCCGGCCCTGCTGCTGGAACACCCCCGTTTTGCCCGCATGGTGGAAAGCTGTGCACCAAAGTTTGCTTATCTTTTGGTAGATGCTCCAGCCCTGAGCGAATGCAGTGACGCTCTCAGCCTTGCCAAGGTATGTGACGGTGCCCTGCTTGTGGTACAAAGCGGCGGCGTTACCCACCAGGAGCTGCGCCAGGCGGCTCACCTTCTGCAGGGCTGCGGCCTGCCGCTGCTGGGCACTGTGCTGAACCGTACCCCGTATTGACCTTTTATGAAAACATGTTAGAATGGACTTGTTCAACATTCTGCATATAAGGAGAGGACTATTTTGACGACCAATGAAAAAATCGCCGCTCTGCGCGCCGCTGCCCAGGCAGCCGGTGCCCACGGTGTTTTGCTGATGACCAGCGACCCCCACTCCAGTGAATATCTGCCCGCTTATTACAACAGCCTGCCGTTTTTCTCCGGCTTTACCGGCGAGAACTCCACCCTTGTTGTCACCCTGACCGGCAGCGCCCTGTGGTGCGATGGCCGCTTTTATGTTCAGGGTGACCGTCAGCTGGCCGGTACCGAAATTGAGTGCATGCACGCCGGTTCTGCCGGGGTGCCCACCGTGGAAGAGTACCTGACCGCCCATTTTGCCGCAGGCCAGACCCTGCTGCTGGATGGCAGCTGCGTGCCTGCCACCATTGCCAACGGCTATGCCGCCGCTCTGGCCAAGAGCGGCGCCAAGCTGGAAAGCAAGGATATCGTCTCCCCCCTGTGGGAGAGCCTGACCACCCGCCCCAGCCTGCCCAACACCCCCTGCGAGCTGCTGACTGTTGAGCAGACCGGCGCCACCGCCGCCCAGCGCATTGCCATGGTGCGTGACGAGCTGAAAAAAGCCGGTGCCACCGCCCTGGCCGTGACTGGTCTGGACTGTGTGGGCTGGCTGACCAACATGCGCGCACGCGACCTGCCCTGTACCCCGCTGGCCGTTGCTTATGCCCTTGTCACGATGGACAGCTGCACTCTGTTTATCGCCCCCGGCCGCCTGAATGATGCCGACGCAAAAACGTTGGCCGATAACGGCGTTTCCCTGCGCGACTACCCGGAGCTGATCGATACCGTACACGCTCTGCCCGCAGAGGAAGTGTTCCTCGTAGACGAGAAAGCCACCAACTATGACCTGTACTGCGCCCTGAACGAGCACAAGACCGTTACCGGTGCCGACCCGATCTTTGCACTGAAAGGTGTCAAAAACCCGGTCGAGCTTGCCAACATCCGCGAATGCCATGTGCGTGACGGCGTTGCCATGGTGCGTTTCCAGATGGACTTGGAAAAGGCCATCGCCGAGGGCAAAATCCTGCACGAGACTGACATTGAAAAGATGCTGCAAAAGCGCCGTGCCGAAATGCCCGGCTATTTTGAGGACAGCTTTGATACCATTGCCGCTTACGGCCCCAACGCCGCCATGATGCACTACCATGCCGAGGGCGAAGTGGACAGCGTGATTGAGCCGCGCGGCTTCCTGCTGGTGGATAACGGTGGCCAGTATGACTGCGGCACCACCGATATCACCCGCACCTATCCCGTCGGCCCCCTGACCGAGAACGAGCGCAAATACTACACCTGGACCCTACAGAGCCACATTGACATTGCCCGCGCCGTCTTCCTAGATTACTGCACCGGCTTTGCACTGGACAGCTTTGCCCGCGGCCCGCTGTGGGCACACAAAATCAACTACCGCTGCGGCACCGGCCACGGCGTTGGCTACATTTCCTCGGTGCACGAAGGCCCCCAGAGCCTGCGCCCCCAGAACTCCATTGTCTTCAAAGAGGGCATGACCATCACCGATGAGCCGGGCGTTTATGAGACCGATGAAGTCGGCATCCGCATTGAGAACGAGCTGGAATGCGTGGATGCCGGCACCAACCAATATGGTCACTGGCTGAAATTTGAGCCGCTGACCCTGGTGCCCATCTCCACCGAGCCGGTCATTGTGGACGAACTGACCCGTGACCAGATCAACTGGCTGAACGCCTACCATGCCCATGTATACGAGATGCTCAGCCCCCGCCTGACCGAGGAGGAAAAGACCTGGCTGAAAGCCAAGACTGCCCCCATCGACCGGTAAAGCTTTCTTTTCCGCATTTTTGAGTTATTTGAATCACTGAATTTATCGGCCCCTGCCGCACCAAGGCAGGGGCCGATTTTGTTTTGCCTTGGGTCCTGCTGTGCTATGTCCACATCAACCTTCCCTTTCCGTATTTTCCTTTTCCCTGTCTGTAGGGAACGGTCTTGACCGTTCCGTCCCCTCATCCTACCACCCTTTTATAAATGCACCTCTCTCATGGCCTCGCGCAAATCAACTTATTGTATTTTATTTGATTTTATATTCAAATTGTATTCCCTGTTTTTTCTGCGTCCGCCCCCCTGTCCATTCTGCACATTCCGACCAAATTGGCGCATCGGGTGCTGGCCATTCTGCTATTCTTTCATAAATCTTACCAAAAATCACACGTCTAACACTGTGCAATCATCCCATTTTCTGGACTTTTTACTCATTCTTGGGTAAAAAGCCGTGATTATTGTTGATTTTTTATCAAAGTCGGTCTATAATAAAATAGCTGGCAGGGTCAGGCCCTCCAGCTGCTTGAACTGAATTTATAGGAGGTACCTGTTATGCTCGTAAATGCAACCAATATGCTCCTCAAAGCTCGTGACGGCCACTATGGTGTTGGCCAGTTCAATATCAATAACCTGGAATGGACCCGGAGCATTCTGCTTCAGGCTCAGGCCATGCAGAGCCCGGTTATCCTGGGCGTTTCCGAGGGTGCCGGCAAATATATGACCGGTTTCAAGACCGTTGCCGCTATGGTGCGCGCAATGGATGAATCTCTCGGCATCACGGTTCCCGTTGTCCTGCACCTGGACCACGGCACCTATGAGGGCGCAAAGGCCTGCATTGAAGCTGGCTTTACCTCCATCATGTTCGATGGCTCCCACTACCCCATCGAAGAGAACATTGCCAAGACCCGTGAGCTGGTTGAGCTGGCACACGACAAGGGCCTGTCCATCGAAGCCGAAGTTGGTTCCATCGGCGGCGTTGAGGACGGCGTAGTCGGCAACGGCGAAATCGCTGACCCCGAAGAGTGCGCCAAGATCACCGCTCTGGGCGTTGACTTCCTGGCTGCCGGCATCGGCAACATCCACGGCATTTACCCCGCCAACTGGAAGGGCCTGGACTTTGAAGCTCTGGAGCGCATCCATCAGGCTACCAACAACATTCCTCTGGTGTTGCACGGCGGCACTGGCATCCCCGACGAGATGGTTCAGAAAGCCATCCGCCTGGGCGTTTCCAAGATCAACGTCAACACTGACTGCCAGCTGGTATTTGCTGAGGCCACCCGCAAGTACATCGAAGCCGGCAAGGATCAGCAGGGCAAGGGCTATGACCCGCGCAAGCTGCTGAAGCCGGGCGCAGACGCCATCATGGATAAGGTCAAGGAGAAGATCGAGCTGTTCGGCTCTGCCAACAAGGCTTGATTTGGCTAAGATTTAATTTGCCCTTTATCCAGTAACATTACGCCCCGGAATCGCATATTCTTATGCGGTTCCGGGGTGTTTTTATTTTACGCTGTTTGCGCTATTTTATTTGTAGGTACTAGCCATAACCTCGCAGTAGGGCGGGGTGCCCTCACCCCGCCGCAACCTTGGCCCATCTCTCATATTACAAATTTTGTAATGCACCTAAAACAGATTTGTAGAGGACGATGCTTCGCATCGTCCCACATGCCGGGCCTTGTCTAATATTTCACCACATCATTCTCCGCAAGGCAGCGGGCGCACATTGTGCGCCCCTACAGGTGGCATACCATCACAATCCCCTCCACATCACTCAAAACCCGTCTTTTCCCTCACCATCACATTCCAGGGCCATCTCGCCTGTCCCATCTTCACACAAAAAACGGCGCCGTACCCCATAAAGTCCGGGGTACAGCACCGTTTCTTTTTATCTTATTCTATAAACTCTATCATCATGCTCTGTGCTTTTTGTGCCTGCTCACCAATACGCCAAGCACTATCGCCAGCACAAAATAGATCACTGCCATCACCACAAAGCGGCCAAACAAACCGCCCACATAAGCAATCAGCAGGTTTTTCAGGGCAGGCGGGTCAATGCCCAGGCGCGTTAAGCCGATCATCGGCTTAACGCCCACACCCAGCACCAGGCACACCACAGCAGCACCGCCAAGGGCATACACCAGGCAGCGCGCCCCCAGGCGGGCATCTTTGCGGCTGATGTGCAGCATGGACACTACCGCAGCGCACAGCAGCACCGCACTGACCACCAAGCCGATTACCATCACCTTTTGCAGTTTCTGCACCAGGGTACGCAGCTGGCTGACCAGCGGCACCGCGGTGTAGGAGGCATACTCCATACGCACAGCCTCAGCCACGGTTTCCACGGCCGTCTTGGTTTCGCCTTCCAGCGTAATGCCACGGTCTGCCGTAGCCTGTTCCATGGCGCTGTAAACAGCTTCCGCGATATTATCGCGGGTATAATAGGTCAGCGTTTTGGCATACAGCCCCGCCACAGCATCCTGCATGTCGCTTTCCACCTGGTCAACAGACATAAACCCCGTCATAACATCGGCATCAAAACCGGTGGCTGCACCATAACTGATAAAATCCTGTACCATATCATCATAGGCGCTCTGGGCATAGCCGGAGCTTTTCACGCAGCTCTGCATATAGCCCACGTTACCAAACGTGGTAAACAGCATGACAAACACCGCCAAAAGTGCCAAAATCAGGCTGCTCAGCCAGGAAAGCACCATCGGCCACACAGCGCTGCCTTTGCGGGAGTTTTTTTGTTGCGTCATCTCTGCATCTCCTCCCTCAACGGTCAGCATCCAGCTCCGGGCCGGATGTGTAGCTGGCATAAACAAAGTAGCGGTTAGGGGTAAAGCCCAGCGCATCAAACGGGTAGCAGGTATACAGGATCAGGTTTTCATCGGTGCGTGTAAAGTCATACGTGGTGGTATCCTGGTAATCCCGCACCTCGCAGCGCTCCACCGTATAGGTGTAGGTACCGTAATGGGTCTCGATCGTCACCACATCGCCCACCTCAACGCTCTGCAGATCGTTAAAAAAGGTGTTGTTGTGGCCCGCCATCAAAATGGTCTTACTTTCACCAGGGATGCCTGCTCCGCTGCTGTCCACATAAGTACCAACGCCCCGGTTCAGGATGCTGTTGGTGTCGCCGTAATACACCGGCGCATCCACCGTGGTGCCCGCAATCGTAATGCGGCCATAGCGGTCCCCCTTGCTGGGGTAGGTAATGCTGCTCAGCGGGATGGTCTCCTGTTCCGGCTCTTCCTGTGCGGTCCGGTCATTTTCCGTATTGGTCAGGGTCTGGGCTGCCTCATCAAACAGGTCCTTGGGCTGGGTTTCCACCACGCTGGTTTCCATAAACCACTCTACCAGCGAGTAGTACGGTGCGGCAAACACCTTGAACATGACCGCCAGCAGCGCCAACGTGACCAGCGCAAACAGCAGTGGCACTACCACCAGCCCTGCCGGACCTTTGCGCAAAAAATCGTTCTTGTGCGTCATTTATTTTTTCTCCCCGTTCAGGCACAGGCTGCGGCCCATACCTGACGCTGAAACAAAAAAATTCGCCGCGGCACGCCGCGGCGAACAACATGTTAGTTAGGCGTGATTACTCAGCGTCACGGCTCTTGCGGACAGCAACCCCCATGGTGCCCGCGATGGCAACCACAGCAACCAGCATAGCGATACCAGCATTGTCGCCGGTAGCCTTGATAACGCCATTGCCGTTCTTCAGGCTGGCAGCAGCGGTGGTGGTGCTTTCAGCAACGCCCCATGTGCCATTCTTGATGGCTTCGCCGATTTCCGGATGGGTATCGGCATTGCTGAAGCTGTAAGGGACGTAGGTGCCGTTGATGTTGGCAGAGATGGTGATATCGTTGCCGTTGACGGTAACCTTTGCATCGGAAACAGAAACGCCCAGAGCATTCAGGATGCTGACAGCCTCGTTCTTTGCACCTTCGGGATCAGACTTTGCACGTTCCAGCAGCTCGTTTGCCTTGGCAACCAGGCTGTCGGCAGTGTAGCCAGCAGCAAGAGCCTTGTCAACATCAGAAGCGGTAACAGTGTAGGCAATGCCCTTGGAGTTCAGGTAATCCTGAGCGCGGGCAACCTGTGCATCATTGGCAGCAAATGCGCTGGTAGCGAACACACCAGCCATAGCGGCGCAGGCAACGAAAGTGGTCAGTTTCTTCATTTTCATTACGCACATCTTCTTTCTTCCTATTTGAATATTGGAATGTATATTCTTTAATGCACCCCATATTAACTGATGATTCATTATAACTATTAACAATAGCAGTATAGCATTTTTTTGTCAAATGTCAAGGGCAACACCGCACAATTCCCGCCTTGCGGCTTAAGCACCGCTCCGGCAACTGCG
>OLRW01002324.1_pt1 | contig 10651 bp, 10 predicted proteins | sample 1672701 | NCBI WGS metagenome assembly OLRW01 (sample SAMEA3136715, study PRJEB25190) | human gut metagenome | biome: human gut; feature: human-associated habitat; material: faeces | place: Austria | collected 2013
GTAACTATTCCACAGATAGTTGATGAAAATAAAATATTAAATGGAAAAACAGCTGTTATAGTTGGTGGAACTGGTGGAATTGGACATGCAATTGCAAAAGACTTTTTAGAGAGTGGATGTAAGGTTATTATTACTGGAACCAACCAGAAAAAAATGGCAGCAATACTTGATAAGTTTGAAGATGTGAATGTAAAAGGAATGGTACTGGATTTAGGAAAACCAGGATCGTTTAATGACAAAGTTGAGGAAGCAGTCTCTTTATTTGGAAGAGTAGACATTCTTGTAAATTCTGGTGGTGTCCATTCGGAAAATATAGATTATTGGAAAATGTCGGAAGCGGAATATGATCGGATAATGGATATAAATCTAAAAGGAGCATTCTTTTTGTGCCAAGCATTTGGCAAGTATATGAGAGATAATGCAATTAAAGGGCACATTCTATTAATATCTTCTAGTAGAGGATCTGAACCGGCATATTCTCCATATGGCTTATCCAAATGGGGATTGAATGGAATGACACAAGGATTGGCTAAGCTATTACTACCACACGGCATTATTGTAAATGCAATTGCTCCGGGATCGACTGCAACACCTCTTTTAGGTATAAAAGAGGGGGACAATCTTTATTGTGACGAAAATGGAATGGAAAGATATATTGTTCCAGACGAAGTCGCTGCCTATGCAAGAATGCTTGTGAGTGATATGGGTAATGTTGTCATCGGGGAAACAATTCATGTTTCTGCAGGAAGAGGCGTATTTGATATAAGATAAATGAGAGAAGGCGGGAGTTATGAGAGTTCTGTGGATAACAAATGTTAAATTGCCAATCATTTCAAGAATGCAGGATGGCAACAATAAGGTGAATATAGGTGGTTGGCTGGATCGAATTTCGCAGGGCTTATTACAGAATAAGAGTATAGAGTTAGCTGTATGTTACCCATATGGTAAATCGGAGAAAGGTGCAATTAATAATTTAACATACTATGGGATTCCATATGATGGAAAAAAAATGAGACTGGGATGTCTTGATGACGAGTCCGGTGTGCACGAAGCTGAAAGAATATTGTCAGAGGTAAAGCCTGATATTATCCACATTCATGGCACGGAATTTCAGTATCATTGGTTTTTTGCACAGGCTGCTAAAAATTTAGGAATAGAAGACAAACTATTGGTATCTATTCAAGGACTTGTTAGCGTTTACGCAAAACACTATGCGCTGAATCTGCCAACAGCTGTTAAATATGCGGCGACAATCAGAGAAATGGTTGGCAGAAAAAATATTTATGCTGGAATAAAGAACTTTGAAAAAAGAGGACTATATGAAGAAAAAACCATAAAGTTGACGCCTAATATTATGGGCAGAACTTCGTGGGATAAAGCCTGTACATATAGATTGAATTCGGAAGCAGAATATTATGTTGGAAATGAAACATTACGTGAATCCTTCTATTCAGGAGAATGGAAAGCCGAAAAATGTGTTCAACAAAGAATCTTTATCAGTCAAGCGTCTTATCCAGTAAAGGGATTTCACTTGTTTATTGAAGCACTAAGAGATATTGTTTCATTTTATCCCAACGTGTCAGTTCATGTTTCTGGTGTAGATATTACAAAAGAAACAGGAGTGTTTGGCAATTCCTATGGCATATATATTTCAAAGCAATTGAAAAAATATAACCTGACGAATATTGTTCACTTTTGTGGAAGTTTAAATGAAACACAGATGAAGCAGGAGATGTTGGAAGCAAATGTTTTCGTTTCGCCATCCACTATCGAAAATTCGCCTAATTCTGTGGGAGAAGCAATGCTTTTGGGAGTCCCGATTGTATCTTCGAATGTTGGAGGAGTGGCTGATCTTCTAAAAGATAAAGAAGAGGGTTATCTTTATCAAAGCGATGCACCTTATATGCTGGCCTACTATGTAATGCAGGTATTTAAAGATTTTGAGAGAGCGAGTGTTATGGGGCAAAATGCCAGAAAGCATGCAGCTATTACGCATTCGTATGAAAATAATCTTAAGTGTTTGCTAGATGTTTACCATCAGATTTCAAAGAAATAATAAGGAGTTGGAGGATGGATGTTTTTTTGATGATAAAGAAGGTGTTTCATATTTATAGCAGTAAAATGTATACACCGTTGAATAAAATTAAGTTCCGATTGAATCGAGTTCAATATGGAAAGAACTTTCGGTCTAAGGGAATGATATATATATACCGTCATTATGAGAGTGCAAAGATTTTGATTGGAAACAATGTATCTATTAACTCGGCATCATGGGCAAATCCGATTGGATGTGGCGACAAAACATATTTTCAGGTAAATGAAAATGCTGTACTGACTATTGGGAATGGCTGCGGAATTTCCAATACTGCAATTACCTGTGAAAAAGAAATAACTATTGAAGATAATGTTACGATAGGATCTGGATGCCACATTTATGATACGGATTTTCACCCGTTGGAATATAGTGAAAGAGTCAAAGGGTATTATAAAGATTGTCCTATTAAGAGAAAACCGGTTCGCATCTGTGAAGGAGCGTTTATCGGGGCAGGGTGTTATATTCTGAAGGGTGTTACAATAGGAGAACATGCAATTGTAGGTGCTGGGTCAGTAGTTGCAAAAGATATTCCAGCAGGAGAAATTTGGGCAGGAAATCCAGCAAAGAGAATACGTGCAAGCCAAGAAAAATGATTTTTTGTCAAATGAGACTACTTGGAGGATAGTTGATGATCGAAAGAAAAATGATAGTAAGCAAAAAAACGATAACATATCTTGCGTTACTGTTTATTTGGCTTCCAGCATATAGTATGTATAGCTTTATTCCAGGAGCGGGTAGGTTCTTGTTAATTTTAAGACTTGCAAGTTCAACCATTATTATAATAAAAAATTGGGGAATGCGTGTTCGCAAAGAGCATGTTATTATAATAGGCTTTGCAACTGTTGAAATCATTACTACTATACTAAATAATTCAAGTGAATTATTTAGTGCAGTAGAGTTTTGTATATGTATAATAGCAATGTGCGTCTTTTTCTCAAATTTAGGTACAGAAGGAAAAAAGAGTTTCAGGAATGCAACAGCATGTTTATCATTGGTATATATAATTGGCTCTGTGATTGTATGTTTTACCACACCAAGTGAAATTAGAGAGAATTTAGGACTGCATTTTTTTGTATCAAGTCGTGCCAATACAGCACAGACAATGATATGTTTGTTGGCGATTTTAATTGCCTTGGATTATAAAATTATTGGAAAAGTAAGTTGTAGATCGTATCTTATTTTAGGACTAACAGCTCTAGATATGGTAGGACTTCACAGTGGTCAGGGCATTATAATGCTTGGAATAATTATTGTGACTCTTTTGGTATTTACGCGAAGTAGAAATGATAAGTTGTTAAAGCTCTTTTCACCCAGTGGTGTCTATATTGTAAATATATTCCTTAACTGGTTGATTATCTCTCAAGTATATATGAAGATAAATCTTATAACACAGTTTATTACGGATGTTTTGAAAAAAGATGTAACCTTAACTGGACGAGATGTTATATATACCAATATTGTGGCAATTTATCTCGGTAGTCCTTGGATTGGCTATGGGTATAAGAATAATATTGTGGAAAACACTTTAAGCAGATTTGCAGCTGGGTACAACAGTGCACATAATTCACCGTTTCAATTGTTGATAGAGGTAGGATTAATTGGATTTTTATTTTTTTCGTTATTAGTCTTTTATATTTTAACGCAACTTAGAAAAGCAAAGACAAGACAAAGTTATACTTTATATGGTGCAATAATTGCCTTTTTGATTGGCGGAATAGCCTCTCTTGCGTATTATAATATTTACTTTTATGTTTTAATAATGTTCAGCGTAGGAATGTATACTGATGATATGTCGGAAGAAGGTGAGAACTGAATATGAAAATAGATAGAACAAAAAATGCAACGAGAAATATTACATCAGGAATTGCACTGAAATTGTATCAGCTTATCACGCCATTCATTATACGAACTATAATGATATATCTTCTAGGTGTAGAGTATGTAGGATTGAATTCCTTATTTACTTCGATCCTGCAGGTTCTAAATCTTGCAGAACTTGGTGTGGGTTCTGCTATGGTTTATAGTATGTATAAACCGATAGCAGAAGATGATAGTACAACGATATGCGCACTGCTTCGTTTGTATAAAGTCTATTATAGAGCAATTGGATGGATCGTTTTAATTGCGGGTGTTGTTATTATGCCATTCGTTCCGAAACTAATTTCGGGCGATGTGCCTGCTGGAATCAATGTTTTTGTGATATACGGATTGAATCTAGCTGCAACAGTGGCATCATATTGGTTGTTTGCGTACAAAAATAGTTTGCTTACAGCGCACCAAAGAACGGATATTGTAAATAAGACAACTATTCTAGTTACAACAGTACAATACATATTACAGATTCTGGTTTTACTTGTCTGGAAGAATTATTATATGTATTTGATAATTGCACTTGCATCACAGGTTATGCTTAATGTTGTAACTGCAGTATTTGCAAACAAAATGTATCCAGCTTATAAACCAGAGGGAAAATTAAACAAAGAGGAAGTAAATAGTATCAATCGCCGTGTGGGAGATCTTTTCACTTCAAAGCTTGGCGGAATTATTGTTAATTCTGCGGACACCATTGTAATTTCAGCATTTCTAGGATTGTCAGTTTTGGGTGTATACAACAACTACTATTATATTATGAATTCTGTACTTGGATTTGTAACTGTAATATTTACTGCATGCACTGCCGGAATTGGGAATAGTCTGATTGTTGATACGGAAGAAAAGAATCTAAGAGATTTGAACAAGCTGACTTTTTTAATTTCTTGGATTGGCTGCTTTTGCTGTTCTTGTTTTTTATGTCTATATCAGCCTTTTATGCGGATTTGGGTAGGAGAAAAATATCTGTTGTCGTTTGGTTGCGTTGTTTGTTTTGTTGTTTATTTTTATATTCGTATTTTAAATCAAGTACTTATCGTTTATAAAGATGCTGCTGGGATGTGGCACGAAGACCGTTTTCGGCCATTGTGTACAGCGCTTGCTAATTTAATTATGAATATTGTACTTGTACAATTTATTGGTATCTATGGAATCCTTCTTTCAACGGTCTTGAGTACACTATTTATTGGAATGCCATGGGTGATTCATAATCTATTTACTGTAGTGTTTAAGAATGGACAGAAAAAATATACTATTGATTTATTGCGATATACAGGAATATCCGTTCTCTTGTGCATAGTGACTTATTTCATTTCTGATTTGCTTTCATTTACTAGCGATTTAATGATTATTGTAGTTGGACTGATTTTGAGTTGCATAGTTCCTAATATCATGTTTATCCTTTGCTTTAGAAAAACGAAGGTGTTTAAAGAAACGATGATGTTAGTTGATAAAATTTGCGGAAGAAAAATTGGATTTGTACACAAATTTTGCACAAAGATGATGTGAAGGAGGATAAACAAATGAGTGGTATTCGTGCAAAACTGGGGTGGTTGAGAAGGCGTCCAAAACAGTTGACCAACGACTATAAAAATTCAAAGAGAATAAAAAACGCAAACCGTTCTCCAAATAGGATTTATTATTTTGGGGTTCCAGAGCATTCAAATCTAGGAGATCTTGCTCAGTGCTTCTGTATTAGAAAATACTTAAAAAAATACTTCCCCGAATATGAAGTTACAGAAGTTTTTACAAGAAATTATCTGGATAATTCTTTTGGGATTCGCGACTATTTGAAAACGATAATTAAGCCGAATGATATTATATTTTTTCAGAGTGGATATTGTACGCAGGATTTGGGAGGACGAGAAGATCTTATGCATCAGTCTGTGATGCAGGACTTCCCAGATAATCCTCTGGTTATGCTACCGCAGACTGTGTATTTTAGAAGTGAAGCACGAAAAAATCAGGCAAGTCGTATTTACGATGCGCATAAGAGACTATTCTTTTTAGCAAGAGACCAAGTATCCTATGAAACAGCAAAAAAAATGTTTCCGCATATTCATGTAGAAAGCTATCCAGATATTGTAACGACATTGATTGGGCAGTATGAGTACTCTTTTGAGCGAGAGGGTGTGCTTTTCTGCATTCGAAATGATTCTGAGAAATTTTATTCAGATGAACAAATTGAAGATTTGATGAGACACCTTGACGGAACAAAATGTGATCGCTTGGATACGACAATACATGTGGAACCGGATGTGATTCGAAATAATCTAAAGCAGTATATTGAGGACTATTTTAAGAAGTTTGCACATTATAAACTGATTATTACAGACCGGTATCATGGAACGATTTTTTCACTTGTTTCGAATACACCTGTGATTGTGATTCAGACGAAAGATCACAAAGTAAAAACAGGTGTTGATTGGTTTAAAGAGCATTATAGCTCACAGGCATTTTTTGCTAATACACTTGATGAGGCAAAGTGCTTAGCGGATAAGATTTTGAGCGGTTATGACTATAAAAGGAATGATAACTACTTTGAACAAGAGTATTATGGAAAACTCAGAAGAAAGATAGAACAGGAATTGAGGATTTAATAGATGGAAATTTGCGAGAAGAATAGGTGCACAGGCTGTCAGGCGTGTATGAATATATGTCCGGTGGACGCGATTTCGTTTCATGAAGATTTGAAGGGGTTTTTATATCCAGAAGTGAGTGAAAAGTGCGTTGGATGCAATGCCTGTAAAAGAGTATGTCCAAGAAATACAGGAGTACAACTAAATCAAAGGGAACCTGTAGTATATGCTGCTTTTACAAAGAATAAAGCAACTCGGAAAAATAGCAGTTCTGGTGGGATGTTTACTGAGTTGGCCAAAAGCGTACTTGAAAAGGGCGGAATTATTTATGCGTCAAAATTAAGTGAAGATTGTAAAAGAGTAGTGTTTGATTCCTGCAACGCTGTTGAAAATCTCGCAAAATTCCAAGGTTCAAAATACGTCCAGAGTCAACCGGGATTGATTTTTCGACAAGTAAAAGAAACATTACTTACCGGGAGAGAGGTATTATTTATTGGCGTTCCATGTCAAGTTGACGGATTAAAGAAATATTTAAATAAGGAATACAGCAACTTGCTCGTTGTTGATATTATTTGTCATGGAGTTCCGTCCCCTAAATTATGGAGAGATTATTGTACCTATCTGGAAGAAGTAAATGGAGCAAAAGCAGTCAATATTTCTTATCGATATAAGAAGCCCAATTGGACAAGGTTTAGCCTAAAAGTGGATTTTGATAATAATAAATCTTATGTCGGAAGCAAATTTGATGATCCTTATTTGATTTCTTTTTTGAAAGAAATATCAATGCGAGAAAACTGCTACTCCTGCGAATATACAAGTACATATCGAACAGGAGATATTACGCTCGCAGACTTTTGGGGATATCATTCTTATGATTTTAAGATGAGAAATACAGAAAAAGGAATTTCACTTGTAATGATCAACACTGAAAAGGGACAAAAAGCCTTTGAAAACATTAAAAGTGAAATTGAGTTTCAGGAAAGAACAATAAAGGAAGCTATTGGTGGAAATAGAAGCCTAAAGGAGCCATGGAAAAAGAATCCTGTATCTAAAGAGTTCTGGCATGAATACATACAGGGGAAAGGCATGAACAATGCTTTTGAAGAGTATTGTAAACCTTACCGTTTCCCAGCTAAAATGCGTGTATCATGGTTTATTACAAATCATATGTTTTTAATTCCGAAGCCTATTCTTGAAATGAGGAAAAAATTCAAGGGGGGGGGGTAAGTAAGAACCCACATAAAACATAAATAGGTATATGGGCATACTGCACTGCTCGAAAGGTGGTGCCTGTATGGTGAATATAGATATGAAGTGCTGCACTGGATGTGGAACTTGCGAAAATGTGTGCAGTCAAAACGCAATAAGAATGGTTGAGTCCGACAGAGGCTTTTTGTATCCAGCATTTGATGAGAGCCTTTGTATTGAATGTGGACTATGCGAGAAGAAATGCCCTATGAATGTTGATACACCAGTTCTTGAGTATAAGCAGCGTGTTTATGGGGCATGGAGCAAAGATAAAAAAATTCTTAAAGCTTCAAGTTCAGGTGGAGTATTTGTTAATTTAGCAAAAGAAGTTTTGAAACAAGGTGGTGTGGTTTGTGCTACGCGTTTTGAAAATGATTTTGCAGGAGTGATATTTGATAGCTGCGACTGTGAGACGGACTTGTCAAAATTTTGCGGATCAAAATACATTCAAAGCACGCCCAAAATGATTTACAAAGATGTTAAAAAATATCTTAATGACAAACGACGAGTACTTTTTGTTGGAACAGGTTGTCAGGTGGCGGGTTTGAAAAGCTATTTGGGAAAATTTGATGAAAATTTACTATGTGTGGATTTGATTTGTCATGGAGTGCCGTCTCCTATGGTGTGGAGAAATTATATACTTGGACTTGTGAAAAAGTATGATGCGAATGGCGTTAAATATATCACTTTCAGGAAAAAGAAACCATCTTGGAAAGAATATAGCATTTATATTGAATTTGATAATGGAAAGAAATATGAGGCAAAGAAAACAGAAGATCCATATTTGATTGCGTTTGCAAAAGATTATATGCTTCGCCCATCCTGCGAGTGTTGTAAATATGCTTGTGCAAATAGAGAAGGCGATATTACACTGGCTGATTTTTGGGGATATTGTTCATTTGATTATAAAACTAGAAACAGGGAAAAAGGAATTTCTTGCTGTATTATTAACTCTGACAAAGGAATGAAAGCCTTTAATGAAATAAAAAATCAACTTGTTGTAACAGATAAAAATATGGAGAAAGCCATTCGAGGTAACAGAAGCCTTGTCAAACCATGGAGTTCTAATCTTAAGTGTGAAGAATTCTGGAAGTTGTATGAAGAAAAACAAAATGATGCACTTTTCGAATTTTGTAGGCCATATAAAAATTCAATTAAAATGAAAATAGATTGGTTTATTCAAGATCATCTTTGGATGATTCCAAAGCCAATTCTTAAGCGATTATTAGATAAAAAGAATAGAAGGTAACAACATATGAAAAAAATAGCGGGGGGGGCAGCCTCCTAAATTTACACAGAAGTGAATTATTTGGTATTGCGGCACTTTTAATTGTAATCGGTCACAGTCAAGATTTTGTTCGGGCTATTTTACCAGAGAAAATGATTGAGATAATTGGATATGGTGGAATAGGGGTAACAATGTTTGCATTTCTTTCTGGCATTGGATTGTGGCAGTCATTGGAAAGAAATAATAATATAGAGCGATTTTACATAAAGAGAATTCAAAGAGTTGTGATTCCCTATTTGCTGATATCTGCTGCTTTCAATTTATATTTCTACATAGGAATACATAGAAATTTGGCGCAATTTGTGGCTGATTTGTGCTGTGTTTCTTTTTGGCAAGAAGGACGAGGAGCTTGGTATGTTGCTTGGATAATTCCAGTATATTTGATTTACCCACTGTATGCAAAGATTGCACACAAGCATTCGTGGATTTCACTTATAATGGTGGCTTTTATAATGCTAGTCATATCGATGAAAGGGATACCGACACGCTTTCAAAGTGTGGCGGGAGCAACTGTTGCTTTTTTCATTGGTGATTTTTTTGCTAAATACATAAAAGAGGATAAGATCTGGTGTTTATTGGCTATGGGCTCATTGATTTTTATGGCACCGATTTATCTGGCTGGTATCTTGCGCAATCAAACAACGTATGTTTTCTTCTTTGCGGCGGTAGGAATTTCTTTATGCGCTATTTTTACGGTGGCATTGAAATACATTCCCAATACATTAAAGCGGTTTCTGCAAAGAGTAGGGGAAGTCTCATTGGAATGTTATTTGGTGAATATCTATTTGATTACAGTTTCAAGGCATTTGTTCTCTGAACAGATGAGTTCTGGTTTGGGTGCTATTATTTATTTGATGATTGCTATTTTAGGAATAATCGTAAGTCTTTTGATTGGGAAGATTAGGAAGAGAGTAAATTAATATGATTAAAAGTAAAAAAGAACTGAAATTCTGTATTAGTGCAGACTATATGATGAATAGAGGATATTTTAAAGAACCAATATTAAAAAAACTCATGGCAGCTATATATCCAGACTGGATTATGAAATACTTAGTTGCATTACGCAAAGCAGAGTTCTATTCTAATCGGGGGGGGGGGTATTGAAGTACTACTATAAATCAAAAGTCCATAAATTAGGCATGAAACTGGGTTTTACCATTTCTGAAAATGTATTTGGTTACGGTTTGGTTATACCACATTATGGGACCATTGTGGTTGGAAGCGGTAATCATATAGGAAATTATGCAGTTCTTCATACGAGTACTTGTGTTACTGCAGGGAACAAAATTATAGGAGATGGAATGTACTTGTCTACAGGGGCAAAAGTTCTGGGAGATATTGAACTTGGAAACTTTACTACAATTGGTGCAAATGCAGTCGTTAATAAATCTGAAGAAAGTAATTGTTTACTGGTGGGAATTCCAGCTGAGAAAAAACGATATGAAGATACATGGATGAAAGGTTCATACAGAGAAAGGTATGAATCCTGTGAGAAATTGAGGAAAAGTTTGTTCGAATGCGTTTAAATATAGCGTAAGGAATTTGAATATTAGGGAGGAATTAAGTTTGAAA
>OLRW01002326.1_pt1 | contig 10639 bp, 10 predicted proteins | sample 1672701 | NCBI WGS metagenome assembly OLRW01 (sample SAMEA3136715, study PRJEB25190) | human gut metagenome | biome: human gut; feature: human-associated habitat; material: faeces | place: Austria | collected 2013
GGGGGCGGGACTACTATGGGGAAGTGAAGATCGTGGACGTGAACATCCGCCGTCTGCGTCTGAAGGTGGAGGACGACCCCACCAATCCCACCTATATCACCACCGTTTGGGGTTATGGATACAAATGGGGATTTTAACTGTGATGCCGGAGCCCTATCCGGCTCCTTATGACGGGATGAGCTGCCTATGAAAAAAGGAATCAATAAAGGCATTCGCCGGCGCTGGATGGTCAACAGCATCGGCATGGTCTTCTTTGTGCTGCTGTTGGCTGTGACCGCCTTCTCCGCCTTTGTGGGGAACTACTATTATAACAGCATCTGCTCCGCTATGCAGACTCGAGCCACTGCGGTCAGCGACTTTTTCTCCAACTACGCCACCTCGGAGCAGGTGTATCTGGAGATGGCCAACTACTATATCAACGACTTCGACAAGCAGGAATCCTTGGAGCTGCAATTCATCAACACCTCCGGCCAGATCGTCCTGTCCTCCTACGGCCTCACCTCCGGCGGCAGTCCGGACACGGCGGACATCACCTCCGCCATCAAGCAGCAGGAAGTCTCCTCCTGGTCCGGACAGAACCCCGCCACAGGAGAGCGCATCATGGCAGTCTCCTGCCCCATCTTCTATGGAGAGGAGATCAAGGGGGTGGTGCGGCTGGTGTCCAGCTTGGAATTGGTGGATCATCAGTTCCTGCTGCTCATCCTCATCGCCTTGGGAGTCAGTCTGGCCGCAGTGACCATGGTGTATGTGACCAACCTGTACTTTATCCGCTCCATCGTTGAGCCCATGGCCAGCATCACCGAGACAGCCAAACGCATTGCAGCCGGCAGCTACGGGATCCAGATCGAGCCGAAATACGATGATGAGATCGGGGAGCTGGCCACCACCATCAACGAGATGTCCCAGAAGATCAGCCAGAACAACAAGATGCAGACCGAGTTCATCTCCTCCGTCTCCCACGAGCTGCGCACGCCCCTCACGGCCATCACTGGCTGGGGCGAGACGCTCCTCGCCGACGAGAGCGGCGACATGGACCAGTTGCGCCGCGGCGTGCGCATTATCCTCAACGAGTCGCGCCGCCTGACGAACATGGTCGAGGAGCTGCTGGAGTTCTCGAAGATGCAGGACGGCCGCTTCACGCTGCGCGTCGAGCGCGTCGATCTGCAGGCTGAGCTCGAGGACGCAATCTATACCTACCGCGAGCTCTTCCGTCAGGACGGCATCGCCCTCGAGTATGAGAGCGGCGGGGAGCTGTTCGAGGAGCAGGTCATCGGCGACCCGGAGCGGCTGAAGCAGGTGTTCTGCAACGTGTTCGACAACGCCGCCAAGCACGGCGGCGACGGCAAGCGCATCGTCGTCTCCATGGCGCAGGAGGATGAAAACTACATCATCCGTATCCGCGACTTCGGCCACGGCATCCCCGAGGCGGAGCTGCCCTACGTCAAGCAGAAGTTCTATAAGGGCTCGTCTAAGGCGCGCGGCAGCGGCATCGGCCTTGCCGTGTGCGACGAGATCATCACCCGCCACGGTGGTACCTTCGACATCGGCAACGCCCACGGCGGCGGCGCGCTCGTCACGATCACGCTCCCGATCGCGCCGGACGAGACGTGAGTTTGGCAGCAGAAAAATAGAACAGCCGTTGCATCTTTCGGCAATTTGTGTTACCCTATCTGAGAAAGGACAATCCCATGAAAGAAAAACGGACGGGTGGACAGTTCCGCACCTCCATCGGCGGTCAGGCGCTTATCGAGGGCATCCTCATGCGCGGCCCGACGAAGCAGGCCATCGTCTGCCGCACGCAGGACGGCATGGTCGAGAAGGTCGAGGAGCTGCACCTGGTCAAGGAAAAGCACCCGATCCTCGGCTGGCCGCTCATCCGCGGTGTTGTCGTGTTTCTCGACTCGATGGTCAAGGGCATGAAGGCGCTGACCTATTCGGCCGACCTGCTGCCCGAGGACGAGCAGGAGGAGCCCGGCAAGATCGATCTCTGGATCGAAAAGCACTTCGGCGAGGAGAAGGCCAAGGACATCATCATCGGAACGGCCGTGGTGCTCGGCATCGCGCTGTCGATCGTGCTGTTCATCCTGATCCCGACGCTGCTCGCTGGCCTGACCGACAGCTTCATCCACAGCCCCGTCGTGCGCAACCTCTTTGAGGGTCTGCTGCGCATCGTCATCTTCCTGCTGTATCTGTGGGGCGTGGCGCACATGAAGGACGTCGAGCGCATGTTCGCCTACCACGGCGCGGAGCACAAGACCATCTTCTGCTACGAAAAGGGCCTGCCGCTGACGGTCGAGAACGTGCGGCCGCAGTCGCGCTTTCACCCCCGCTGCGGCACGAGCTTTCTGTTCGTCGTCGTCATCATCAGCATTCTCGTGTTCTCGCTCGTGAGCCTGCGCGTCGGGCTGTGGGACAATCCGTGGGTGCGCATCGGCCTGCGGCTGCTGCTGCTGCCGGTCGTGGTGTCCATCAGTTATGAGATCAACCGCTGGGTCGGCCGGCACGATAACCTCTGCTCGCGCATTCTGTCCGCGCCGGGCAAGTGGCTGCAGCGCCTGACCACCAACGAGCCGGACGACAGCATGATCGAGTGCGCCATCCGCGCGCTTGAGCTTGTGATTCCGGAAGAGAAGGGCAGCGACGCCTGGTAATCCGTCAGCAAAGGACTGGAAGATAGAGAGATGCCAAAGACCTATAACGACCTGTATCTGGCCACGCGCACGGCGCTGAAAAACGCCGGCGTGGAGGCTTACGCGCTCGAGGCGCGGCTGCTGGTGGCCTATGCCGTCGGCAAGACGAAGGAGGAATTCGTGCGCGACCTGCGCCTGTACACCTCCGACGAAAATGAACAGAAGATCGCGGCCCTGCTGCAGCGCCGCATCGCCGGCGAACCGCTGGCCTATCTCATCGGCGAGTGGGAGTTCTATGGCCTGCCGCTCGACATTTCGCCCGCGGTGCTCATCCCGCGCCCGGATACCGAGGTACTGGCGACAAAGCTCATCGACGCGGCGCGCGGCGCGGGGGCCTGCCGCATTCTGGATCTCTGCGCGGGCAGCGGATGCATCGGCCTTGCCGCGGCGGCAAACCTGCCGAACGCGCGCGTGCTGCTCGGCGAATATGACGAAGAGGCGCTCAAGATCTGCCGGCAGAACATCCGCCGCAACCGCTTGACGGCGCGGGTGGCAAGCCTGAAGATCGACGCGCGGGAAAAGCCCGCGCGCACGCTGGGCGAGTTCCAGTTTCTGGTCAGCAACCCGCCGTACATCCCGAGCGCGGACATCGACACGCTCGACGCTTCCGTGCGCGAGCACGAGCCGCGCCTTGCGCTTGACGGCGGCGCGGACGGGCTCGACTTCTACCGTGTGATCTGCGAAAAGTGGCGCGATGCCCTGTGTGAAAACGGCATGCTCTTTTTCGAGGTCGGCATCGGGCAGGCGGATCAGGTGCTGCGCATCATGCGCTCGCACGGCTTTGGCGACATTCAGATCGTCAAGGACCTCAACAACATCCCCCGCGTGGTGTACGGCACGCGCGTGGAGACCATTTGAAGCAAATTTAGTTTACATAAAGAATCGGGAGGAACGCGAACATGGCAGAAAAGTCTCAGACGAAGGCAGCTGCGGCGATGGCCGACGACAAGAAGCGGGCGATCGAGACCGCGATGCAGCAGATCGAGCGCACCTATGGCAAGGGCTCGATCATGCGCTTTGGCGACAACACCGTGAGCAATGTGGAGGCCATCTCCACGGGCTCGCTGGCGCTCGACCTGGCGCTCGGTATCGGGGGTCTGCCCAAGGGCCGTATCATCGAAATCTACGGTCCTGAATCCTCCGGTAAGACGACGCTGGCGCTGCATGTGCTCGCCCAGGCGCAGAAGGCGGGCGGCGAGGTCGCGTTCATCGACGCCGAGCACGCGCTCGACATCACCTATGCCCGCGCGCTTGGCGTCAAGGTCGAGGATATGCTCGTCTCCCAGCCGGACACCGGCGAGCAGGCGCTTGAGATCACCGAGGCGCTCGTGCGCTCCGGCGCGATCGACGTCGTCGTGGTCGACTCCGTGGCCGCGCTCGTGCCGCGTGCGGAGATCGAGGGCGAGATGGGAGATAGCTTTGTCGGCCTGCACGCCCGCCTGATGAGTCAGGCGCTGCGCAAGCTCACGGGCATCATCGCCAAGACGAACTCCATCGTCATCTTCATTAACCAGCTGCGCGAGAAGGTCGGCGTCATGTATGGCAATCCCGAGGTCACGACCGGCGGCCGCGCGCTCAAGTTCTATTCGAGCGTGCGTATCGATGTGCGCCGCATCGAGGCGCTGAAAAACGGCAGCGAGATCATCGGCAACCGTACGCGCGCCAAGGTCGTGAAGAACAAGATGGCACCCCCGTTCCGCGAGGCGGAGTTCGACATCATGTACGGCGAGGGCATCTCGCTCATCGGCGAACTGATCGACCTCGGCGTCAAGCTCGGATTGGTGCAGAAGAGCGGCTCGTGGTACTCGATGGGCGAAACGCGCATCGGTCAGGGACGCGACGCGGCCAAGCAGTATCTGAAAAACAATCCCGAGATCGCCGACAACCTCGAAGCGGAGATCCGCCGCAACTTCGACAAGCTGATGACGGGCCAGTCCCGCGTGGCGGCGAAGGCCGCGGGCCGCGCCGTGGATGTCAGCGCCGACGATTTCAAGGATGAAGATTGAGAAGATCGAACGATCGAAGCATAAGCAGGAGCGCGTTCTCGTGTATCTGGAGGGGGGAGACCTCCTCCAGATCACCGAGAGCGAGCTTCTGCGTTTCGGTTTATGTATAGGACTGGACATTGACGATAGGACTGTGGTAGAATTGCAGCAGTCCGGTGCGCGGAGCGAAACGCGCGTGCGCGCGGCGAACATGATCTCGTCCCGCCCGCTGTCAAGGAAAGAGCTTGCGAAAAAGCTCAGGGAAAAGGGGGCGGTCGAAGCCGACGCCGAATCGGCGTGCGACTGGCTCGAGGAGATCGGCGCACTCAACGACGCGGAGTATGCCGCAATGCTTGTGCGCCACTACGGCGGCATGGGCTATGGCGAGGCGAAAATTCGCGATGAGCTCTACCGGCGCGGCGTGCCGCGCGAACTGTGGGAGGACGCGCTGTCAAAGTCGCCCGACGCGCAGGAGGCCATCGCGCGCGTGATCGCGCAGAAGACAAAGGGCCGCGCGCTCGATGAAAAGGGGCGCAAGCGACTGTCTGACATGCTGCTGCGGCGGGGCTTTGCGTGGCGCGATGTGCGCGCGGCAATCGCCCAAATCAGCGAGAATGCGACGGAATTCGATTACGAAGAGTAGTCGTTTGGCTGTTTTTTACAATTAGTTTACGATCAGGAGGGGTTCTATGCCCTATAATGTTTCTTTCATTTCCCTGGGCTGCGCCAAAAATCAGGTCAACTGCGAGCAGATGATGGCCACGGTGCAGCACGCGGGACACAACGTCGTCCTCTCGCCCGAGGGGGCGGACGTGGCCGTGGTCAACACCTGCGGCTTTCTGGCTTCTGCTTGCGAGGAGGCCATCGATAATATCTTAGAGATGGCGGAGCTCAAAAAAGAGGGCAAGCTCAAAAAGATCATCGTCACCGGCTGCATGGCGCAGCGCTACAAGGACGATGTGCTCCATGAGCTGCCTGAGGTCGACGCGGTGCTCGGCACTGGCAGCTACGGCGAGATCGCCCGCGCGGTCGATGAGGTCATGGCGCCCGGCGGGCTGCGCCCCTGCTACATGGGCGACATTCAGAACTGCGTGCAGGGCGGCGCGCGCATTTTGTCCACGCCGTCGTGGTATGCGTACCTGCGCATCGCCGAGGGCTGCGACAACTGCTGTGCCTACTGCGTCATTCCGCGCCTGCGCGGCCGTTACCGCAGCCGCCCGATGAACGAACTTCTGGACGAGGCGAGCGAGCTTGCGTCCGCGGGCGTGAAGGAACTCATCGTCATCGCGCAGGACATCACGCGCTACGGCACGGACTTGAACGGCGAGCACCAACTTGCCGCACTCCTGCGTGAGCTGTGCAAGCTCGATTTCCACTGGATCCGCTTACACTACCTCTATCCCGATGACATCACCGATGAGCTCATCGACACGATCGCGCAGGAAGAGAAGATCGTGCCGTATCTCGATATCCCCATCCAGCACTGCAACGACGACATCTTGAAGGCGATGAACCGCCGCGACACGAAAGAGAGCATCCGCAAGGTGTTCCACGACCTGCGCGCGCGCATCCCAGGCCTTGTGCTGCGGACGTCGATCATCGCCGGTCTTCCCGGCGAGGGGGAGAAGGAGTTCGAAGAGCTCTGCGACTTCCTGCGCGAGGAGAAGATCGAGCGCGCGGGCGTGTTCCCGTTCTCGCCCGAGGAGGGGACAAAGGCCGCGACGATGGAGCACGTTCCGATGGAGGAGGCCCAGCGCCGCACGGAGCTTTTAGTCGACGTGCAGAGCGATATCATCGACGAATACAATGAATCCGTCCTCGGCGATGTGCGCGAAGTGCTGTGCGAGGGCTGGAGTGAGGAAGCGCAGTCCTTTGTCGGCCGCAGCTACGCCGAATCCGTGGATATCGACGGAAAGATCTACTTTTCCGCAGAACGTGATATCATGGCAGGCGAGTTCGTCAACGTCCGCCTGACCGGCACGATGGACGGCGAGCTGACCGGCGAAGCGGTCGAATAAGTAAATGCCCTGCAGGGCAGGAGGAAAGAGAGATATGACAACTGCAAACAAGCTGACGATCATGCGCATTGCGCTGATCCCCGTATTCTTAGTGGTGCTGTACCTGGACTTCGCGGGTGCGAGATGGTGGGCGCTCGGTATTTTCATTGTCGCGTGCCTGACGGACTTTGCCGACGGCTACATCGCCCGCCACTATAATCAGATCACAAATTTCGGCAAGTTCATGGACCCGCTGGCGGACAAAATGCTCGTCATGGCGGCAATGTGCTACTTTGTCGAATGTGGGCAGATGCCCGGCTGGTGTCTCGCCATCGTGCTGCTGCGCGAATTTGCCGTTTCCGGTATGCGCCTTGTCGCCGTGGAGCAGGGGCGTGTCATCGCGGCCGCGTGGTCGGGCAAGGTGAAGACCGCCTCGACCATGGTGTGCCTGTGCCTGATGCTGGTGTTCCAGAGCAACCTTTTGAATGTCGTGTGCATCGCGGTCATCGTGGCGACGACCGTGTACTCCGGCATTGAGTATTTCGCAAAGAACCTCGACGTCTTCAAAGAGGCGGACTAAATCCGTTATTTCATCTTCTCAAAGGAGATCTATCATGTATTTATACAATTCCGCGACCCATAAAAAGGAAGAATTCAAGACCCATACGCCGAACCATGTGGAGATGTACACCTGCGGCCCGACCGTGTACCACTTTGCCCACATCGGCAACCTGCGCTCCTACATCATGGAGGACGTGCTGGAAAAGTACCTGCGCTTTTCGGGCTACAGCGTGAACCGCGTCATGAACATCACCGACGTCGGCCACCTGACGAGCGATGCCGATGAGGGCGAGGACAAGATGGTCAAGGGCGCCAAGCGCGAGCACAAGACCGTCATGGAGATCGCCAAGTTCTATACCGACGCGTTCTTCGCCGACTGCAAGAAGCTCAACATCAAGCGCCCCGACGTCGTCCAGCCCGCAACGGGCCTGATCGACGATTATATCAAGATCATCACGAAGCTGCTCGACACCGGCTATGCCTATATCGCCGGCGGCAATGTGTACTTCGACACGAGCAAGCTCTCTCGCTACTATATCTTCAACGACCACAACGAGGAAGACCTCGCCGTCGGCGTGCGCGAAGGCGTGGAGGAGGATGAGAACAAGAAGAACAAGAACGACTTCGTCCTCTGGTTCACGAAGTCCAAGTTCGAGGATCAGGCGCTCAAGTGGGATTCCCCCTGGGGCGTCGGATATCCGGGCTGGCACATCGAGTGCTCCGGCATTTCGATGAAGTACAACGGCGAATACCTCGACCTGCACTGCGGCGGCGTGGACAACGCCTTCCCGCACCACACGAACGAGATCGCGCAGAGCGAGAGCTACCTCGGTCATCCCTGGTGCCTCCAGTGGTGCCACGTGGCGCATCTCAACACTTCGCACGGCAAGATGTCTAAATCCAAGGGCGAATTTTTGACGGTCTCGCTGCTTGAGGAAAAGGGCTATGACCCGCTGGCGTACCGTTTCTTCTGCTTACAGAGCCACTACCGCAAGAGTCTTGTCTTCACGTGGGAAAACCTTGACAATGCGGTCGCCGCGTACAACAAGCTCATCGCGAAGATCGCGAACATCAAGGACGAGGGCGGCGTGGACGAGGCCGTTCGCGCCGAGTACCGCGCAAAGTTCATGAAGGAAATGGACAACGACCTCAACACCGCCATGGGCGTGACCGCGCTCTACGACGTGCTCAAGGCCAAGACCACGGGCGCGACGAAGCTCGCCATCATCGGCGACTATGACACGGTGCTGAGCCTCGACCTTCTCAAAAAGGCGGAGGCCGAGCGCGAAAAGAAGGAAAAGGCGGCCGCGCAGCAGAGCGCGGGCGGCTTTACGGTCGTCTCTGAGGACGGCACGGCGGACGAGGGCATCGAGAACCTGATCCGCCAGCGCGCGGAGGCCAAGAAGGCGAAGAATTTTGCCGAGGCTGACCGCATCCGCGACGAGCTCAAGGCGCAGGGTGTCGAAGTGACCGACATGCCCGGCGGCGCAAAGTGGAAGCGCGTGTAAAAGAATTTTTTAGAAAACGCAGGCGCGGCGGATCATCCGCCGCGCCTGTCCGCCGCTTTGGGGCAGAATAAGAAGCAGAGAAAAATCATCACGGAGGACGCCATGAGCAGAAAAGCGAGAAACCGCATGACAAGAGAGACCATCCCCGAGGGCTTCAGCGCCCCGATGGCGTTCGTCGATTTGCTCCCTGTCGTATTTTTCGGCCTCTCCGCAGTGAAGGCGGGGAACCTGTTCCACAGCGGACTGTTTGTAGCGGGTGCGGTAGTCTGCCTGCTCTCGGGTGTTGTGAAGGTGGGATGGAAGCTCATCGCGGCCGTCTCCCAAAGGAACATCTGGCCGATGTTTGTGCAGATGCGCGTCCTGATGCCGGTCGGCTTTTTGACGATGTTCGCGGCACTGATCGTAGACCGCGCAGGGCTGAACGGGGAAGCGATGCTTGCAAAGCTGAGCGGTTTTCCGGCATGCCTTTTCTTCCTTGCGGGCGCGCTTGGAATAATTTTGATGCTCGTTTTCGCGTTCCGGATGGATTCGAGCGACCCGAAGGTGAACTGGATGGAGCAGACCGTCAACAGCCTTGCGCAGATCTGCTTTTTCATCGGGCTGATGCTGGCCTGACGCTCTGCATCGAAAGAAAAGGGCCGCCTGTGGACGGCTCCTTTTGCATCAGGCTATGAAGAAAAATGAATGTGAGCGCTGTTTCAATGAATATCGAAAATGAATCAAGGTAAAGGATATTATTCAATAGTCGCAATGCGCAGAGCGGAATTTTACTCGCTTTTTGGCGGCGGATATGATATGCTTTTCCCAAATGATGGTCAGAAAGGACAAGGTTTCCATGATCAATATTTTCGATATGATGGGGCCGGTGATGGTCGGTCCGTCCTCGTCTCACACGGCGGGCGCGGCGCGCATCGGCAATATGGGAAGAACGCTGCTCGGCGAAGAGGTGGCGCGCGCGGACATCGGCCTGTACGGCTCGTTTGCTGAAACGGGCTTCGGCCACGGTACGGACCGCGCGCTTTTGGCGGGGCTTCTCGGCATGAAGCCGGACGACCTGCGCATCCCGAACGCCTATGAGGAGGCGAACCGCGCGGGCATGGCGTATTCGTTCCGCACGGTGGAGCTGCGCGACGCGCACCCCAACACCGCGCTTTTGGAGCTGACGGGCAAAAGCGGCAAGCAGCTGACGCTTCAGGCGTCGTCCATCGGCGGCGGCGCGATCGTCGTCAACAAGATCGACGGCATCGACGTAAACTTTACGGGCGACTTCAACACGCTGATCGTCCGCAATCAGGACGAGTCCGGCTCGGTCGCGGCGATCACGTCGATTTTAAGTCAGGTGCACATCAACGTGGCGAACATGAGCGTGAACCGTCACCGCCGCGGCGGTGACGCGCTGATGGTCATTGAAACGGATCAGCACATCAAGCCCCGGCAGGTGGAATTTCTCTCGGAGCTGCCGGGCATCCTGAGCGTGACCTATTACGATAAGGAGGACGATGAAGATGGCGCTGGATTCGATGAAGGAAATCTTTGAGCGCTCGGCGCGGGAGAATATCCCGTTCTGGGAGATCGTTTTGCAGTATGATATGGAGGAGCGCCAGGTGAGCCGTCAGGCCTCGATGGCGAAGATGCTGTCGACCTGGCAGGCCATTCAGGATGCGGCGGACTCCTATACCGGCACGCAGCGCAGCGTGAGTGGTCTGGTCGGCGGCGACGGGCTCAAGATGCGCCTGTACGCGCGCCGCGGAGAGAGCATCGGCGGTGAATTCATGGACGAGGTCATCGTGCAGGCTATCTCCATGGCGGAGTCGAACGCCTGCATGCGCCGCATTGTGGCAGCACCGACGGCGGGCTCGTGCGGCGTGGTGCCGGCGGTGCTGCTGCCGCTGTGCGAG
>OLRW01002339.1_pt1 | contig 10578 bp, 7 predicted proteins | sample 1672701 | NCBI WGS metagenome assembly OLRW01 (sample SAMEA3136715, study PRJEB25190) | human gut metagenome | biome: human gut; feature: human-associated habitat; material: faeces | place: Austria | collected 2013
CACACGTAAACTGGATATGCGTATTGACAATATCCAGCTGGTGAATGTTTTTACACGGGAGATTTATCCGGCCTCCATCGGTATTTATAATGAAAGAATCGTGGCTGTTGGACGTGTTGAAACAGAGGCGGATCAGGTGATTGACGGCGCGGGCGCTTATGCTGTTCCGGGCCTTATAGATTCCCATATTCATATCGAAACGACGCTTCTGACACCGGAAGCTCTGGGTGAGGTGATCATTCCATGGGGAACAACAACACTTTGTGTGGATGCCATGGAAATTGCCAACGTGGCAGGTATTGACGGTCTGCTGGCAATGATCAAGGATTCAGAGAAGCTGCCTTTCAGACTGCTTCTTGAGATCCCTTCCAGAGTACCTACAGCGCCTGGACTTGAGACAACAGGCGGTGTGCTGGGGGTTGAGGAAGTAACGCAGCTGCTGGAACTGGATGAGGCAGTGAGCCTTGGTGAACTGGATCCTTCCAAAGTCCTTGGTATGAAGGAAGAATATTTAGAAAAGGTACTGGCCAGCCTGAACAGACGCAAGATCTGTAATGGCCATGCCATTGGACTGGGTGTGGATGATCTGAATATTTACGCAGCCGGACATCTCAGTGATGACCATGAATCAGTTTATTATGAAGAGCTGTTAGAACGCCTGAGACTTGGTATTATGCCGTTGATCCGTGAAGGCAGCAGTGAACGCAATGTAGATACACTGGTGCCGGGTATTGTGAAGAACAATCTGCCGACAGACAATATGATGTTTTGTACAGATGACAAGCATGTCAACGATATTTTCAAGGAAGGCCATATCAGTTACAATGTGAAGCGTTCCATTGAATTGGGACTGGACCCTGTACAGGCGATTCAGATGGCAACCATCAATGCGGCTAAGCATTTTCGCCTGGAAGACAAAATCGGTTCAGTGGCACCGGGACGTTTCGCCGATATTCTTCTGATTGATGATCTGACAACCATGAAGCCGAAGCTTGTGTTAAAGAGCGGACGTATTGTGGCAGACGAGAATGGTGCCCGTCCGGTGCCTGAGAAAGCTTATCCTGAGAAGTTATTTGATACCGTTCATATTGGTGCAGATTTTTCAGCGGAGAAGTTTATCATCCATTCTGAGGGCAAACGTGCCAAATGCCGTGTCATTGATCTGATCAAGGACCAGATTATTAATAAAGAGATCTTTGAGTGGATGGATGTCAAGGAAGGACAGATTGCAGCGGATGTGGACAGAGATATTCTGAAGCTGGCTGTTGTCGAACGATACGGCAAAAATGGCCGTGTTTCTACAGCTCTGGTGCATGGTTTTGGACTGAAACAGGGAGCTCTTGCAGCTTCGGTTTCTCATGATCATCACAATATTGTTGTGGTGGGAACCAATGACAGGGATATGGCTGTCTGCGTCGAAAAGCTTCAGGAGCTTCACGGCGGTTTTGTTTCGGCAGTGGAGGGACAGGTGGTTGACGCACTGGCATTGCCTCTCGGCGGTCTGATGTCCACTCTTCCGGCGAAAACAGTGATGAAGCGGATGGATGAAATGAATGGAGCAGTTGAGAAGATGGGATGCCCGATGAAAGCGCCATTTATGTCGTTATCCTTTATTTCTCTTCCGACAGTGCCGGAACTGGGATTGACAGATTTTGGCCTGATTGATGTACTGGGCCATCAGATTATTGATATGATCGTAGAGACGGAGGCGTAACATGGAAAGTTACACGGGAAAAGGCCGGGGCCGCGTGGAAGGCATGGACAAGGCCACCGGCAGAGCGGTGTATGCGGCAGATTATTATGAGGAAAATATGCTGCATCTGGCGATTGTCCGATCAGCGTATGCCCATGCCAGGGTTTTGGATATCGATACATCGAAGGTGCCTGAGACGGCCTGGGTTTTTACAGCGAAAGACATTGTGAAGAACAATGTTCAGGACATTCTGCCGGATCAGCCGCTGTTGGTGGAGGATAAAGCACGATTTCTTGGTGAAGCCATTGCTGTTGTGGCAGCTGAATCCGAAGAAGCAGCAAAGGCAGCTGCGGCAATGGTGCAGGTGACGTACGAACCCCTTCAGGTTGTCACGGATGCATTGATGGCAGCAAAACCCGGCTGTATCCGGGTGCATGACGATACAGAGAATGATGTGATTCGTTTTGATAACGAAAAAGGCAATGTGGCACAGGGGTTTGCTGAGAGTGATTTGATCGTTGAAGATGATTTTTATACGCCGATACAGGACCATGGCTATATGGAGCCGGACGCCTGCATGGCGAAAATTGAGGAGGATGGGCGTCTGCTTGTCTGTTCTTCAACACAGAATGTTTTTCATGATTTGAGAATGGTCTGTGATATTACAGGTCTTACAGAAGATCAGGTACATATTGTAGCAGCCACTGTTGGCGGCGGTTTCGGCGGTAAGGACGGCAGTACCGCACAGCTGTTTACGGCTCTTGCGGCATTTAAGACGAGACGTCCCTGCAAGCTTATTTTCAGTCGTCAGGAATCCCTGGCAACAACCTATAAACGACATGCGGTCTATATGCATGTGAAGATGGGCTTTAAGAAAGACGGAACGATGGTGGCCTTTGACGGCAGCGGTTATCTGGATACAGGTGCTTACGGCGGCCTGGGGCCGGCTGTGTTAAGCCTTTTTTCAGAGCATTTTGCAGGACCGTACAATATTCCGAATGTAAAGATCAGCAGTCATCTCTGCTATACCAATAAACCGGTGGCTCATGCCATGAGAGGTTTTGGGGCACCCCAGGGCGCTTTTGCGGCAGAATCCCTGATCAGCAGGGCTTCGAAACTTTTAGGTATTGATCCGCTGGAAATCATTGACCAGTACGGAGCAGATGCCCTGCGTCTGACACTGATCACCGGAAATGCTCCAGGAAATGACATGCGTTTCTACATGGAGCGTGTGGAGGCAAGCCGTAACTTCGCAAACAAGGTATGGAATGCATCCAGATTTATCATGATGAACATGGAAGATAAGGTAATTTCCAAACCGGATGAGGCAGATTTTGAAGTAACCGATAAATGGATTTTATCCAAGGTAAATACACTTGCAAAAGATGTAACTGAGAACATGGATAAATTTGAACTGGGTATTGCAGTACAGAAAGTATATGACTTTATCTGGGATGAATTCTGTGACTGGTACATCGAGCTTGTAAAATACAGGATCTACCATTCTGATGAAAATTATAAGAGCGCCAATGCAGCACTTTGGACACTGAAGACGGTTCTTGGTAATGCACTGAAGATGTTACATCCATTTATGCCATTTGTAACAGAAGAAATCTACAGCGCACTGGTACCGGAGGAAAAATCTCTGATGATGTCAGACTGGCCGCAGTTTAGCGAAGACTGGTGTTATGCAGACGCTGAAAATATAACAGATCATATGAAAGAAGTTATCCGTGGTGTCAGAAATGCGCGGGCAGAAATGAATGTACCGCCGAGCCGTAAAGCAAAGGTTTATGTAGTATGCGAAGATGAGAAGCTCTGTGAAGGATTCGAAGAGCTGACAACATGCGCATGCCCGCTTATGAGTGCTTCTGAACTTGTTGTCCAGGCTGATAAGGCAGGTATTGCGGATGATGCCGTATCGATCGTAGTACCGGATGCTTCTGTATATGTACCACTGGAAGAGCTGATTGACTTCGAACAGGAAATCGAGCGTCTGACAAAAGAAGAAGAAAAGCTTACAAAAGAAATCAACCGTGCAAAGGGAATGCTTTCAAATGAAAAATTCGTCAGCAAAGCACCACAGGCAAAGGTTGATGAAGAAAAAGCAAAGCTTGAAAAGTATACACAGATGATGGAACAGGTGAAAGAACGTCTGGAGGCTTTAAAGGCAGGAAGATAATCACTGCAGGAAAGTACTAAGGCATATTCTTTTTTAGCCGGATATACCGGCAGATGCAGCATAAACTGCGCCTGCCGGTACAGAAACACGTAAGGGGTTAAAAGACGATGAAGGAAATTCATTTTAAAAAGATTCAGTGGAAAAAACCGGATCTGAAAGGAAAATGGCAGAAGCTGAAGAATATGAAGCCAGGAGATATAAAGGCGCATTTAAAAAAGCAGCATGAGCGAAGACAGCAGATTCTTGAAAAGCGGCGAAACAGCAAATTCGCAAAAAAGATGGCACCGTACTATAAGATAATGAATCGGTTCTCTTTGCCGCTTCAGGCACTGTGGGCTTGTATCATTAACTTTATCATTGAAGCACTGTCCAGACATTCTGCAATTGCAGCTTGGCAGTATATGACAGGAACACCGCTGGTATTTTTGTACAATGCCGGAATGATTTTCGTTACACTTTTAATCGCTTATCTGGTGCGGCGCCGGGTGTTTACACGACTGATCATCAGTGCATTGTGGCTCTTTCTGGGTGTTGTCAACGGAGTGATGCTGGCAAAGCGTGTTACGCCGTTTAATGCACAGGATCTAAAGACATTTACAGAAGGATTGTCACTGTTTACAAACTATTTCTCGGTGGCAGAGCTTGTGATGATGGGAATTGGTGTTCCGGCACTGCTCATCTGGCTGGTTGCCATGTGGAGACGTGCCGGACAGTATGAAGGAAAGATGCACAGGATCCCGATGCTGATTATTGTTGTTGCAGCGTTTTTTGGATATTCTGTACTGACAAATGTTGCTGTAGATAAGAGGATTATTTCTACTTACTTTGGAAATATCGCATTTGCTTATCAGGATTACGGACTTCCGTATTGTTTCTCGGCCAGCCTTTTTAATACAGGTATTTCAGAACCGAATGATTATAACAAAGACACGATCGAGAAGATCACGGATAATAGAGAGATGACAGAGAGCACATCCGACAATGGTGTGAGACCGAATGTCTTGTTTGTACAGCTGGAATCTTTCTTTGATCCTATTGAATATGAGGATCTGCAGATGTCAGAGGATCCGATTCCGAATCTGCGCAAGATGTTTGAAAATTATTCTTCCGGATATTTTAAGGTTCCTTCGGTAGGAGCCGGAACAGCCAATACAGAATTTGAAGTGCTGACAGGTATGAACCTGCGCTATTTCGGACCGGGCGAGTATCCTTATAAGACAAAGCTTAAGAATCAAGTATGTGAAAGTGCAGCAACTGCATTTTCTGCATTCGGTTACGGAACCCATGCGATTCACAACAACGGTGGTAATTTCTACAGCCGTGCGAAGGTATTTAACAATATTGGTTTTGACAGCTTTACAAGTAAAGAGTTTATGAATATTCTCCAGACAACAGAGAATGGATGGTCGAAGGATGATATTCTTCTGACGCACATCAAAGACGCTCTGGACTCTACCGAGCAGGAGGATTTTGTATTTACAGTCAGTGTACAGGGACATGGAAATTATCCGACAGAAAAGGTGATTGAGAATCCGAAGATCACCGTAACAGGAGCACCGACAGAAGAGAAGAACAATGCCTGGGAATACTATGTGAACCAGGTATATGAGATGGATCAGTTTGCCGGTAATCTGGTAAAAATGATGGAAGAACGCGGTGAGCCGACTGTGGTCGTATTCTATGGTGACCATCTGCCGACAATGGGACTGGAAGCAAAGGATATGAAGAACCGTTATCTGTACAATACAAATTATGTGATCTGGGACAATCTTGGACTTCAGAAAGAGGACCGGAACATTCCGTCCTACCAGATCATGGCGGATGTGATGGACCGCCTGGGATTACATTCCGGTACGGTATTCAACTATCACCAGCAGAGACGCCAGACAAAGGATTATCTGAAGGATCTGGAGTTGTTACAGTATGATATTCTGTATGGAGACCAGTATGTATACAATGGTAAGCCGCCGATCACAGAAGGCCATATGCAGATGGGGATCAAGGAGGTTACGCTCACGGATCTTGTAGAAAATCTGGATGAGACCTACAGCCTCTACGGAACAAACTTTACTAAATGGAGCAAGGTTTACATCAATGATGAAAAGCAGGAATCTACTTTCCTCAATAATACAAGGATCGAACTTCCGGACAGTAAGCTGAAGGATGGAGACATCATTACGGTCAGCCAGGTCGGATCAAGCAATACCATCTTCAGGACTTCAAGAGAATATATTTACATGGATGGAAAAATCCTGGAATATACAGATGAAGTAAAAGAACAGAAGAATTCTGCAAAGACGGACGGCGATCAGCAGAAGACAGAAAATGCCGGACAGTCCGGAGAACAGCAGGATCAGAATAATAAAGAAGAAAAGAGCGGGCAGCAGTAGAGTTCCGCTTAAGAAAGACGGGAAAGATTGTGAAGTATGAAGAAGTAGTCCGATATATAGAGGACATACCAAAATTTACAAAGAAGCATACGCTTTTGCATACCCGTGAATTTATGAGAAGATTGGGGAATCCCTGCCAGGGAAGAAAGGTTCTTCATGTGGCAGGGACGAACGGAAAGGGAAGCGTCTGCGCATATATGCAGGCGATTCTTCTTTTTGAGGGAAAGCGTGTCGGATTTTTTACATCACCACATCTGGTGAAGCTCAACGAGCGGATCCGGATCAATGGAAAAGATATTGACGATGATACCTTCTGCCGGATTTTTGCAAAGGTGCGGCAGGTGGCAGAAGAACTGGAAAAGGAAGGGCTGGAACATCCTTCTTATTTTGAATTCCTGTATGGAATGGGTATGCTTGCATTTGAAGAGAATGATGCAGAGTATATTGTACTGGAGACAGGACTTGGAGGAAGGCTGGATGCGACTAATTCCTTCGAGCATCCGTTCCTGAGCGTGATCACATCGATCGGACTGGATCACACAGAGATCCTTGGAGATACGATTGAAAAGATTGCGGGAGAAAAAGCCGGAATCATCAAAAAAGGCGTACCGGTATTTTTTGACGGATCTGATGAAAGAAGTAGTCGGGTTATAGAAGAAACTGCCGAAAATGTAGAAGCACCGTGGTATAAAATGGAAAAAGATGCGTTGAAAATTCAAGAAATTACAGATAAACATATTGCTTTTTCTATTTTGGATGAGTATGATAATAATACCGTATGGCAGGTGGCCAGCACCGGAATCTATCAGGTGATGAACGCAGCACTTGCAATCCGGGCGATGAGATATACATTTGGCGAAAAGGCAGAAATCTGCAAATGGCAGAAGGTGGTTGCATCTGTTAAATGGCAGGGAAGAATGGAAGAGGTTCTTCCCGGAGTTATCTTTGACGGGGCGCATAATCTTGCGGCAATCCGTGAATTTACAAAGAGTATCCGGCTGCAAAGAGAGGCGGAAGGGGAAATCCATCCACTGATAATCCTTTTTTCAGCCGTTGCAGATAAGGATTACAGTCATATGATCGAGCTTTTATGCAGAGAATCGAAAGCAGATGCTTATGTCATTGCCAAAGTAGACAATAAAAGGGGAGCGCAGGCAGATACACTTGCCGCGTTGTTCCGGAAGTATACAGACAGACCGGTCTATCGGGAGGACACGCTTGCTGATGCATTTACACGTGCACTGAATGAAAAGGGCAGTGAAGGGAAACTTTACTGTCTGGGGTCGCTCTATCTGGTAGGGGAGTTAAAAGAACTGATAGGAGGAGAAGATGCTTAATTTTGAAGAAGAACTTAAGAAGTTCAAACCAAGTCTGGAAGTAGAAGATATCGAGAATGCAGTATATCAGGAGGATCTGTCTGATATGACAGATATCTTAAGAGAGATGATGGATCAGAAAAAATAGGGGAGATTTTGATGGACTATAAGCAGAAACTCGAGTACCAGTCGAACTACTGGTACAATGATGGACTGAAGAAAGCGCAGATCCGGGATCTGTCCGGGGCAATTGTGTCGTTAAAAAGAAGTTTGCAGTTTAACAGAGAAAATATCACAGCGAGGAATCTTCTCGGACTTGTCTATTATGGACGTGGAGAAGTAGCGGAGGCTCTTGTAGAGTGGATCATCAGTAAAAACTTCAGGGCTTCAGAGAATATTGCCAGCTACTATATCAGTAAGGTTCAGGATAATCCAAGTGAGCTGGAGAAAGTGAATCAGGCAGTTCACAAATACAACCAGTGTCTTGGATACTGCAGACAGAATGGAGAAGATCTTGCGATCATCCAGCTGAAAAAGGTGGTTGTGGCACATCCGTCTTTCCTGAAGGCATATCAGCTTCTGGCACTTCTTTATATGCATTCCGGACAGTATTCCAAAGCAAGACAGAGCCTGAAGACGGCACTCAAGCTGGATGTGACGAATGATATTACGCTCCGGTATATGCATGAGCTGAACCGTCAGCGGAATCGGCAGGGTGCACATATTAAAGAGGAAAAGCATGGCAGACAGTCGGTTGTCACATACAATCTGGGAAATGAGACGATCATCCAGCCTGCAGCAACACTGCGAGACAATGCGGCAGTGATGACAGTTGTCAATATTCTGATCGGTATGGTGGTTGGAGCGGCAGTGGTGTGGTTCCTGATCGCTCCGGCGGTAAACCAGACAAAGTCGTCTACAAAAAACCGGAATGTCATTGCACTAAGCGAGCAGATAGCTTCACAGAAGACACAGATCCAGACGCTTAAGGATGAACTGGAGGGATACCGTAACAGCAGTGATGAGGTAGAATCGGCAAAGCAGACTGCCGCATCCACACAGGACAGCTATGATGCCCTGGTCAAGGTATATCAGCAGTATTATGGCGGAACAACGAGCAATGCGGATATGGCAGATACGTTGCTTGGACTGAACAGGGATTCGTTGGGAGAAGAGGGACAGAAAATCTACGATTCGATCTCCGGTTCCGTGTTCCCGCGAGTATGTGTGAGCCTGTATTCGACCGCGCAGTATGAAGTGCAGAGTGGAAATTATGATGATGCCATTTCGGATCTTGAAAAGATCCAGAAGATGGATGACTCTTATAGTGATGGTGGTGTGTACAAGCTTCTTGGAGACGCGTATGCTGGTAAAGGTGATAAGGACAATGCAAAGAGCAATTACGAAAAAGCAGCGACCGATTATCCGGGAACACAGGCAGCATATTCGGCACAGAGCGCACTGGATGCAATGGGATCAGATGGAACTTCGGAGAATACTTCCGGTGGAACAGGCACCCAGGGACAATAAAATATAAAAGGCACAAAAGAGAAAGTAGCGAAAAAAGGCGTTACTTTCTCTTTTGTTTTATAGGAAATTCCGAAGGAACTTCCTATAAAACAAAAGGCACTATGTGCCGTAAATGCGCACTCTTTTTATAAATCCATCAAGGCTATTGGCGTATTTGTATAAATAAAAAAGACAGAAAGGGGTTTAAGCAAAAATGCAGTATCAGATCAAAGAAAATTGTCTTACGATTTTTCTTCCGGCGGAGGTGGATCATCACAATGCGGAGGAGATCAAACGGGAGGCGGATAAGGTGATCGAGGAGCAACATATCAAATATGTGATCTTTGATTTTGGAAGAACGAATTTTATGGACAGTTCCGGGATTGGAGTGATCATGGGACGGTACCGGCATATCTTTCTTCTTGGCGGGGAAGTATGGGCGATACATACAAGTGAACGGATGCGGCAGATTCTGAATATGTCCGGCGTGACGAAGATTATACAGATTTATGAGGAGGGAATGATGTAATGGAATATTTTAACGAGATGGAAGTAGTTTTTGACAGCAGATCGGAGAATGAGGGATTTGCAAGGGTGGCAGTGGCTGCGTTTATGACGCAGATGGATCCGGTTCTGGAGGAAGTGGCAGACGTGAAGACAGCGGTCTCTGAAGCAGTGACAAACAGCATTATTCATGGATATGAGGGACGGACGTCCGGAAAGATCACGGTCTGGTGCGGGATTGAAAAAGATAAGAAGACCATTCTAGTCACAGTGAAGGATCAGGGCATCGGTATCGAAAACGTGGAGCAGGCGATGGAGCCACTCTATACGACCAGGCCGGATATGGATCGGTCCGGGATGGGATTTGCATTTATGGAAGCATTTATGGATGAAGTACAGGTGGAATCTGTGCCTGGAAAAGGGACTACGGTTTGGATGAAGAAAACGACAGGAGAGGAAAAGAAGGAAGCTGTATGGACCACACAATCGCATTGATCAGACGGGCTCACGAAGGGGATGAAAATGCGAGGGCACAGCTTGTGGAGGAAAACACCGGTCTGATCTGGTGTGTGGTGAAAAGATTTTACGGACGGGGCACAGAGGCAGAGGATTTATTTCAGATCGGAAGCATCGGGCTTTTAAAAGCGATCGATAAGTTTGATCTGGGCTATGATGTGAAATTTTCTACCTATGCAGTTCCGATGATCACAGGAGAAATAAAGCGTTTCCTGCGTGATGACGGGATGTTGAAGGTCAGCCGTTCCTTAAAAGAGATTGCATATAAAGCATATCAGGCAAAGGAGGCGCTCACGGAAAAGCTTGGAAGAGAACCGCTGCTGGAAGAAATTGCGGAAGAAACGGGTGTGGAAAAAGAGGAGCTGGTGATGGCGATGGAGGCAGCAGGAGAAGTGGAATCGCTTCACAGACCGGTCGGTATGAAAGATGGAAATGAAGTAATGCTACTGGAAAAGATTGCAGATACAG
>OLRW01002342.1_pt1 | contig 10547 bp, 6 predicted proteins | sample 1672701 | NCBI WGS metagenome assembly OLRW01 (sample SAMEA3136715, study PRJEB25190) | human gut metagenome | biome: human gut; feature: human-associated habitat; material: faeces | place: Austria | collected 2013
ATCTTTTTTTCCAGTAGGCATACTCTAAAAAAGAGGCATGTTCATTTCCCCCAATATGATCTGGATAAATATTTGTAAAAATTCCCAAATCAAATGTAAGACCTGCTATTCGTCCCTGCTTAACTGCAAGAGAGGACACCTCTGCAATAAAATGTGTGCATCCGGCCTTAACTGCCTCTGCAATAAAGCCATATAATTCAAACAGCTCTGGTGTCGTATGACTACTTTTTGCCACGCGATCCTTTAAAAAGAAGCCATTTGTTCCAACAGTGGCACATAACATATGATTATTCAAAAAAAGCTTCTGAAGCATCGCGCAGACCGTTGTTTTTCCCTTGGTACCAGTCACGCCGATCAACAGAAGCTTTTCCTTAGAAAAATCATAAAAATTCGATGCCAGACGCGCTTGTGTCTGCGCTGACACATCTGTTTCTATAACGCAAATATCCTTTTGAGAAGATAAAATACGCCTGCTATCTTCATCATATTTCTCACAGATAACTGCGGCCGCACCTAAAGATAGTGCCTGCCGCAGATATTGTTTTCCACTTGTATGTGTTCCAGTGCGGCAAAAAAATAAATTTCCGCACTTTATCTTTCTTGAATCTTCACAAAGCCCTGTAATCTCACAATTTTCTGGGCTTCCCTGCTGTAAATGATACTCGATTCCTTTTAAAAGTATATCTAGTTTCATTCAGCCTCCTGATTCATAATGATATTTAGAACAATCCTGTGATATGGCCGTCATCGTCCACATCAATGTTAAATGCAGCTGGTGCCTTCGGCAGTCCTGGCATTGTCATAACATCACCTGTCAGTACAACGACAAAGCCTGCACCTGCACTTACATATACATCGCGCACGGTAATCTTGAAGTTTTCAGGTCTGCCTAATTTCTTTGCATCATCAGACAAAGAATACTGATTCTTTGCCATACATACCGGAAGCTCACCAAAACCGAGCTCTGTCAGCTTCTTTAATGCACGATTCGCTGCCGGCTGGAATACAACACCGTCTGCTCCATAAATTTCTTTTGCGATTGTAGTAATCTTATCTTTTAACGCCATCTCAAGCGGATACAGCGGATGATATTCAGACTTCTTTGTCTCAAGTGTCTTAACAACCTTATTTGCTAACTCAACACCTCCGTCACCGCCGTCTGCCCATACCTTTGACAGTGCAAACTCGCATCCTCTCTCCTCACAGAAACTGCGAATATATTCATATTCTTCCTCGGTATCTGTTAAGAAGGAATTTAAGGTAACAACAATCGGAACACCAAACTTCTGGATATTCTCAATATGCTTCTCTAAGTTTACAATACCCTTCTTTACTGCCTCAAGGTTCGGTGCTGCCAACTCATCCTTCTTTACGCCGCCATTGTATTTTAATGCCTTTACAGTTGCTACGATAACTACAGCATCCGGCTTTAGACCTGCTGCACGGCATTTGATATCCATAAATTTCTCTGCACCAAGATCTGCACCAAAGCCTGCCTCTGTAACAGCAATATCAGATAATTTCAGTGCCATCTTAGTTGCCTTTACACTATTGCAGCCATGTGCAATATTGGCAAACGGTCCGCCATGTACAAGTGCTGGTGTATGCTCAAGTGTCTGGATTACATTTGGCTTGATGGCATCCTTTAACAATGCTGCCATTGCACCAACTGCCTTTAAGTCTGCTGCTGTAACTGGCTCTCCGTCCATATTATATGCAACAATAATCTTTCCCAGTCTTTCTTTTAAATCACGGATGTTACTGCACAGACAAAGAATTGCCATAATCTCAGATGCAACAGTAATAACAAAATGATCTTCGCGAACAACTCCGTCTGCCTTTGCACCCAATCCAACAACCACATTTCTAAGAACACGGTCGTTCATATCAATACAACGCTTCCACACAATATTTCTTGTGTCAATACGAAGTTCATTTCCCTGCTGAATGTGATTGTCAAGCATCGCTGCCAGCAAATTATTTGCAGATGTGATTGCATGGAAATCACCTGTGAAATGAAGGTTGATATCCTCCATCGGAACTACCTGAGAATAGCCGCCTCCTGCAGCACCACCCTTTACACCAAAGCACGGTCCAAGAGAAGGCTCACGCAGTGCAACAATTGCCTTCTTGCCAATCTTGTTTAATGCCTGTGTAAGTCCAATGCTGATAGTTGTCTTTCCCTCTCCTGCCGGAGTTGGGTTAATTGCAGTTACCAAAACCAGCTTTCCATCTGGTCTGTCCTTGATGCGGTTCCATAGCTCATCGGAAAGCTTTGCCTTATACTTTCCATACAATTCCATGTCATCCTCTGTAATACCAAAACCTGCTGTCACCTCGCGGATCGGCATCATCTGTGCCTCCTGTGCGATTTGGATGTCTGTCTTCATAAACGTATCCTCCCTTGTCCTGTAGTTACCTGCTCTGCAGGTACTCTTCAAACTCTTCGGCCTTCATTAAGACCTTGCGCGGTTTTGTTCCCTCATCCTTGCTGACCACTCCCGCTGCATAGAGCTGGTCCATGATGCGTGCTGCACGATTGAATCCGATTCTAAGATGGCGCTGCAGATTACCAATAGAAGCCTTTTCCTGATCAATGATAAATCTTCCTGCTGTCTCAAACAGCTCATCCTGATCACCGCCTGGCAGGCTGCTTCCCGGCATGTTTGCCTGAAGATCAATATTTGTGTTGATCTCTCCGCCTCTTACATTTTTCTGCTGAGTTAAGAAGTTTACAACCTCTGTTACCTCATCATCGGATACAAATGCGCCCTGAACACGAACTGGCTTGCTGATATAATACGGATGAAACAGCATATCGCCCTTTCCAAGGAGCTTTTCTGCTCCTGTCTCATCCAGAATAGTTCTGGAATCGATTCCGCTGGCAACACTAAATGCAATTCTTGATGGAATATTTGCCTTGATCACACCAGTAATGACATTTACTGATGGTCGCTGTGTCGCAATAATCAGATGAATACCAGCTGCTCTGGCTTTCTGTGCTAGCTTCTGAATTGCATCCTCTACATCTGTTCCTGCTGTCATCATCAGATCTGCCAACTCATCAACAATTACAATGATCTGTGGGATTTTTTCCGGACGATCTTTACCTGGAACATCCTCGATCTGATCAATCTGTGCATTATATCCAATGATATTCCTTGCTTTATGCTCAGCGAACTTTTTATATCGCTCCTCCATCTCATTTACTGCCCAATTTAATGCAGCAGCAGCCTTCTTCGGGTCTGTTACAACCGGAATAAGAAGATGTGGAATACCATTATAAACACTAAGCTCAACCACCTTCGGATCAATCATAATTAATTTTACCTCAGAAGGTCTTGCTTTGTAAAGGATACTCATAATAATTGTATTGATGCAGACTGATTTTCCTGAACCGGTCTGACCGGCAATCAGAAGATGCGGCATCTTTTCGATATCGGCAACGACAGTTTTTCCCGCAATATCCTTTCCTGCGGCAAAAATAGTCTTCGACTTTGCTTTTGTAAATTCATCACTTTCCAGAAGATCACGAAATGCAACCATCTGTTTTTCCTTGTTCGGCACTTCAATACCAATCGCTGCCTTTCCTGGAATTGGTGCCTCAATACGAATATCTTCTGCGGCAAGATTAAGCTTAATATCATCAGCCAGATTAACAATCTTGCTGACCTTTACGCCCTGCTCTGGCTGTAACTCATAGCGTGTAACACTCGGTCCTCTGCTAATATTTGTAATCGTAACACCTACACCAAAATCCTGCAGTGTACGCTTTAGCTTATCTGCCGTCTCCTGCATACTTCTGGCAAGCTCTTCGCGCCCCTTGCCTGATGCAGTTCCCGGTGTAAGGAGATCTGTTGACGGAAAGATATATTCTTTTGGCTCCTCATATGCGATCGGAACAACCTTTTCATCATACTGATCAAGTCTTTCCTTAATTTTCACCGAATCCTTCGGACGCTTATTTTCTCCTGGAAGACCATCAAGCTCGACTGTTATCACCTTTCCAGTTGCAGTACGAACTGTTTTTGTATATACAGACTCATCCTCATCATGCTTCCCTGTATTTTTTGTATCACGCATAAGCATTCGATAGTCCACCGACTCATCTCCTGCTGCCGATGCCCCTGAAATATCTTCTTCTGTTTCATCTGCAACATCTGTCAACACAGTATCTGATGACATATTTTGGGATGACACATTTTCGGATGAGACATTTTCAAATGATGCATTTTCAGATGACGTATTCTCGGATGACTCAGTATCTGAAGATGATTCCATTGCCTTATTTATAATATTTTCTGAAATATCGTCAAACTCCAGATCATCTTCTTCGTTTACTTCATCATCAGTCTCAAGCACCCAGCCATCATCATGTTTTTGCGGCTCTTTCTCTAAAATATTGCTTGTATCAAGGCGAAGTGGTGTCGTAATTTCCTCACCTTCAATAAACATGCTTGGCTGTGTGACCTTATTTGTATCTTCTGCTGACTTTTGCTCTTCCTTTCCAAGAACGACCTCTTTCATGCTGCGGTCTTCTTCTTCAAGCTCTGTATTTGTACGCAGTTCGCGCTTTCCCTGTGAGCCTTGTTCCTTTAACAGCTCACGATTCAATGCTTCCTGCCTTTTACTTTCTTCCAGCTGAATATTTACAAATTCACGATTGATATTTTTCTTTTCGAGAATTTCCTGTCTTTGCTTTTGTAAATTTTCCAGACGCATCCGCTGCATCTTGAGCTGCTCATTTTCTTCCTGCTCTCTGTGCAAACGCTTTTCCTGTGCACGAATCTTACGTCTTCCCTGCTGAAGCTTATGATGGGAAGAAACTGCACGATAAGCATTTTTCGAGTTTTGCTGCAGCTGTGTAACTACAGAATGGCCGAAAAACAATACTACACTGATAAAAAGGCATGCAATCATAATGACAAATGAGCCAATGATTCCAAATGCACTATATAAAACGCCAAACAAAGTGTGGCCAACAAGACCTCCTCCTACTGTAAAGATGTTTGATGTTTCATAGACAATTGATAAAATCGTTTCAATTGACAAAAACAACAAGATACTCGCTGTCACCTTCTGAATCAATCCGCTGTTATGCCAGTTACTTATTATAAAACATGGCAAAAGAAATAAAATAAGTGGCATACAATAAGCCATTACGCCAAACCATCTAAAATTATATGTATGCAGAAGCTGCATCAGACCTCCGCCTGTAAAAAAACAGCTCAACTGCAAAATTACACAAAACACAAATACTGCAATAACTGCAATATCTTTTAAAATTGTGTAATCTACCTGAACCTGATTCTTTGAATGGTTCTTTTTTCGCTTCGCGGAAGATGAATACCCCTTTGCCGCTGTAGTTTTTTTATTTGTCTTTACTGCCGTCGTTGTGCGCGATAACCTTGCTGCGGCTGGCTTTGATGACGATGCTTTTTTTGTATTCGATGCCCTGCCTGCCGCGGCTGATTGTGTTTTCTTTGCCGCTATGCTGGTTTTTGGAGCTGTCGTTTTCGCTGTGCCTGCCGGCTTTTTTTGTGCTGCAGCCATGATTCCCCTTCCTTTCATTTTTCTATAACCGTTTTAGTATAACACACATGTTTGTTTTTTTCAATCAGTTCATGAAGTTTTGCAATCGCTTCTTTTATTGTACCAACTTCATGAATCAAACCTTCCTTTACGGCTTCCTCTCCCACGAGAATTGAGCCCACATCTCTCGTCAATGTTTTTGTATCCATCATAAGCTCCAAAAGCCTCTTTTCTGAAATTTTACAATGATTCGTCACAAATCCAGTAATCCTATCCTGTATGCGCTTAAAATAATCATAGCTCTGACGCACACCGATAATCATTCCATTTAATCTGACCGGATGAATCATCATCGTGGCTGTCGGCACAATAAATGAATAATCAGACGATACTGCTAACGGCACACCGATTGAATGACTTCCGCCAAGCACAAGCGTTACGCTTGGAATTGACATACCTGCAATCATCTCTGCTATTGCCAGCCCTGCCTCCACATCACCGCCTACTGTATGAATTAAAATCAAAAGTCCATCCACCTCACAGCTGTCCTCAATCTGAGCAAGCTGCGGCAGCACATGCTCATACTTTGTCGTTTTTAAGTTTGATGCCAGACATTCATGACCTTCAATTTCTCCGATAATATTTAGCAGAAAAATTTTATGTTTCTCTTTATTTTCATCTAGTATCAATTCTCCATTCTCACGAATTTGCTCCTGCTGCTTTGTCAGTTTATCCTGCATGCTTTCACCTCCTGCTTTGATATAGAAAGTATCTTACAAAAAGACGAATTTATACAAAATTCAAGCCGTAAAAATCTGCTTGACAAACAACCCTTTTTTATTGTAAACTAACAGATAGTGCAGACGCTAATCTGCTAGTTGGAGCGATATCGAAGTGGTCATAACGAGCCGCACTCGAAATGCGGTTGTCCGTTTCCGGGCACGTGGGTTCAAATCCCACTCGCTCCGCTTTTTGTTAATATCCGCATAATTACTGGAATGTTCGAGAAGTTCAAGAATCCGCTTAATATAACGGTTCTTGAGCTTTTTTATTATATTCTATTTTTTCATTTTAGTCATCTATATGACACGAAATATGACACGAAATGACACAGATTTAGATAAATATAAAAATACCCCCGGTGCTTGCAGCACCAGGGGCACGTAAAAACATCTTTGTCAGAATTAATCCTGCTCTTCTTCTACATTTTCAACACCGCTAAGGCAAAGTCTCTCGCCCTCCTGACCGTCTATTGAGACGTTATGAAGTATCAGATTTTTAACATTTCCAATCACAAGTCCAAGCCTGCTTGCCGGCTCGCATCCCATCATCATGGCTGCAACGCCTGTCTGTGCCTCTTTTGCATATGTGATAGAAACATTATCAAATACAAGACGCTCTATCTTCTGCTCTGGAAGACCATAGATGTACGCACCACAATAATGTGCATTGCGGCAGACAATATTGCGAAACTCAATAGATTCAATCTTTGGTGTACGTTCATCAACTGGAAGCGTCTCTTTTGTTCCAACATACTCTGTACGGCCATCTGGGTCGCAGAAATAAAAGCTGTTTACTACAAATGGTGCCTTTACACCTTCTAACTCAAGATCTTCAAATACAATGCCTTTTAATACAGAATCTTTTCCGCGTCCACGTCTTGTTTTTACACGAAGACCTCTATCTGTGTTTGAGAAACGACACTTTGAAATATGAATATCATCAACACCTGCCGCAATCTCACTTCCTACCGTGACTGCGCCATGACCATCCTGCATCCAGGACTGACGAATATGGATATGCTTTGACGGAACCTTAAATTTCTTGCCCATATAAATCTTTCCTGATTTAATTGCAATACAATCATCACCTACAGAGAAATGAACGCCTGCAATCTCAACATTTGTACAGGACTCTGGATCACAGCCATCTGTATTATGAGAATTTGCCGGTCCCTTTACTTCCATATCTAAGAATCGAATCTGATTTGAAAAATATGGATGCAGATTCCATGCCGGTGAATTTTGTACTGTAACACCTACAACAGTAATATTTTCACAATGATTTAGAAAAATCATTCTTGGTCTCCAGGCACGAATCTTGTCCTTTGGACGGCTCCACCAATTCTCAAAATCAGCGCGGCCATCAAGAACACCCTTACCGCAGATAGTAACATTTTTTACATGGATTCCTGTAATCATTGATGCAAAGCTGTCAATAGGATTTCCCTCCCAGCTTCCAAGATTATAGTATCCATCCTCGTTGTCATACTCAATCTGTCCTGGAAGAATCGGTGTTCGCGCACGGTCATAAATACCTGCTAACACTGCATTTTCCTGCAGTTCCAGAATCATATCACTCTTTAAAAACAGCGCTGTTACAGGATAAGTGCCCTTTGGAATCAAAACTCTTGCATTCTTAGGGCAACAAAGAATAGCTGCCTGAATTGCGCTTGTATCGTCATGAACGCCATCACCAAATGCGCCAAAATCTCTGACGTTTAATGTGATTGGTTCCGGCTCGGTATGAAATGTAACTGTTTCAGAGGCTTCATTTGCACGCACCAGCATAATCTCATAATCAGTATCTGGAAGCAGCCCATCGATTGTCTGAATCATTCTGTGGAAAACACCCTTTAAGCGACCATTTACCCAAATTTCGTAGCTCGCAGTTTCGTAAATTGCATCCTCATCTAACTCAATTGTCACATGTCGGGATGAGCAAAATAATATATGGAAATTCATGATATACTCCTTTAAATGTAATTACAGTTTCGTTATGCCTCTAATTTCTGCTTTGCCATCTCCATCAGCACCATTGCAGCCTCAAGCTGATCATTATTGCGCTCATGACGGCAAATCACACGATACCATTCTAAAAGTAACTCCTGATATTTATAAGGAAGTAAAATTTTCTGACTGCATGCCTCATAAGAGGCTGCCACAATCAAAATTCTCTGCAGTGCATCAAGTGTGGCAAAATTTTCTCTAAGCACAGAAAATGTCTCTTTGAAAAGATCGGTGATCTGAGCCTGATACTCAAAAACACCCTCTTTCATTGCCTTTTTAATCTGTGTCAAACCATACAGATACCAGCCATCACGCTGCGTTTTCTCTACCTGACACAGTTGGCGATAAATATTCTCGTAATACTGGAGTGTACCATATTTAGTCTCATACTCTGTAAAGAAACTAAGTTCGTAGAACACCTGCTGACCTGTCAAGTGAACATCTTTACTATTTTCGCTGCAATATTTCGCAGTCAGCTCTTCGCGAATTTTATTTAATGATTCGCGTCTTTCCGGATTTCGATCAACAGCCCACAACCAAACACTGGCATATTCTACATTTGTCTGCTCGCTGCTTATTGCACCAAGACGATCTGCAGCTGCACTTAAGCCAAGCTGCTCGTAAACACGCAGAAGTGCCTTTGCACTGAGCGCATCCACCTCCTTTATTTCGTAGATCCAATTCTGGATTTCTTCCTGTATCATGGTAAATCCCCTTTCTTACTGGACATCAATTCCTGTTTATGTTATTATTATAAAATAAGCATTTATGCAAGCAGCCAATTTGCAAGTGCATCCGGTACATAAAGATTTCCCAGTCCTGTCCCAAGCTGAATATCTGGCTTAGGAGTTCCATGGTAATCTGAACCTCCGGTCATGTGAAGCTCATTTTTTACGGCAAGTGTACGAAGTTCCCGCTCCTGCGCATTTGTATAGGTAGAGTAAACAACCTCTATTCCTTCTAATCCACATGCCTTTAAGTCCTTTATGACCTTATCTAATACGGTCAGACTAAGACGATACTGCGGTGGATGTGCCAAAACTGGATGTCCTCCTGCCTCACGAATACAGGTAATTGCCTCTTTTGCAGTTACCCCTTCTTTCGGAATGTAGCACGGCTTTCCATCTCCAAGGTAGCGGTCAAATGCCTCTTTTACAGAGGATACGATACCCTTTTCGTAAAGATATTGTGCAAAATGAGCTCTCGTGATTACAGATCGGTCAAAACGAGCATAAAATTCGTCCTTGTCAATATTGCAAACGTTTTCGCTGATTAGACGCAGCATTTTCTCGTTTCTTTCTTGACGAAGCGCACCATATTGCTCCAACTTTTTTAAAAATTGTACATCTGTCTCATCAACACCAAGACCAAGAATGTGAAATTCCTTCACAACATTTCCAAGATCATATAGACTGGAAATCTCAATTCCTGGAATTAATGTAATAGACAGATCTTCTGCTGCCTTCTTTGCCTCCTTGATACCACTTACAGTATCATGATCTGTCAATGCAATTGCCGAAAGCTTTTTCTCATATGCAAGTTCCATCAGCTCAGACGGTGTAAGAGAGCCATCTGAACAGCAGGAATGCGTGTGTAGGTCAACTGCCATAGTTCCTCCTTCGTTTTAAGTGAGTTGGATGTTCTTATTATAGCATTAAATGCTTCCATCATGCAATAGAAAGGTCAGGTTTCCATGTTAAAGCATACGACAAAATTTACCTCTTTACTTCTTGCAGCCGGAACTTGTTTTTCCGGCACAATCTGTACATTTGCTGAAAGCACAAGTTCTGCTGACGCTGCAAATGCTACAGAAGTTTTTTCTACACCACTGTATACATCCGGTCTGTATAGTACAGATGAACAACCAGAGGGCGTCAAGGTGACACACAATATCTGTCTGGATTACAACAATAATCTGATGAAAGACAACTATCTGATTCAAAATGAATCCGATACCGATGTTTCGTTTGACATTCTGATTCCACAGATTGCATCATTGGCATCAGAACCAGAAAAGCTGTATAACTTCTATGCACATGCATACGATACAACAGACAGCGATGCACTTAAATTGCTTGATCTGTTTGCAGATACTGATACTGCTTCCTTTGAGGAATCGTCATACTATTCTCCTTTATTTTCAGCAAACGGACTTGGTGAAAGTACTCTGACACTTGACGAACTGTATCAGGGTCAGATTTACAATACTGCAATCCCAGAGGATAA
>OLRW01002349.1_pt1 | contig 10520 bp, 7 predicted proteins | sample 1672701 | NCBI WGS metagenome assembly OLRW01 (sample SAMEA3136715, study PRJEB25190) | human gut metagenome | biome: human gut; feature: human-associated habitat; material: faeces | place: Austria | collected 2013
GGCAGTCTTGGCGTAGCCGATGCCCTGCTCGTCAAAGGCCTTGTACAGGCCAAAGTTGGACATAACCGTGGTAACGACGGTATTGGTCAGCAGTTTGCCGCGCTCCTTCATGTAGCAGCCATAGATGTACAGGATGTGGTCACCGGTGATCACATTGCCCTTTTCGTCCACGCAGAGGCAGCGGTCTGCATCGCCGTCATAGGCAAAGCCCACGTCCAGACCCTTTTCCACCACAAACTTCTGCAGGCCCTCGATATGGGTGGAACCTGCGTTCAGGTTGATGTTCAGGCCGTTGGGCTGGTTGTTGATGACATAGGTGTCTGCGCCCAGCGCATCGAACACGCTCTTGGCAATGTTCCAGCTGGCACCGTTGGCGCAGTCCAGACCCACCTTGATGCCCTTGAAGGAGTAGATGCCCAGGCTGATCAGGTAACCCATGTAGCGGTTGCGGCCCGCCACATAGTCCACGGTGCAGCCGATATGCTCCCGGTGGGCAAAGGGCAGCTCCGGCCAGTCCTGATCGAAAACATGGAGCTTGCCGTCGATGTAGTCCTCCACCAGCAGCAGGGTCTCCTCGGGCATCTTTTCGCCGTAGCAGTCGATGAGCTTGATGCCGTTGTCGTAGAACGGGTTATGGCTGGCGGAGATCATAATTCCGCAGTCAAAATCATCCACGCGGGCAATATAGGCCACGCTGGGGGTGGTGGTGACGTGGAGCAGGTAGGCATCTGCGCCGGAAGCGGTCAGGCCTGCCACCAGGCTGTACTCGAACATATAGCTGGAGCGGCGGGTATCCTTGCCAATGACGATGCGGGCAGGCTCGTTGTTGCCGCTGCGCTCCCGCAGTGCATTATAATACCAGCCCAGAAAACGGCCCACCTTGTAGGCGTGGTCGGCGGTCAGGTTCACTCCGGCCTCGCCACGGAAGCCGTCGGTGCCAAAATATTTTCCCATGGTCCTCTTCTCCTTCTATTGCAACGTTACGTTTTCTCTTATCCCTGAGAGCGCTCTCTCCTTGCTCTCACTCTTTATAATAGCATAAAACCGGAAAAGAATCCATGGGTTTGGGCATTCTGTGCAGCCCACCCCCGGAACAACCGCTCTTTTTTCAGCCTTTACTGCATCTTTAGGAAAAGTATGGTATACTTTTCATCTGGAGTAGAATAGATATGGAGGGATCCCCATGAAGCAGAAGACCCGCTGGCACGACGCGCTGGTCCTGGCCGCTGTGCTGTGCGCCGCCTTTCTCATCGTGACCGGCACACAGCAGATCACCGGCCGGATCGACGGCGTTGCATCGATGGTGTTTGTTCTGGCAGTTTTTTTGATCTCGGTCTATACGGATGGTTATGTGTGGGGCGTAGTGGCTTCCCTGATCGGCGTGCTGGCCGTGAATTTTGCGTTCCGCTCCCCTTACTTTGCCTTCAACTTCACTCTGCCGGAAAACCTGTTCTCGGGCATGGCGATGCTGGTGGTGTCCATTATGACCAGCACCCTGACCACCCGCATCAAAAAGCAGGAACAGCTGCGGATGGAGAGCGAGACCGAAAAGATGCGGGCCACCCTGCTGCGGGCCGTCTCCCACGATCTGCGCACGCCCCTTACTTCCATTTACGGGGCCTGTTCCACGGTCATTGAAAATTATGACAGCCTGGAAAAAGAGCAAAAATTAAAACTTCTTGGCGAAGCCTGTTCCGATGCCCAGTGGCTGAACCGGATGGTGGAGAACCTGCTGTCTGTCACCCGCTTTGACGGCGGGCAGGTAGCCGTGCAAAAGACCCCCACCGTGCTGGACGAGCTGATCGATACCGTGCTGGTACGGTTCCAGAAGCGCTACCCCAAGGTGCCCGTTACCACCTACCTGCCCGACAGCTTCATCGTGATCCCCATGGACTCGATGCTGATCTCGCAGGTGCTGACGAACCTTTTGGAGAATGCCGCCGTCCACGCCGAGGGGATGACCCAGCTGACCCTGCGGGTGTTCACGCTGGGCAGCCGGGCGGTGTTTGAGGTATCGGACAACGGCTGCGGCATTCCGAAGGAACGCCTGCGCACCCTGTTCACCGGTGTGCTGCCCGCCGATGCCGCGGCCGACAGCGGCAAGCACGGCATGGGCATCGGCCTTTCGGTCTGTGCCGCCATCGTCAAGGCGCACGGCGGCGAGATCCAGGCCGAGAGCAAGGTGGGCGAGGGCACCAGCATCCGCTTCTGGCTGGAGACCGAATCGATTGAGACGGAGGAAAATGAAGATGAGCAATAACAAATTCAAGGTTCTGGTCGTGGAAGATGAGGCCAACATCTGCAGCTTTATTGAGACGCTGCTGGAGACCAACGGCTATCAGGCCCTTGTTGCCAACACCTGCGCCATGGGTCAGACCCTGTTCACCTCCCACAATCCGGACCTTATCATCCTGGATCTGGGCCTGCCTGACCGGGACGGTCTGGAGCTCATCCGTTTTGTGCGGCAGAAGTTCCTGACCCCCATCGTCGTGCTCTCGGCCCGCACCACCGAGCAGGACAAGATCGAAGCGCTGGATCTGGGAGCCAACGATTACATCACCAAACCCTTTGGCACCGGCGAGCTGCTGGCCCGGGTGCGCGCCGCCCTGCGCACCAACCGCTTCGGCGTGCTGGGCGGAATGCCCGGCGGCGTGTTCCAGGCACAGGGGCTTGAGATCAACTATGAGCGCCGCAAGGTCTTTGTGGACGGTGCCGAGATCAAGCTGACTCAGACCGAATACAACATCGTGGCCTTCCTCTCGGAACATGCAGGCCGGGTGATGACCTATGCCGCCATCGTGCGGGCCATCTGGGGCGATACCGACTGCGGCAGCACCAAAAAGCTGCAGGTCAACATGGCAAACATCCGCAAAAAGCTGGGCAGCGTGCCCGGCCGCAACACCTATATTCTGAACGAACTGGGCGTGGGATACCGGATGATCGACGAGGACACCGATGCCAGGCCCGAAAGCTGAGGACTGCGTATGCTTCCTGCACTGATCCTTTTTCTGCTGACCTATCTTCTGATGCTGGCCCTGCCGCAGTACCGGCCTTTTGCCGCGCTGGGCGGGGCCGCTCTGTTTCTGGCTCTGGGCGCGGCGGGCCTGTGGGACTTTACCCTGATGGATGCCGCCCGGGCCGTGGACTTCAATGTCCTGCTGATGATGGCGGGCACCATGGGCACGGTCTCCCTCTTTATTGAGAGCAGGATGCCCGCCCGGCTGGCCGAGCTGCTCATCGTGCGGGTGCCCAACGTGAAATGGGCCGTGTGTATGCTGGCCCTCTTTGCCGGGGTCATCAGCGCCTTTGTGGACAATGTTGCCACGGTGCTCATGGTGGCCCCTGTGGGCCTTGCCATTGCCTGCAAGCTCAAGATCTCCCCCGTGCCCGTCCTCATTTCCATTGCGGTCTCCTCCAACCTGCAGGGAGCTGCCACCCTTGTGGGTGACACCACCAGCATCCTGCTGGGCGGCTTTGCGGGAATGAACTTCTTCAATTTCTTCTGGATGGAGGGCAGGCCCGGCATCTTCTTCGGGGTGGAGCTGGGGGCGCTGGCCTCTCTGGGCGTGCTGCTGTTCACCTTCCGGCACGAGACCCAGCCCATCTCGGCCACGGTGGAGACCGAGGTCACCGACACCGTTCCCTCCGCCCTGATGCTGCTGACGGTGGGCCTGCTCATCGCGGCCTCCTTCCTGCCCCAGCCTGCGGGCGGGCTGCCGCTGGCGCTCTATGGCCTGCGCAGCGGGCTGATCTGTGCAGGGGTCTGCCTGTTCGGCATCCTGCGCGCCTGCCTGCGCCGCCACTCGTTCGCGCCGTTCCGGCTGGCGGCCCGGGAGCTGGACTGTGACACCCTGCTGCTGTTGTTCGGGCTGTTCATCCTGATCGAGGGCATCCGCAAGGCCGGAGTCATCGATGCCGCCGCCCAGCTGTTCTACACCCTCTCCGGTGATGATTCCTTCCGTCTCTATACCCTGCTGGTATTCGTCTCGGTGGGCCTTTCTGCTTTCATCGACAACATCCCCTATGTGGCCACCATGCTGCCGGTGGTGCAGGGCATTGCCGGGCTGATGAACGGCGGTGCAGGCTTCCCGCCTGAGCTGTTTTATTTCGGCCTGCTCACGGGCGCAACTCTGGGCGGCAACCTGACCCCCATTGGCGCTTCGGCCAACATTGCAGCCATCGGCATCCTGCGCAAGCAGGGTGAGCAGGTGCGCACCCGTGATTTTCTGCGCATCGGCATTCCGTTCACGCTGGCAGCCGTCCTGACGGGCTATGTGTATCTCTGGCTGGTGTGGGGCGCGTAAGCGCTGCCATGGCCGTGCCAGTGCCGGCCGCCTGCAAATTCGATCCTGCTGAGCCGAAGGCCCGTGTGCCAAAGCAGAAGCAAAAAACGCGCCGTGTCCAACGACACAGCGCGTTTTTCTTGTTTATTCCAACCCGATCTGCTGGGCGTATTCTTCCAGCAGCTCCCGCTCCAGGAAGGGGGTTTTCACGCCCTCACGGTCGCGGTAGGTCTCGTGGCCCTTGCCGATGACGGCGATCAGGTCGCCCTCCTGGGCGTGATCCACGGCGTAGTGGAGTGCGTCCAGACGGTCGGGGATCTCCACAAACTTGGCATCGGGGTTGCCCTTGTTCATGCCCACCCGGATATCGGCGAGGATGTCCTCGATCTTCTCAAAGCGGTTGTTGTCCTCGGTCAGGATGGAGAAATCCGCCATTTTGGCACAGGTCTCGCCCATGCCGTAGCGGCGCAGCTTGGAGCGGTTGCCGCCGCAGCCGAACACCACCACCAGCCGGTGGGGGTGATAAGCCCGCAGGGTGGTGAGCAGGCTCTCGGTGGAGACCTCGTTGTGGGCGTAGTCCAGCAGGATGGTAAACTTTTTGCTGATGGGCACCAGCTCCACGCGGCCCTTGACCACGCACTTGCCCAGACCCTCATGGATGGCGGCATCGGGCAGGCCCAGCACCTTGCCCACAGCCAGGGCGGCCAGCGCGTTGTAGACGCTGAACTCGCCGGGCATGTTCACCCTGACATCCATATTGTCCCTGCCGGAAACGTGGAACGCCACGCCCAGAAAATCGTGGGTACGCAGCAGCTCACAGCCCTCGGCGCGGTAGTCGGCCTTTTCACTGCGGCCGTAGGTCACCAGTTTGCAGGTGTGGCCTTCCAGCAGGGCTTCGGTGTTCTCGTCATCGATGTTCACCACGCCCACATCACACCGCCGGAAAAGCTGGCCCTTCCAGCTGCGGTACTCCTCAAAGGTCTTGTGCTCACCGGGGCCGATGTGATCCGGCGAAAGATTGGTGAACACGCCCACATCGTAGTGCACGCCCGCCACGCGGTCCATCATCAGGCCCTGACTGGATACCTCCATCAGCGCGGTATCGCAGCCGGCATCCAGAAACTCCCGGAAGGTCTTTTGCAGCTCGTAGCTTTCCGGGGTGGTGTTGGCGGTGTCCTTGTGGCGTCCCATATAGTAGATGCCGTTGGTGCCGATCATGCCCACCTTGCGGCCTGCGGCCTCCAGCACGCTTTTGATCATGTGGGTGGTGGTGGTCTTGCCCTTGGTGCCGGTGACGCCGATCATGGTCATCTGCCGGGCAGGGTTGCCGAAGAGGTTGGCGCTCATCAACGCCATGGCATAGCGGCTGCTCTCCACCTTGACCACGGTCACCCCGGGCAGGGTAGAAAGGTCGATATCGTGCTGGATGACCAGCGCGCTGACCCCCTTGGCGGCGCAGTCGGCGGCAAACGTGTGGCTGTCCCGTTGGGTGCCCACGATACACACGAACAAAAGCCCCGGGGCAGCCTTGCGGCTGTCGTAGATGATATCTGCGATCTCAGTACCCAGACTGCCCTGCACAAGGGTAAAGGGCACGCCTTCCATCAGTTGTTCCAGCTTCATACAGTCTCCTCCAAAGAGCTTCTTTACATGGGGTTTTCTTCTTCGTTGGCCGTCATGCGGTCAGGGTGGGTCAGGGGCAGCTGCTCGGTGTCCGCGTCAGCCGCCGGTTCGGTGGTGTCGGCAGTATCCGTGCTTTCTGCACTGTCGGTGCTGTCGGCGGCATCCTCTGCCGGAGCGGGTTCCTCGGCCTTGGGCGGCACCACATAGCCGGAGGGCAAAGCAGGCTCGCCCTGTGCAAAATAGATCTTGCGGGTGCTGCTGGCGCTGGTATGGCTGAAGTCCAGCCGCCCGGTGTCGGTGGGGCCGCAGCCCTTGCCGTCGGCGTTGGTCAGCACATAGCGGGCGCGGTCCAGCTTATAATCCAGATCGTTCAGCGTGCCCAGCAGCACGCTGATGCGATCCTGATACAAAAATGCGAGCTGCTCGGTGTCTGCCACTTCCAGCCGTGTCACGTCCTGCGACAGGCCGTATTCCTCCAGCTTGCTGCGCAGTGTGCGCAGCGCTTCCATGCGGGCGGTCTCGGTGCTCACCGTGCTTTCACTTTCGGCGGTTTCCGACCCGGAGGCGCTTGCCGCGTCCGCATCGTCCACGAACCAGAAACCCTGTCCCGGGGTGGTGTCCTGCAGCTTGCCGCCGTACAGGGTGCAAAGCCCCTCAGGCTGGGTGCTTTCCTCGGAGAGGATCTTCCATTTGTCCGAGATCACAAGCCATTTATTGCCGTTTTGCACCGCGTAGGCGGGCACGGCCTCGGTCACCTGCACCACCACGGTGTTGGGGTAGTCCCGGATCACCTTGATGGAGCCCAACAGCGGGAAGTTCTGCTCCAGCACAGCGGCCTTTTCGCCGGGTTCAAAGCTGAAGATGTTCTCTTCCAGCTGCACGCCCATCCGCTGCAAAATGCTGTCTGCGGAGTAGCCCGCGATTTCGGTCACCTGCTTGCCGTCCGGGGTCTGTACCTGAATGGAATTGATGCGGAACAGCATGGTCATGGTCAGGTAGATACCTGCGCCAATGACGCACAGCAGCATGGCAAAGGCGGTCAGGCGGCGCAGCATCCGGCGGCGCCGCAATGTGGCGCGGGTCACCTTGCGCTTTTTGCGCATTTCCCGCCGGGCAGGGCTTTGCTGCGGGGCGCTCTGGCTGCCTGCCGGGTGCTGCCGGTTCGGGCGGTTTTGCGCGTTCTGGTTTTTCCGGCTGCTCTGCCCGCTGCGGGCATTGTTTGCCGGGCGGCGCTGTTTGCCGCCGGACTTCGCGTTTTTTGGTCTGCTGCCCGCCGGGCGGTTACCGGCGGGATACTGGGTGGTATTGCTCCCCTGCCCCTGCGCCGGGCGGCGGGGCTGGGATTGAGTCTGGGTGGGGAACTGGATGCTGTTATCTGCCCGGGAGGAGCGCACACTGCCGTTGGCGCTGCGGGAGGGCGGGCGGCTGAGCGGCTCGCCGTTGTAGCCGTAGCGGCTGCTGCCGGTGCTCCGGGGCGTATGATCCTGCGAAGGCGCAGAGGTGCGCGCCACATCCCGGTTCAGATCATAGGGTCTCGGGTTCCGGGGTCTGCCGTTGCGGTCACGGTTCTGCTGCATCATTCGCACCTTCTTTCCTGTTTATTCCGGGGCTGCATCACGGGGTCTTTACCAGCTTGAGCAGTGCCGCAGTGATGCGGTCCAGACTGTCGTCCACAGACAGGCTGCGGGCGTTTTTGCCCATCTCGGCCAGCTTGCCGGGCTGTGCCAGCATGGCAGAAACAGTCTGCACCAGCTTTTCACCGGTCAGGTCTTTTTCTTCGATCACCACAGCCGCCCCGGCCTTTTGCAGCTCCATGGCGTTGTAGTACTGGTGGTTCTCCGCCACATTGGGGCTGGGGATGAGGATGGCGGCGCGGCCCTCGGCTTCCAGTTCGGCCAGCGTCAGCGCACCGGCACGGCTGATGACGAGGTCGGCAGCGGCCAGCAGCTCGGGCATATTGTTGATATATTCCTTCACCACGAGGCTCTCGCCGGGAGCAAAGCCTTTTTCCTTTTCGAGATTTTGAAACAGCTCCACGCCGTACTGTCCGGTGGCGTGGATGTGGAGCACAGGCTTGTGCTCTTTCTGCTCCCAGGCGCAGAGGTCGGCCACCACCTCGTTGACGCGGCGGGCGCCGAGGCTTCCGCCGAAGGAGAGGATGACGGTGCGGTCACCGGCACCCAGCTGGGCGCGGATGGCGTCCCTCTCCCCTGCCTTCTCGAACACTTCAGGCCGCACCGGGTTGCCCACGACCTGCGTCTTTTCGGGCGCACCCAGCTTTTCCACAGCGGCAGGCACGGCGGCGAACACGATGTCCACGTCCGGGGCCAGCAGCTTGTTGGTCACGCCGGGGAAAGCGTTCTGCTCATGGATGGCGGTCTTGATGCCCTTCTTGGCGGCGCAGCGCACCACCGGGCCGGAGACGTAGCCGCCGCAGCCGATGACGAGGTCGGGCTGTACTTCCTTCATCATGGCCCGGGCTTTCGGGCCGGAGAGGGCCAGGTTCCAGAGGGTGATGATGTTCCGCTTGATGTTGTTCAGGGAGAGCCTGCGCTGGAAACCGGTGATCTCGATGTGGTGGAAGGGGTAGCCCGCCTGGGTCACAAGGCGGTATTCCATGCCCTCTTTCCGGCCTGCAAAGTGTATCTCGGCGGACGGGTCGGCCTTTTTGATGGCTCCCGCGATGGCCAGAGCCGGGTTGATATGTCCGGCAGTTCCGCCGGCTGCGATAAGTACACGCATGGTGATTTCCTCCTTATTTGGATGTGCTCAATATCCCATGTTGGGGTCGAGCCGGATGGTGTTATTGGACTTTTCTTTTTCCCGCTGTTCCCGCAAGGCGCGGAGATTCTCCCGTTCAAGGCGGGCGCGCTCGCCGCCCCGGCCGATGTTTATCATCACGCCCATCTCGGCCAGCAGCAGGATGAGGCTGGTGCCGCCGGAGGAGAAGAAGGGCAGCGAGATGCCGGTGTTGGGCAGGGTGTTGGTGACGACCGCGATGTTGCAGAACACCTGCCACGCAATTTGGGCCATGATGCCGATGCCCACCAGTGTGCAGTAGCGGTTCTCGGCGTGGAAGGCCAGCCACAGCCCCTGCACGAGGAAGAGCACGAAGAGCAGGATGACGATGACGGCACCCACGAAGCCCAGCTCCTCGCACACGACGCTGAAGATGAAGTCGTTGGTGCTCTCGGGAAGCCAGAGCTGTTTTTCGATGCTGTTGCCGAGGCCGAGGCCGGTGACACCGCCGGAGCCGATGGCGTAGAGGCTCTGCAGGGTCTGGTCGGTCATCTTGCTCAGGTCGTGGGTCCAGCCGTCCAGACGGCTCTGTAAGTACGGGATGGAGTCGATGTGCTCCAGCACGGTGCGGAGCAGCAGCATAGCGGACGCGCCGCCCGCCCAGGTGATGATGCCGCCGCTGCCGCCCAGCAGCAGGATGGTGCCGCAGATGGCCGTCGTCAGGACGATGCCGGACATATGCGGCTCAAGCATGAGCAGGATGACCACCGGGATGAGGGGCAGCAGCGGGACGATGAGTTCCCGCACGATGCGCTGATAGAGCCACTGGCCTGCCGGGACGCGCCGCCCGGAGGCGGGGTCCAGCTTTTCCAGATGGGGCGCTTTCGCGGCCAGATGGGCCGTGAGCAGTATCATCTCAAACTTTGCGATCTCCGATACCTGAATGGTAAAGCCGATGCGCAGCCAGCGGCGGCAGCCGTTGAGGGGCGCACTGAACAGCACCGCGATGAGCATCACGATGCAGACGACATAGCCCGGCCCGACCATCCTGCGCAGAAAGCGGTGGTCGATGCGGGAGAAGAGCAGCATGACCGCGAGGCCCAGACCCAGGCAGAACACCTGCGACTTGATGTAGTAGAAGCTGTCGCCCATCCGCAGGTAGCCCGTGGTGTAGCTGGCACTGAACAGCATGATGAGTCCGAACACGATGATGACTGCCAGCGTCGCCAGCCAGTTGATGAGCACCTGCGGCCAGGGGCCGGGGCTCGACAAGATGGCAAAGGACTCAGACTTTTTTCTCCGGATGGTCGCCATCCGCATTCCCTCCTTATCGGGTCCCGGCTCAGCTGGCCCGCGCCGCCTGCAAGGTCAGCGCAAGGCCCAGCATTGCCAGGACTCCAAAAATATAAAAGATATTCACCGGGTCAAAGCCCCGCTTTTCCAGCCAGCGGTGGAGCGGCGCGGTGCCGAACAGCTGCCGCCGCCCGCCGGAGGCTTTCCAGACGATGATCTGCAGAGCCACCATGCCGCCTTCCAGCCAGTAGGGCAGAGCCAGCGGGAGCGTCAGCCCCGGCCAGCCGACGCTCAGCGGCACACAGCCCAGCGCACCGGCTAAAAACTGGCATCCCACTGCACCGGGGCGGAGCTTTGCGGGGTAGAAATTCCAGAGCAGGAAGGCCATCAATGCCCCGGCCAGCGCCGCCGGGAGGACGCCCAGCGGGAACCAGCCCAGGAGGGTCATCGCCGTCATGAGGCCCAGCATGGCGATGAAGGCGCAGCCGCAGACCGTGCCGTCCATGCCGTCGGCAGTGCGGGCGCTCTCGGCCAGCGCCACTAAAATCGCCAGCCAGACCACCGGGGCCAGCGGCCCGAGGG
>OLRW01002354.1_pt1 | contig 10506 bp, 9 predicted proteins | sample 1672701 | NCBI WGS metagenome assembly OLRW01 (sample SAMEA3136715, study PRJEB25190) | human gut metagenome | biome: human gut; feature: human-associated habitat; material: faeces | place: Austria | collected 2013
CGTGAAAGCCTTTGCCCTTGGCAGAAGCTCTCGCTACTACTACAATATCAAGGTTACTGTCAAAATCTGTTTCGTTGAGACGATAGCTTTCTCTGATCAATCTGGTGAGTCTGTGGCGAACCACACTGTTCCCTACTTTTTTGCTTACTGATATTCCCAGACGATTCTTCATGTGCTGATTCTTCAGCACGTACATCACCAGAAGCCGATTTGCGTACGATGTTCCGTTCTGATATACAACTTTAAAATCTTGATTTTTCTTTAAGGACTCTGATCTGATCAAACGAATCCTCCTTAATTAGATTCCGCCTGCGCGGATATTTCTCCGGATAGAAGAAAAGACCACATAAATGCGGTCTTGCAGCTTATGCTGATAACTGTTTTCTTCCTTTTAATCTTCTTGCAGCTAATACTTTACGTCCGCCCTTTGTGCTCATGCGAGCTCTGAAGCCGTGAACTTTAGCTCTGGATCTCTTTTTTGGCTGAAATGTCATCTTCATAGGTAAAGCACCTCCTTTATCTATTTTTAATTGTTATGAAATAACTTATCATTCAGAACATCGTTTCAATTATATAAATAAACCTCCTTTTCGTCAAGTAAAAATTGCAAAAAACCCGATAAAATCAAGGGTTCTATAAAATACCCCCACCTTACGGTATTTATTTTTTTCTCTTATGTGGAAAGCGCTTATGGTTTACGTAACATTATCCACATTTTGTGGATAACTTGTGGATAACTTGTGGATTGACCGGAAATCTATCCACTTTTTCGGAGAGTTTGTTCACATCGTTTTCAAAAAAACCCTTTATTTGCGGTATTTTTAAGGTGGATTTTTTTATACACATAATTCTTCCACATTTTCCACCAATTCTCGACTTATGGAAACCTCCAGGACTCTTATCCACAATAATCCACCCTAATCCACAGTAATTTCCCCACATTATCCACATTCTTTTCCCCAAAATCTCAAGGATTTTCCATTGCGAAAACCCCATTTTCATTGTAATATATAAAAGGATATCTATCTCCAGTCGCAGACTGGGGTTATTATAATACTCATGGGAGGAAAAAATGGACGCTGTTATTGAAAAATGGGAGGAGATCCTGCAAACTGTCAAATCTGAATATGAGGTGACTGATGTCCCTTTTAATACCTGGCTCAAGCCGCTGAAAGTTTATGAGGTTGACGGAAAGCTGATAACAGTGGTTGTTCCCTCTGAACAGGCAGCGATCGGAGTCAATTACATCAGTAAACGCTACAAAATACCCCTCCAGGTTACTATCTGTGTGCTGACAGGCATGGAAGAATGCGAGGTTCGCTTCGTTCTGGAAAAAGATCTCCCCAAAAAAACAGAAAAAAACACTTCTTATGATAAACAGGTTCAGGATACACGTTACGAAGAGGCGCATTTAAATCCAAAATACACCTTCGACACCTTCGTTGTAGGAAGTAATAACAAATTCGCCCAGGCCGCAGCTCTTGCAGTTGCCGAATCACCGGGAGATACCTACAATCCACTGTTTATCTATGGCGGAGCCGGTCTTGGTAAGACGCATCTTATGCATTCCATCGCTCATTTCATTCTGGAACACGACGAAAACAGCCGTGTTTTGTATGTAACCAGTGAAGAATTTACCAACGAGCTGATCGAAACCATCCGAAACGGAAATAACACGGCAATGAGCAAATTCCGTGAAAAATACAGAAATATCGACGTTCTTCTTGTCGATGATATTCAGTTTATTATAGGAAAAGAATCCACACAGGAGGAATTTTTCCATACATTTAACAGTCTTCACAGTGCCAAAAAGCAGATCATCATATCCTCTGATAAACCACCGAAGGATATGGAAATCCTGGAAGAGCGCTTCCGTTCCCGGTTCGAGTGGGGTCTGATCGCAGATATCACGCTGCCTGATTACGAAACCCGAATGGCGATTCTTCATAAAAATGAAGAAATGAACGGCTACAACATCAGTGAAGATGTTATCAAATATATCGCTACCAATATCAAATCCAATATCCGTGAGCTGGAAGGTGCCTTCAACAAGGTCATGGCCGGAGCCAAGCTTGAGAAAAAGGAAGTAACTCTGGAGCTGGCAGAGCAGGCACTGAAGGATATTATTTCTCCGGATGAGAAAAAAGTGATCACACCGGAATACATCATCTCCGTTGTTGCAGAGCATTACGGAGTCACACCTGCGGACTTAAGCGGAAACAAACGAAACTCCAAGATCGTCATGCCCCGCCAGGTTTCCATGTATCTCTGCCGTGAGATCATATCCACACCTTTGAAAAATATCGGAAAAGCGCTCGGAAACCGTGACCATACCACCGTTATGCACGGTATCGAAAAGATCGAAAACGAATTGCAGAACGACGATAACTTAAAAAATACCATTGATATATTGAAAAAGAAGATTAATCCACAAGGTTAGGGAAGTTTTCCACATTACTGGTGTATAACGTGTTGATTGTATGTGGAGAGATGTGTACAACTTTTTTGCCAAAACGCGGCGGTAATTTTATCCCCGGGTTATTCACATGCGAAACTACCACTTTTACACAAAGTTATCCCAACGGAAAACCCCTGAAAACATCAGGCCTGCGGGAGTTTTTCACAAAATCTGGCCCCCTACGGCGGTTACTGCGGATTTTTTCTATAAATATATTTATAAAAACCACAAATTGTTCAGAAAGGGAGTTATACACACTATGAAAATCATCTGCTCCAAATCAAGTCTGTTAAAAAGTGTAAGTATCGCACTCAAAGCAGTTCCATCAAAAACCACAATGCCAATCCTGGAATGTATTCTCATGGATGCAACCACAAACCAGATCAAATTTACCACCAACGATATGGAGCTGGGAATTGAAACCATCGTTGAGGGTACTATTGAAGAAAAAGGTAAAGTTGCTCTTGATGCAAAAATCTTCTATGAAATCATCAGACGACTTCCGGATAATGATGTTACCATTAAGACCGATGATAAATATGCAGCAACCATTACCTGTGAAAAAGCAAAATTCAATATCCCTGGAAAATCAGGAGAAGATTTTGCTTATTTACCGATGATCGAGAAGGATGAACCGCTGACGATCTCTCAGTACACACTGAAAGAAATGATCCGCCAGACTATTTTTTCGATTGCTGTAAATGAGAACAATAAGCTTATGACCGGTGAGCTTTTTGAGATCAAAAATAACTGTCTGAAGGTAGTCTCTCTGGACGGACATCGTATCTCTATCCGAAAAATGCCCCTTAAGAAAGATTATTCTGACCGTAAGGTGGTAGTTCCGGGCAAAACTTTAAGCGAGGTCAGCAAGATCCTTTCCGGAGAAGTGGATGATCAGGTCAGCATTTACTTTACAAAAAACCACATTTTATTTGAATTTGATCAGACTATGGTAGTTTCCAGACTAATCGAGGGAGAATATTTCAGAATTGACCAGATGCTTTCCAGTGATTATGAGACAAAACTGAAGATCAACAAAAAAGAGTTCCTGGATTGTATCGACCGTGCCACACTTCTGGTACGTGAGGTTGATAAAAAACCGATCATCATCAACATCACAGACGATGATATGGAACTGCGCATTGATTCTGCAATGGGTTCCATGAATGAAGAGATCGATATTGAAAAAGAGGGTAAGGATATCATGATCGGCTTCAACCCGAAATTCCTGATCGATGCGCTTCGTGTTATTGATGATGAAACCGTGACGATCTATCTTGTAAATCCGAAGGCCCCGTGCTTTATCCGTGACGATGAGGAGAACTATACTTACCTGATCCTTCCTGTAAACATCAATCAGAATCAGGCCAGATAAGACCTGGGGTAATGTGACCGTTTTTGACCGATTGTGCATGGGAATGCGATCGTGTTCTGAAAATTGTTTTATGCGTAAACTGCTGGAAGGGGGTATTTAAATTACCGCCTTCCGGTGAAATTTGTATTTGGGGGGATTTTAAATACCGCCAGAAGATCAGAAAAGATCGATCTGACGGAGAAAATACCCCGGAGCTGATAAGAGGAGAAAAAATTGGAGATCAGAATTAAAGACGAATTTATCAAGCTTGGTCAGGCGCTGAAGCTGGCCGGTGTTGTGGAGGACGGCGTTGAGGCGAAATATGCCATCAATGATGGTCTGGTACTGGTGAACGGTGAGGTGGAGAACCGCCGTGGCCGCAAGATCCATCCTGGAGATACCATTTCCTACGATGGAAAAGATATTTATGTGATCGGGTGAAGGAATGTACATTGAATCCATCAGACTGAATAATTTCAGGAATTATGAGTCGCTGGAGATGAATTTTGATCAGGGCACCAATATTCTCTACGGCGACAATGCCCAGGGAAAGACCAATATCCTGGAGGCGGTTTATCTGGCAGGTACCAGCAAATCCCACAAGGGAAGCAAGGACCGGGAGATGATCCGCTTTGAGAATGAGGAATCCCATATCCGAATGATGGTGAAGAAGGGCGATCTTTCATACAAAATAGACATGCACCTCCGGAAAAACAAAGCAAAGGGAGTTGCCATCAACGGGCTGCCGATCCGCAAGGCAAGGGAGCTGCTGGGGGTGGTGAATCTGGTGTTTTTTTCTCCGGAGGATCTTAATATTATCAAGAATGGACCGGGAGAGAGAAGACGTTTTCTGGATTCGGAGCTTTGTCAGCTGGATGGTGTTTATATCACGGAGCTGGCCGGCTACAATCACATCGTGAACCAGAGAAACCGTCTTCTCAAAGACTGTTATATGAACCCCGGGCTGAAAAGTACCCTAGATGTCTGGGATATGCAGATGGTCGATTACGGAAAGAAGATCATCGGGAAGCGGGAAGCCTTTGTGGAGGAGCTTAACGAGATCGCAAGGGGGCTTCATAAAGGCCTTACTGGCGGGATCGAGGAGCTGGAGATCCTGTACGAGCCAAGTGTGACGGCGGCGGAGTTTGAGGATAAGCTTTCCAGGAACCGGGAGCGGGATCTTCGGATGAAGCTGACCTCCGTGGGACCGCACAGAGATGATTTCTGCGTAAAGGTCAACGGGATCGACATCCGGAGGTATGGTTCCCAGGGGCAGCAGAGGACTGCGGCCCTTTCCCTGAAGCTTTCGGAGATCTATCTGGTGAAGAAAAAGATTCGGGATACACCGGTGCTTCTGCTGGATGATGTTCTTTCGGAGCTGGATAGCAGCAGGCAGACATATCTGCTGGAAAGCATCCACGATATACAGACTCTGATCACCTGTACAGGACTGGATGATTTTGTCAGCCATCAGTTCAAGATCAACAGGGTTTTTCAGGTGGTAAAGGGGCATGTTTATATGCCTAAAGGGTTTTGACAAGCCCGTATGCATATGGTAAACTGATTCTGATTATGGAAAGTTGGTGAATATTTTGGATAAAGAGGAGTTTCGCGTTAAGCTGGGACAGATCAATAAGCTGGTCGAGACCCAGGATTACAAAGGCGCCATGCAGATTGTGGACAGCATTGACTGGCGTCGTGTGAAAAACGTCCGTACCCTTTGTGTAGTGGGCGAGATCTACGCGGCCAACAAGCGCTATGAAGAGAGCAAGGAAATTTTTCTTCTTGCCTACCACAGAGCGCCGATCGGCAAGAACATACTTTACCGTCTGATCGAGGTTTCCCTGAAAATGGGACAGATCAGTGAAGCCACAGAATTCTTTGATGAATACAGAGAAGTGGCAGGTAATGATAACAGCCAGTATATACTGAAATATAAGATCGCCAGAGCGAAGAATGCATCTCTGAATGAACAGATCCGTATTCTTGAGGAATATAAGGAGAAGGAATTTACGGAGCGCTGGTCCTATGAGCTGGCCAAGCTCTATTACAAGGCAGGAGACAAGCAGAAGTGCCTGGATCTCTGCAATGAGATGATCCTTTGGTTCAATGACGGAACTTATGTGATGAAGGCCCTTGACTTGAAACAGCGGATGGGTGTTCTCACTGGCGAAGAGAAAGAGAAATACGAACAGCGTTTTATCCCGAAGCTGATCCCGCCGGAAAAGGCGCAGGAGATCAGGGAGAGCAAGGAAGCATCCGGCGAGTATGAGGAGGCAAAACCGGTCACAGATACCATCCAGGTAGATGATGAGCGGGATCTGAACAGTGCGGAGACATTCCAGGAGAAGCTTTCCAAGGGATTCCGTGATATCTTTGGCGGACATAAGAAATCTGCGGAAGAGGATATGGAGGAAAAAGAAGCTGCGCAGGATGAAGAGCCGGATGAGGTTTCCACAGACTCTGAGGATGTGACGGAACAGGCGGAAGCGCCGGAGGCTGAGACTGCTGCGGCAGCAGAACCGTCAGAGGAGTTTACAGATTCTGAGGAGATCGAAGCGGCAGAAGGAAGCGAGGAAGCTTCGGATGAGCCTTCTGAAGAGCAGGATGAGTTTTCCGGACAGGAAGCGGATGAGATCCCGCTGGCATCCGGTGTTGAGAACCTGTCATCCGGAAGTATGAAGCTGCAGGCTCAGGAACAGCAGGATAAAGAGGAAGAAGAGGCTTATCAGGAAGCGGAAGAAGCTGAGGCTGAGAAAGCTACAGAGATGTCTTTGTCCCAGAGTGTTGCAGAGATCATGAAGGAGAAGGCTGCAGGAAATGAGGAAAGTGAGGAGAAGCCTGCAGGGGTTCCGCTCAATGAGGAAGGCAAGCCTGATTTTTCCGCAACGATCCGTATGCCGGAGCTGAAGATCCCGAAGTCCATGATCAATGTGGACCCGGAGAATGCAAGCAGTTCCGCAGAGATCCCGGACGCGTCCGGAATTTTCGGAAATATCGAGGATATTGCGGCATCTGTAGGTGACAGGTCCGAGAAGGATAAAGATAAGGACTTCAACCTGGAGGATACTATTCTGGCAGCAGCTACACAGCAGGGAATCGATATCCCGGAGGAAGAGAAATCTCCGGATGTCCAGCAGTCCGACGTAACGGAAGAGCCGGCAGGTATTGAGGATCTGGATATTGCGGCTGATGAATTTGTTCCGGAGGAGCCGGATGCGGCAGATATCGAGGATATCATGGCGCAGATCTCCGCTCAGCAGGAGGAAGAGGTAACGGAGACTTCCGATACCAGACTTCCGGATATCGTATTTGATGAAGATGAGGAGCCGGTTACTGAGGAGGATCTTCAGGCTGCAGAAGCAGAGTTTCTGAATGGTCCGTCAGGAGTACAGAAGCCGGTGGAAGAAGAGGATGTGCTTCCGGAGATTCCTTCACTGGAATCTGAGGAGCAGGTGCAGAAGGCGGCAGCAGAGCCTTCAACGAAGCTTCATCATGAGGAACCGGTGGCTTCAGCGGAAGAGGAAAATCTTCTTGATGAGGAAGAAGAATACAGTGATGACGCCTTTGAATTCCAGGAAGAGGATGACGATGACTTTATCAGCAGTCTCATCGGTGATGATTCTGATGAAGCCATGGAAGAGGACGATGAGGAAGAGGAGCTCAGCGAGGAAGAGCAGCTTGAGAAATTTATCGCTACGATCCATCCGGAAAAGGATCCTACAAAGATCGTTTCCAGAAAGAAAGAGCTCACAGATGAAGAGAAACAGCTTTTCACCTATTTTGTTACAGTTCCCGGAATGAAGGAACAGTTGCTTGATGTACTCTGTGATGTGCAGATGGGCGCAGCAGATAAGACCTCCCAGACCGGAAATGTGATCGTTATGGGCGGCAGAGAAACAGGTAAGACGAGACTGATCTCAAGTCTGATCCCGGCAATCTGTAAAGAGCTGAATATCGAGGCTTCCAAGGTTGCCTATATATTTGCGGATGATCTCAACGGAAAGGATATTCCGGAGATCGTATCCAAGCTTGCCGGCGGTTTCCTTGTTATCGAGGATGCAAACCAGCTTTCCCAGGAAACAGCAGATGAGCTTGAGGAAGCTATGACCGGAAACACAAAGGGAATGATCGTGATCCTGGAGGATGAAAAGATCGGTATGCGTAAGCTGATCGCAAGATATCCGAAGCTTGCGAAGAAGTTTACATCCATGATCAACATTCCTGTATTTACAAACGATGAACTTGTTAATTTCGCTAAGGTCTATACCATGGAGAATGGATTCCGTATCGACCAGATGGGCATGCTTGCTCTGTATAATCTGATCGGGATCAACCAGAAGGAGGATCAGCCGATGTGTATCGGTACTGTGAAGACCATGCTGGATAAGGCTATGGAGAGAGCTCAGAGCGGATTGTTCAAGCGTTCTAAGAAGCGTGTGGACCGTGATGGCTACACGGTACTTTTTGAAAAGGATTTCAGCTGAAAATAAGAAAAAGCAGAGGTAAAAAATATGGCCAGACCTTATCTTGGTAACCCGAAATATACCATTGAAGTCCTTCAAAAGTATCATTTTGTTTTCCAGAAAAGGTTTGGTCAGAATTTTCTGATCGACGAGCATGTTCTGGAAAAGATCATTGAGTCTTCGGGTATCACGAAGGATGATTTTATACTGGAGATCGGTCCGGGTATCGGAACTATGACCCAGTATCTTGCGGAGGCTGCCAGAGAGGTGGCTGCTGTGGAGATCGACAGTTCGCTGATCCCGATCCTTAAGGATACGTTGAAGGACTGGGATAATGTTTCCGTGATCAATAACGATATCCTGAAAACGGATATCAAAAAGATCGCAGATGAGAAAAACGGCGGTAAGCCTGTGAAGGTGGTTGCGAATCTGCCGTATTACATTACGACTCCGATCATCATGGGGCTTTTTGAGAAGAATGTTCCTGTGGATTCGATCACTGTCATGGTGCAGAAGGAAGTTGCAGACCGTATGCAGGTTGGTCCCGGTACCAAGGATTACGGTGCGCTTTCCCTGGCTGTGCAGTATTATGCGAAGCCGGAGATCGTTGCGAATGTACCGCCGAACTGTTTTATGCCGCGGCCGAAGGTTGGAAGTGCGGTGATCAAGCTGACGCGTTATGAGAAGCCGCCGGTGGATGTGAAGGATGAGGGGCTTATGTTCCGTCTGATCCGTGCATCTTTTAACCAGAGGAGAAAGACACTTGTGAACGGGATCAGAAATTCCGGAGATTTTTCCCTGAGTAAGGAGGAGATCGAGGATGTGTTCAACAGGTGTGATCTTCCGCTGAATATCAGGGGTGAGGCGCTGACACTGGAGCAGTTTGCGATGCTTGCCAACTGTATTTATGATGAGAAAAATTAATATATGATAAACGCAAAAAGAGCCCGGGCAGCTGTTCCGGGTTCTTTTTGCGTTTCCGGACGGGAATGTTGGAGAAGTTTCCTGTCCGGACCTATATATTTGTCATAGAAAGGAGGTTATGTCTGAGGTGTCAGACATAAGTAAGTAATGAAAAATTTACATTTTTTATTTTACTGATGAGATGTTAGGAAAGTTTGTTTAAAATATGAAAATATTGTGAATATATTTTTGGTGATATACATAAAGTCTGAATGGTGTGGGTGGGAATGGGGAAAATTGAGGTTTACAGAGGGGTGGGGGTGTGTGGTATACTGAGGGGCGTCGAAAAGGTAATGATGAGGTAATAAAAAGGCAGTAAAAGATAGTTAAAAATAGTAAAAGGCAATTTTTAATAAGGGCTGGTGCCCGTATGGAGGTTGAATATTATGAGAAGATTGAACAAGGTTACAGCTTTGGTTATTGCGGGTGTTATTTCATGTACATCTCCGATGATGGTTATGGCGTCTGATTCCGGTTCTGTTATGAGTCAGGCGGAGGAGATCCTGAAGGATAATGAGGTTGGGTCTCTTGCTTCTGATCCGGATAAGGTTGGGGATATCATTGTTTATGTGAAGGGGCTTTTTGATTCTAACCAGATCACGGATGATGAGATTTCTCAGGGGATCGATGAGGCTGCAGATCATTTTGGGGTGAGTCTTAATGAGGATGATAAGAGTTCGCTGGTTAATATTATCAGTAAGTTCCGTGGGATCGAGATGAGTGATGATCAGATCAAGGGGTATGTGAGTGATGCTTATAGTACTTTGAAGGATATGGGTGTTACGAAGTCTGATGTGAAGAATATTTTTGAGAAGGCGATTGAGTTTATTAAGGGGATGCTTTCACGGCGGTGATGGTTTGTGATGGCTGGTGTTTTTGATGATGTTTTAGATGGAGTTTGAGTTAGAGGGTGAGGGTTGTGGCTCTTTTGTTGGGGTTGTTGTTGGTTTGTTTGGTTGAGATGTACAATATGTACAATGTTTAGGGTTTTGGTTTTGTTTGTGAATGTGGTGTTTTTATAAATTGGGGGAGGGCGTTTTGGAAAAAATTGTGCAAATGCGCTAATTGTTTACGAGATGTTCATTGTTTGTTCATATTTGTCTGGTAGTATAGGGATAGTTCGAAAGAACGTTACGAAAGACGCTGTAATGGTGTGTATCTGTATCATTACACATACAATTTTTTTCATAATAATCGCCCCGGTAAGCCACTACCGGGGCACTCCTCGTTTTTGGGCCTTTTTTGGGCTCTTTTTTTGTGGGTGC
>OLRW01002357.1_pt1 | contig 10492 bp, 8 predicted proteins | sample 1672701 | NCBI WGS metagenome assembly OLRW01 (sample SAMEA3136715, study PRJEB25190) | human gut metagenome | biome: human gut; feature: human-associated habitat; material: faeces | place: Austria | collected 2013
GCAGGCGGTTGCCGTTCACGCCGCCCAGGAAGCGGTACAGGGGCATGTCCAGCGAGGTGGCGGCAGCGCGGCAGGCTGCAATGGAAACAGCCAGGATGGCGTTTGCGCCCAGGTTGGATTTATCCTTGGTGCCGTCGGCTTTCAGCATGGCGGCGTCCACCGCGTAGATGTCGGAAGCGTCCAGGCCCACCACGGCGTCCGCAATGACGGTATTGATGTTCTCCACAGCCTTGGTCACGCCCTTGCCCAGGTAGCGGCTCTTGTCGCCGTCGCGGAGCTCCAGCGCCTCAAACTCGCCGGTGGAAGCACCGGACGGGGCGCAGCCGCGTGCAACAGTGCCGTCGGCCAGAGTGATCTCAGCCTCAACGGTGGGGTTTCCGCGGGAGTCCAGGATCTCGCGGCCGATGACGGATTCAATTTCCAGATAGTTCATAAGAGTTGCCCTCCTGAATACGTTCTCAGCATTATTGGATAGTATACGCTAACTAACCACCTTTATCCTATCACGTTTCCGGCCTGTATGCAAGGGGCTGAGAAGATGTTAGTTGACAGAAACTTAACGAGCCTGCGGGAGCTGTGTAACTTTTTTGTTATGGGTGAAGCACTTTCATTTCGTGCTTGTACGAGATGAATAACTTGAAAAAGTAAACAAAAACAATGCATTCGTTTTGTTTAAAATAGAAGAAAATGCCCGAAAATGCCCCAAAAACTATGGACGGTTTGTGAATTGCACACTCTGCGGCGAGGGTCTATAATAAGCTTATCGAGGCAGAGGAGCTTTGAGGGAAGCCACTCTGCTTCATCCTTTTACACGAAAAACTTCCAATCCAAGGAGGATATACGATTATGAAAAAGATGATCTCTCGCCGTAGCTTTCTGGCTGCCGCTGGTGTTTCCGCTGCTGCTCTGGCCCTGACCGCCTGCGGCAGCTCTTCCAGCAGCACCGCTGCTTCCACCGCTGCAAGCACTGCTGGCTCCACGGCCGCTGCTTCCGGTGATACCATCAAGGTCGGCGTTATGGGCCCCATGACCGGCGATGTTTCCGTTTACGGTCTGGCTGTTATCAACGGCGCGAACCTGTATCTGGATCAGGTCAACGCCAACGGCGGCATCAATGGCAAGATGATCGAGTCCATCACCATGGACGAGCAGGGCGACGCGACTCAGGCTGTCCAGTGCTTCACCAAGATGGTGGATGAGGGGATCGTTGGTCTGATCGGCGACGTGACCACCACCCCGACTCTGGCTGTTGCCGCTGAGAGCCAGGACTACAACATGCCCATGGTCACTGCTTCCGCTACCGCTGAGGCTGTTACCTACGATGCCGAGACCGACACCGTGTATGAGAATGTCTTCCGTGCCACCTTTACCGACCCGTTCCAGGGCATCAAGATGGCGGACTACGCTTACCAGAAGCTGGGCTACACCAAGGCAGCCGTCATCTACAAGAAAGGCGCTGACTACAACGAGGGCCTGGCTGAGAACTTCGTCAACGAGTTCGAGGCTTTGGGCGGCACCATCGTCGATGAGGAGAGCTACTCCGACGGCGACGTGGATTACAAGACGCAGCTGACCACCATCCTGGGCAAGGGCCCCGAGACCGTCTTCTGCCCCAACTACTATCAGGAAGTGGGCCAGATCCTGTCTCAGGCTGAGAGCGTCGGCCTGACCGTTCCGTTCCTGGGCGGCGACGGCTGGGATGGTCTGGAAGGCTACGCCTCCAACGATCAGCTGAAGGACACTTACTTCTGCGCCAACTACGCAAAGGGCTCCAACGCCGAGTTTGAGGATGCCTACAAGGCAGAGTACGGTCAGGAGTACCCCAACGGCTTCTCTCCTCTGGGCTACGATGCAGCAAAGACCATCGTCTACGGCCTGCAGGCTGCTGAGGATGCCGGTCTCGAGGCTGGCACCGACGATTACAAGCAGGCTGTCATCGATGCCATTGCCTCCGGCACCATCGACGGCATCACCGGCACCTTCACCTTCGACGAGCATCACGACCCCGTCAAGCAGACTGCTATCCTGACCTATGTGGACGGCAAGCCGGTGCTGAAGGAAATGTTCTGATCCCAGCTTTCTTCCATCGACCGGTGATGGAAGCACCGCTGAGATCCGAATGATCGTAAATTGACCCACTGCGGAGAACGCCGGAACAGTATTGCCCCGGTGATCTCCGCTTTTTTGGTAAAAAAGTGTATCCCCACATAAGGCGTGCAACAGCGCCGGAAAGAAAGGAAGTATCCATCCATGACAGTGTTTTTCAGCCAGCTGATCAATGGCCTGTCCCTTGGCAGCATCTATGCACTGATCGCACTGGGCTACAGCATGGTGTACGGCATTATCCTGCTGCTGAACTTTGCCCACGGCGATGTCATCATGGTGGGCGCGTACATGTCCTGGTTCGTCATGAACCAGCTGGGTCTTGGCCCGGTCACCGCTGTGTGCGCCACCATCATCACCTGTACGCTGCTGGGCGTGGTGATCGAAAAAATCGCCTACACCCCCCTGCGCAGCGCACCCCGTATCTCGCTGCTGATCACCGCCATTGGTGTCTCCTTCTTTCTGGAGTACACGGCAGAGCTGATCCTCGGCTCGGGTGCAAAGGTGATCCCCGCCTACTACACCAACCAGACCTTCCGTCTGGGCAAGGTGCCGCTGGGCCTTACCTCGATCATCACGCTGGTGGTCACCGTGCTGTCCATGCTGGTGCTCACCTTTCTGGTGCAAAAGACTAAGCTCGGCAAGGCCATGCGCGCCGTCTCGGAGGATATGGATGCTGCCCGCCTGATGGGCATCAACGTCAACAGCACCATCTCCTTTACCTTCGCGGTCGGCTCTGCACTGGCCGGCATCGGCTCGGTGCTGTACTGCTGCTCCTACCCGCAGGCCACCCCCACCATGGGCTCCATGCTGGGCCTGAAAGCCTTCGTCGCCGCCGTTCTGGGCGGCATCGGCTCCATCCCGGGCGCAATGGTCGGCGGCATCGTCATCGGCCTGTGCGAGTGCTTCGTTTCCGCCATCGGCCTGTCTGCCTGGAAGGACGCCGTCACGTTCGCCATCCTCATCATCGTGCTGCTGTTCAAGCCCACGGGCTTCCTTGGCCGCAAGGTGCAGGAAAAGGTGTAAGGAGGGCATGAAGATGAACAAGAATCGCAAAACGCTCAAAATGCCCGTGCGCTACCTCATGAACGCCGTGCTGGTGGTGCTGCTGTTCCTGGCCCTTTCCTACATGACCGGCAACATGCTCTCCACTTACCAGAACAAGGTGCTCATGACCGTGGGCATCAACATCATTCTGGCCGTGTCCCTGAACGTGGCCACCGGCTATCTGGGCCAGCTGCCGCTGGGCCACGCCGGTTTCATGGCCGTGGGCGCTTACACCTGCGCCCTCTTTACCAAGTACAGCCCTCTGCCCGATGGCGTTTCCTTTGCCATCGGCCTTGCATTGGGCGCTGTGATGGCCGGCCTGTTTGGCGTCCTCATCGGCGTCCCGGCCCTCCGTCTGACCGGTGACTATCTGGCCATCCTGACCCTGGGCTTCGGCGAGATCATCCGCATCACCCTGAACAACATCGACGATGTGCTGGGCTACAGCCTGTTCTACGGCTCCAAGGGCCTCAAGAACATCCCCAAGTACTCCAACTTCGCCAATGTCTTCCTCTGTGTGGTCATCACCTGCTTCCTCATCCATGCCATGATGAAGAGTCGCCATGGCCGTGCCGTCCTCGCCATCCGCGACAACGAGATCGCTGCCGAGAGCTGCGGCATCCAGACTACTTATTATAAGGTCATGGCCTTTGCATTCTCTGCCGCCTTTGCCGGTCTGGCCGGCGGCCTGTACGCCTGCTATCTGGGCGTTCTGGACCCCTCCACCTTCGGCTTCATGAAGTCCATCGAAATTCTGGTCATGGTGGTTCTGGGCGGCATGGGCTCCATGCTGGGCTCTATCCTGTCCGCGACCGTGCTTACCATCCTGCCCGAGGCGACCCGCAGCTTTGACAGCTACCGCATGGTAGTCTACTCGCTGGTGCTGGTCCTCATGATGATCTTCCGTCCGGGCGGCCTGCTTGGCAGCTACGACTTCTCCATGAGCCGCATTGTGGAAAAGATCATGAACGGCGAACTGTTCCAGAAGAAAGCAAAGGAGGGCAAAGACCATGAGTGAATACCAGACTAAGCTGCACAGTGTGCCCTCCGGCGGCTTTTTGACCGACCGCGACATGGACAAAAAGCCCATTCTGGACGTGCGTGAGCTGGGCATCGACTTCGGCGGTCTGACCGCCGTGGATGGCTTCAACCTGATGATCGGCCGCAACGAAATCACCGGTCTGATCGGCCCCAACGGTGCCGGTAAGACCACCGTGTTCAACCTGCTGACCAACGTCTACCAGCCCACCCGCGGCTCCATCCTGATCGATGGTATGCCCACCGCCGGCAAAAAGACCTATCAGGTCAACCGCATGGGCGTGGCCCGTACCTTCCAGAACATCCGCCTGTTCAAGGAACTGAGCGTCATCGATAACATCAAGGTGGGCCTGCACGAGTCCATGAAGTACAATCTGGCATCTTCGCTGATCCGCCTGCCCAACTACTGGAAGGAAGAGAAGAAGTGCACCGAGCGTGCTCTGGAGCTGCTGGATATCTTCCACATGGCAGACCTCGCCAATGTGCAGGCAGGCAGCCTGCCCTACGGCGCACAGCGCCGTCTGGAGATCATGCGTGCACTGGCCACCAGCCCGAAGCTGCTGCTGCTGGACGAGCCTGCTGCCGGTATGAATCCCTCCGAGACTGCAGAGCTGACCGAGACCATCCGCCGCATCCGCGACGAGTTTAACATCGCCGTGCTGCTGATCGAGCATGATATGAGCCTGGTCATGGGCATCTGCGAGGGCATTGCCGTGCTGAACTTCGGCCGCATCATCGCCAAGGGCACGCCGGATGAGATCCGCAACAACCCGCAAGTCATCGAAGCCTATCTGGGCAAGAAGGAGGGCTAAGCCATGGCTGATACGTTACTGAAAGTTGATAACATCAACGTCTATTACGGCAACATCCACGCCGTCAAGGACATCTCCTTCGAGGTGGATCAGGGCGAGATCGTCACCCTGATCGGTGCCAACGGTGCTGGCAAATCCACCACCCTGAAGACCATTTCCGGCCTGCTGAAGCCCAAGACCGGCGACATCCTGTACAAGGGCAGCAGCATCAAGGGCATGCGCGCCCACAAGATCGTGGAAGCGGGCCTTGCCCATGTGCCGGAAGGCCGCCATGTGTTCCTGCACATGACCGTGGAAGAAAATCTGGACATGGGTGCATACACCCAGCCTGCTTCCACCATTGCACCCAACAAGGAAAAGGTGTTTGAGCTGTTCCCCCGCCTGAAGGAGCGCCGCAAGCAGCTGGCCGGTACCATGTCCGGCGGCGAGCAGCAGATGCTGGCTATGGGCCGTGCACTGATGAGCAACGCTTCCATGCTGATGCTGGACGAGCCTTCCATGGGCCTTTCGCCGCTGCTGGTGCAGGAGATCTTCGACATCATCCAGAACGTGCACAAGGAAGGCATGACCATCCTGCTGGTGGAGCAGAACGCGCAGATGGCCCTTTCCGTGGCAGACCGCGCCTACGTCCTTGAGACGGGCCGTGTGGTCATGGATGGCACCGGTGCCGAACTGCTGACCAACGAGCGCGTGCGCAGCGCATATCTGGGCGGCTAAGCAAAAAATCGTATAAGAAAAGGGGCTGTTGCACATGCAACAGCCCCTTTTTTGCAGTATTTGTTATGCCAGCAGAGACATGATATTTGCGGTGATCAGGCCGCCTGCCGTGCCAATGACGTAGCCCATCAGAGCCATCAGAACACCAACGGGCACCAGAGCGCCGCTGTAGGCACCGGCCAGAATGGGAGCAGATGCGGAACCGCCGATATTTGCCAGAGATGCCACGCCGCAGGTGAACATATCCAGATGGAAGATCTTTGCCAGCAGCACCAGAATGATGCCGTGGATGGCCAGGATCATAAAGCCTGCCAGGATCCATGCGGGTGCATCGGTCAGCTCCAGGAAGCTTGCGCGGGAGGCAAGCAATGCCACCACGGAGTACAGCAGCAGGTTGGACAGCTCGGTGCTGCCTGCCATGCGGCCCACGGGGGTGACAGCGCCGATCAGGCCGGACAGCGTGATGAGCAGGACGGTCCAGGTGGCCTTGTCCAGGAAGGGCATTGCGCCGTTCAGGGCTGCGCCGATGTCCTGACCGAAGGCGGAGATCACCAGAGCCAGACCCAGCAGGAAGATCAGGTTGACAAAGCTGGCCTTGTCCTCGTTGCCCTTTGCGTCCTCTTCCAGACGGCGGGACACTTCGTCCAGCGTGGTGGTGTCGGCCTTGACCCACTTGTTGAACTTGGGAGCCAGATTGATGGCCCACAGCAGGAACATGACCCAGATGGAGTAGTCGATGGAGTCCACCACCAGTGCGTAGGCCATGTCAGCTTCGCCGATGTCCAGCGCAGCCTGCACGGCGATCATGTTGCCGGAGCCGCCCATCCAGCTGCCGCACAGAGCGCCCAGTGCCTTCCATGCTTCGGAGCCAAGGGGCCCCTTCATGATGGCGAAGGTGGCAATGAAGGCCAACGAGATGGAGACGGAAGCGGCAAAGAAGCCGCCCAGCATCTTGGGACCCAGCTTGATGATCTTGCGGATGTCGCAGCGCAGCAGCATCAGGAAGATCATTGCATACAGCAGGTTGTTTTTCAGCACGGAGTAGGCAGGCTTGGTGGCCTCCATGTCCCATGCACCCAGCGTGCAGAGAATCATGGTAATGAGGTACAGCAGAACGATAGGTGGTGCATAGTCGAAGAATTTCGACTTCGTGTAGCGTTGCAGCCACACCAGCAGTGCGGCAATGAACACCAGCACGGCGATGTAGGTGAAACCGTTTGTGATCATGAACCCAATCCCCTTTCTTTTTGTGCAATTTTTTGCGGACAATTGTCTTTACAATATCGACAATTTCGTATACAATACTACCATAGATTTCATAATCTGGCAATATTTTTTTATCGAAAGGGGTAGGTTTTTGCATGAAAATCACGGAAGTACGTCTCGGTCTGATCTCTGTGCCGCTGCGCGTGCCTTTTAAGACGGCTCTGCGCTCGGTCAGCAGCGTGGAGGATGTGATCGTAGAGATCCACACCGACACCGGCGCTGTGGGTTATGGTGAGGCACCTCCCACCGGTGTGATCACCGGCGACACCACCGGTGCCATCATCGGTGCCATCCGCGACCATATCGCAAAGACCATCATCGGCCGCGATGTGGACGACTTTGAAGACCTGATGATCGCACTGAATGCCTGCATCCAGAAGAACACCAGCGCCAAGGCTGCTGTGGATATGGCCCTGTGGGATCTGTACGGCCAGCTGTACAAAATCCCTGTGTACAAGCTGATGGGCGGCGCAAAGAAGTCCATCGTCACCGACATCACCATCAGCGTCAACGACCCCGAAGAGATGGTGCGCGATGCCCTGAACGCCATCGACCGCGGCTACAACTGCCTGAAGGTCAAGGTGGGCAAGGAGCCGGAAAAGGATATTGCACGCCTGAGCGCCATCCGCGGTGCTGTGCCCAAGGAGACCTGCATCCGCATCGACGCAAATCAGGGCTGGACCCCCAAGGAAGCCGTGCGCATCCTGAACGGAATGCAGGAGAAGGGCCTTGATCTCGAATTCGTGGAGCAGCCGGTCAAGGCCCACGATTTTGAAGGCCTGAAGTATGTTACCGAGCGCTCCTATGTGCCGGTGCTGGCCGACGAGAGCGTGTTCTCCCCGCAGGACGCACTGACCATCATGCAGATGGGAGCCGCAGACCTCGTGAACATCAAGCTGATGAAGTGCGGCGGCCTGTACAACGCCCTCAAGATCGCATCCGCTGCCGAGGTGTACGGCGTGGAGTGCATGATCGGCTGTATGCTGGAAGCCAAGATCAGCGTGAATGCCGCCGTGCATCTGGCCTGCGCAAAGCAGATCATCACCCGCGTGGATCTGGACGGCCCCGTGCTGTGCAGTGAGGACCCCATCCTCGGCGGTGCAGTGTTCAACGAAAAAGACATCACTGTTTCCAACGAGCCGGGCCTTGGCATCAAGGGCATTGAGCCGGGCAAGATCAAGTATTTGGACTAAACTCCTTCCGTCATTGCTTTCGCCGGAGGCTCCCTCATTGAGGGAGCTGGTGCGGCGTGAGCCGTGCCTGAGGGAGTTATACAAAAACGGCACCTGCCAGTTCCGCAGGTGCCGTTTTGTGTTTTGGGTCATTATGCTTTGTAAGCCAGAATAGCCTTCAGGTATTCCCACACACGGGCCACCGATGCAATGTCGGCGCGCTCATTGGGGGTGTGGACGTGCAGCAGGTTCGGGCCGAAGGAGATGCAGTCCAGCCCTTCGATCTTGCCCGAGAGGATACCGCATTCCAGGCCCGCATGAATGGCAACGATCTGGGGCTTTGCACCGTACTGCGCCTCGTACACAGCTACGCAGCGGTCGCGCAGGGCGCTTTCGCGGGCGTAGGTCCAAGCAGGGTAGTCGCCATGGAACCGCACGCTGCCGCCCAGCAGCTCGGTGAGAGACTGCACCTTGCAGCTCAGCAGCTCCTTCGCCGAGGGCACCGAGCTGCGCAGGGAGAAGCGCAGGATGGCTTCGCTGTCGTCCAGCTCGGCAACGCCGAGGTTCAGCGAGGTCTCCACAAGGCCCGGCACATCCATGCTCATGCTCTGCACACCCCAGGGCATCAGCAGCAGGGCCTTGCGCAGGCGCTGGGTGGAATCGGCATCCAATGCGCTGAACGCGCCGCAGCCCTGTTCCGTGAGCTGCAGGCAGATGGCGGGGTCTGCCGTGCCGTATTCGGCCTGCATCTGTGCGGCGAACTGAGCGGCAGCAGTGTGCACGCCCTCGGTGATGCCTGCGGGCAGCACCAGCGTGATGCTGCTTTCTTTGGGAATGACATTCTCCTTTGCGCCGCCGGACAGTGCCAGAACGGCGTAGTCCACGCCATTTTCGGTCAGCAGTGTCAGCCAGCGGCCCAGCAAAGCAATGGCGTTGGCACGGCCCTTGTGGATCTCGGTGCCGGAGTGTCCGCCCACAAGGCCGATCACATCCGCCTTTACGGCGGTGCCGGTCACAGGAACACGGGCAATGGGCAGATGGCATTCAACGCGGCGTCCACCTGCACATCCTGCGGTCAGCACCCCCTCTTCCTCGGAGTCGATGTTCACCAGAATCCGGCCCTCAAGGTCGGAAAAATCCATGGCAGATGCACCCAGCAGGCCCACCTCCTCGCAGACGGTCAGCACGACCTCCAGCGCAGGGTGGGGAATGTCCTTTGCGTCCAGAACAGCCAGCGCATAGGCCACGGCAATGCCATCGTCGCCGCCAAGGGTCGTGCCCTCGGCGCACACATAGCCGCCGTCTACGACCGGATGGATGGCATCCTTCTCAAGATCCAGCGGGCAGTCGGCGGTCTTGTCGCCCACCATGTCCAGATGGCCCTGCAGGATCAGGCCCGGCTCCTTCTCGTATCCGGGTGTGGCCGGTGCCTTGATGAGCACATTGCCCATCTCGTCCTGACGGCAGGCAAGGCCGTGGGCCTTGGCGAACTGCACGCAGTAGTCGCTCAGTGCCTTTTCGTGGTGGGAGGTGTGCGGAATGCCGCAGATCTCCTCAAAGTAATAAAAAACCGAAGCTGGTTCCAGATTGGATAATACGCCCATAATGTTCCCTCTCCTTGTGCTGTATTTTAAGAAAGAAGACCGGCAGAGCTGTGAGCCATGCCGGTCTTTCGGGTCTTTACTCTGCCTGACTCAGGCAGTCGTCCATGGCGGTGAACACAGCGTCGCTGGTCATGGTAGCACCGGCAACAGCGTCCACACCGCTGGTGGAACCAGCCTTGGTCAGCTGGTCTGCCAGAGTTTCAGCAGCGATGCCGCCCAGTTCGGGAGTCTCGCCGGATGCATCGATCTCCACACCGGTCACCCGGCCGCCGGTGACGGTGACGGTGACGGTCACATCACTCAGGCAGCCCTGAGCGCTGGACGTATAGATGCCATCCGTCAGGCTGGCGGCGTTGTCGGCAGCGGGCACAGTGCCGGTGTACTTGATGTACAGGCCGAGCACAACTGCCATAATGACAGTGACAACAGCCATGATGATAACATTCCGGGTGAGTTTCTTCATAAAAGATCAAATGCTCCCTTTTGACATGATATATTTTTTACTTTGCGGGTTTGAAGCTGTCGCGCAGGGTGACGACGCGGTTGTAAACGCCGGGGTTCTTGGAGTCCGGCGTAAAGAAGCCGGTGCGCACGAACTGGAACTTCTCACCGGGCTTTGCGTCCTTCAGGCTTTCTTCCAGCTTGCAACCCTTGCACACAACAACGCTTTCCGGGTTCAGGTAGTCCTTGTAATCGCTGCCCTCGGGGATGGCGTTCATGTTGGCCTCGGTGA
>OLRW01002358.1_pt1 | contig 10491 bp, 9 predicted proteins | sample 1672701 | NCBI WGS metagenome assembly OLRW01 (sample SAMEA3136715, study PRJEB25190) | human gut metagenome | biome: human gut; feature: human-associated habitat; material: faeces | place: Austria | collected 2013
TTATGTTGAAAATCCGGAAAAGCAAGGAGATTAATTATGGAGAATTTATGGAATGACGTGATTCCTTATTGGAACGAAGAATTTATAGAGGCTGATGAAACAGCGGTAAGAAAACCGACTATAACGGCATATCCTGCACATTCAAAAGGTGCTGTTATTATTTTTCCGGGTGGTGGCTATGTAATAAGAGCCGACCACGAAGGTATTGCAGTCAATCGGTCTTACTGCATTTGTGGTTGAATACAGAGTTGCACCGTACAAACATCCGGCAGAAATAAGTGACGCAATGCGTGCTGTTAAATATGTCAGATATTACGCCGACAAATACGGCATTGATAAGGATAAAATTGCAGTTATGGGTTCAAGTGCCGGCGGACATTTGGCGGCCTCTGTTTCTGTTCATTATGATAAGAAAATGTATGAAGATACAGATGAAATAGATAAAGAAAGCTGTAAGCCTAATGCGACAATTTTGTGTTACCCTGTAATAGATATGTTCGAATACAGACATGATGGTTCAAGACAAAACTTGATAGGCGAAAGAGCATTACATTCTGATAAAGAGCTTATGTCGCTTTATAAACACGTCACACCTAATACACCGCCTACATTTATATGGCATACATCATCAGACCAGGCAGTACCGGTAGAAAATTCTTTGATGTACGCCGACGCACTAAGCAAAGTGCAAGTTTCGTATGAAATGCACATATACCCAATCGGTTCTCACGGCTTGGGCTTGGCAGACAGTATACCGCACGTTGCACAGTGGAAAGATTCTCTTGAAAAATGGATAAAACTTAATGATTTAATTTAAGTAACTAATGTCACAATAAGTCAGTATCGGCTTGTTGTGACATTTTTTTATATGTGTAAAATGTCAAAATACAAAAAAATACATTTAAAAAGACTATACAAAACGAAATGAGTGTGATATAATAAATGTTATATAATTAACAAGGGGTTTAGAGGACATGAGTGAAAATGAAAAGAAAGTTCCTACGGTCGTAGTTAAACGTCTGCCACGCTATTACAGATATTTGGGCGAACTTTTAAAGCAGGATATAAAGCGTATTTCCTCAAATGCACTTAGCGTAAAAATGAACGTGACTGCATCACAAATCAGACAGGATTTTAACTATTTCGGCGGTTTCGGTCAGCAGGGATACGGCTATAATGTAAAATATCTTTATCATGAAATCGGAAAAATATTGGGGCTTGATAAAACATACAATTTAATTATAATCGGTGCAGGAAATCTTGGTCAGGCGATTGCAAACTATGCCAATTTTGAGCGTCGTGGTTTTGTTGCAAAGGCAATGTTTGATACAAATCCACAGTTAAAGGGAAAGACTGTGCGTGGTATTCCAGTTTATTCAATGGATGATCTGGAAGATTATATCAGAAATAACGATGTTCAGATTGCAGCACTAACTCTTCCAAAGGCAGGTGCAGAGGCAGCAGCTAAAAGACTTATCAAGATCGGCATTCGCGGTATCTGGAATTTTGCCCACACCGATCTTCGTGTACCAGATGATGTGGTTGTAGAAAATGTTCATTTGTCAGAGAGTTTGATGCGTATTTCATATCGTCTTAGTAATCAGGAGGAATAATCATGAAGCAGCTGTTGACAGGAAAGCAGATGAAGCAGGCGGACACATGGTCAATTAAAGAGTTTGGAATGGAAAGCCTGATTTTGATGGAGCGTGCAGCGCTTTGTGCAGCACAGCACATCATGTCAGTGCAAAAACCAGGATGCGTCTTTATTATGTGCGGCATGGGGAATAATGGTGCTGATGGACTGGCAATGGCAAGAATCCTCTCACAAAACGGTTGGTCTGTTAGAATCGCTGCTATTGGACAAATCGAGAAGGCAACGAAGGAATGGCTCTATCAAAAAGCACTTTTAGACAAAATGGAAATTTTGCCCGTGCAATACTTTTATGAGTCAGATGATAAGGATGAAGAAGAATACAGATCAGCACTTTCAAATCTTTATGTGCCGGCGCAGGTGTATGTGGATGCTCTATTTGGCGTTGGCTTGTCGCGCAAGGTGAGTGGAGTTTACCGCGCTGCTATTGAAGAATGGAATGAACATAAAAAGAAGTGCGGTGCATATGGTGTTGCTGTTGATATATGCTCTGGTTTAGACGCAAAAAGCGGACAGATGCTCGGTGCATGTGTTAAGGCAGATGTACAGATCACATTTGGCTATGGAAAAGTAGGTCAGTTTCTGTATCCTGGTGCATCATTATCAGATCAGACAATCATATGCGATATAGGTATGCCAAATGAAGCAGTTTATCATGTAGATGGATTTCCATTTAATTGTCTTGAAAAATCTGATGTAAAAGACTGGCTTGGCAGCCGTTGTTTGTGGGGCAATAAGGGGACGTTTGGTCGTGTTGTGATTATTGCAGGAAGCAGCGGCATGGCAGGAGCCGCATATTTGTCGGCACTTGCTGCCTATCGCACAGGAGCAGGTCTTGTTGATATTGTCACACCCAAATGCAATCGCCTGGTTTTACAGCAGCTGCTTCCAGAGGCAGTGCTGCATTGTATTTCAGAAATTTCTGAAATTTCAAAAGATGAAGAACAGCTGGCATATCTGCGAAATGAGGTACTTCCAAAGGCAAAAGCTATTGTGATTGGACCAGGACTTTCAACCGATACCTTAGCAAAAAAACTTTTGGATATGGTCTTAGAGTGGAACAGATCACAAAATTGCCCTATTGTTATTGATGCAGATGCCTTAAATCTGCTTGCGATGAGAACAAATATTGATCAGGCAGAATACCTTGGAGAAAATGTGATTCTTACGCCGCATCCAGGTGAGCTTGGTCGCTTGATGAACTCATCTGCGAAAGAGGCAGCTAAAAATCTTCTATATTTTGCAGAAGAATTACAAAAAAAGTTTGGCTGTATATGTGTCTGCAAGGATGCTCGCACAGTCATTCTAACACAAAAAAACAGATATCTGAACCTTACCGGAAACAGCGGTATGGCAACAGGCGGAAGCGGTGACGTACTGACAGGCGTGATCGCGTCGCTTGCCGCACAGGGGCTGTCTGCCGAAAGGGCAGCTGTTCTTGGTGTCTGGCTGCATGGCGCAGCTGGTGATGAGGCGGCAAAGGAAAAGAGTCCATACAGTATGATCGCGCGTGATCTGGCAGATGGGCTATCAAAAGTGCTGATACAAATAAGCAGGAAGAAGGTATAAGGATATGCATAACTATCACAGAGTCTGGGCAGAGGTTAATCTGGATGCCATAAGAGCCAATATGGAGTCGTTTAGAGATAATGTTCCAAAAGAGGCAATGCTTTGCGGTGTTATTAAAACAGATGGATATGGTCTGGGAGCCGTCCCAGTTGCAAAAACAATTGATGATCTGGTATGGGGCTATGCCGTAGCCACAATTGACGAAGCATTAAATCTGCGCCGCCATAACATCGCAAAGCCCATTCTGGTGCTCGGTTATGTTCATCCGGAACGCTTTGCAGATCTGGTTGATCATAAAATTCGTTATGCCGGTTTTGAGGAAGATAAGATAATGCTTCTTTCTGAGACGGCAAAAAAGATGGGCAAAAAAGCATATGTACATGTAAAGGTAGATACGGGAATGAGCCGCATTGGCATGACACCAGAGCATGCACTTCCTTTTGTAAAATGGCTTTCAACTCAGGAGAATATTTGTACAGAGGGTATTTTTACTCATATGGCAACTGCTGATATGATCAAAAATCAGGGAGCTATTGAGCAGCAAAAACGCTTCCAAAAGATAGTAGAGAGCTTAAAAGAGGCAGGATGCTGTCCTCCAATCTGCCATTGTGCTAATTCAGCAGCAGGCATCTGGATGACAAATGCGCCGGGCAATATGTTTCGTATTGGTATTTCTCTGTACGGCTATTACCCGTCAGAGGAAGTCAGAAAGGATATTGTATCGCTCACACCGGCACTAACACTAAAGTCTGAGATTGCCTATATTAAGACTGTTCCTACAGGAACAGCAATCGGATATGGAGCAACATTTGTAACAGATCATGAAACCGTGGTAGCCACGATTCCAATTGGCTATGGAGATGGTTATCCAAGAGCACTTTCAAATAAGGGAAGCATTTTAATCCATGGAAAGAAAGCGCCGATTTTGGGCCGTATCTGTATGGATCAGACAATGGTAGATATCAGTGATATTCCAGAAGCAAAAGAAGGCGACGAGGTAGTTGTCATTGGAAAAAGCGGTGATAATGAGCTGAGCGCCGAGGAAGTTTCTGAACTTGCGGGAAGCTTTAATTATGAACTTTTGTGTGACCTTGGAAAACGTATTCCGAGGGTTTATTACCGCCACGGCAAAGTAGTCGGAAGTAAGGATTATAACGAAGACGATTACTGTGATTTTATGTAATCAGAGTAAGATGCGGGAGTGCAAAGCACAGCGTTAAATTGTTGCGATGATCAATATATGCACATACCATACAATAACAGCATCTGTCAGGATGAATAAGAAATTCCAATATGGAAATACTTAGAATATCCTGAAAGAAATTGGAGTGTGCATATATGGTAATCCGTAGAGGTGATATTTATTATGCGGATCTTCGCCCTGTGGTAGGTTCTGAACAGGGTGGTGTCCGTCCGGTACTTATTATACAAAACGATATGGGAAACAGGCACAGCCCGACAGTGATTTGTGCCGCCATTACATCACGCATGTCAAAGGCAAAGCTGCCAACGCATGTTGTAATTGATTCACGCTGCTGCAGTATCGTAAAAGATTCCGTTGTATTACTAGAGCAGCTTCGCACAATAGACAAACAGCGCCTTCGCGAAAAAGTATGTCATCTGGAAGAAGATATGATCCGCCAGATAGACGAGGCACTGCGCGTCAGTTTAGACATCACCCGTACATAGATAGAGCGGGTCTTTCAAATTATACTTGCAAGATTGAAAAATACATGATAAGATAAATTAGTTAAACAAACATATAGTTTTAAGTCACAAAGGAGCGTTAAAAATGTCAGGACATTCTAAATTTGCCAATATTAAGCATAAGAAGGAAAAGAACGATGCCGCAAAGGGAAAAGTATTTACCCGTATCGGCCGTGAAATCGCAGTTGCAGTAAAGGAAGGCGGAGCAGATCCGGCAAACAACAGCAAGTTGCGTGATGTCGTTGCAAAGGCAAAGGCAAACAACATGCCAAATGATACCATTGACCGCAGCATCAAGAAGGCAGCAGGAGATGCAAATGCTGCAAACTACGAGTCTATCACTTACGAGGGATATGGCCCAAGCGGAACTGCGATTATTGTAGAGACACTGACCGATAACCGTAACCGTACCGCATCAAATGTGCGCAACGCTTTCACAAAGGGCAGCGGAAATGTAGGAACAAATGGCTGCGTATCCTTCATGTTTGACCGCAAGGGTCAGATCATCGTAGATAAGGAAGAATATGAGGGCGATGCAGATGAGCTGATGATGACTGCTCTTGATGCAGGCGCAGAGGATTTCTCCGAGGAAGAAGACTGCTACGAGATCTACACCGATCCAGACAACTTCTCTGAGGTAAGAGAGGCACTTGAAAAAGCAGGTGTTCCGATGGCAAGCGCAGAGGTTACTATGATTCCTCAGAATTATGTTGATCTGACATCTGATAATGATGTAAAGCTTATGAACCGTATTCTTGATATGCTGGATGACGATGATGATGTACAGGAAGTATATCATAACTGGAATCAGCCGGAAGAGGAAGACGAATAAAAATAAAAGAGGCACAGCCGCAAGAAAATTGTGGCTGTGCCTTTTGTATCTGTGATTAAATTATTCAGGGTAAATAGTATTTGCCTCACTTATGTTTGCCAGCACGTTATCGAGATAGCGTTTTGCCAGATACTTTGCCATAGGCAGGTTCATATCAAGATAGTTTCCGCAGGAAATCGCATCTGCACCTGGTACCTCACCTTCAAAACCAGCCATAAAAGCATACATTTCACAAAGCAGATCAATAATGTCCATCGGCTCTAATTCACCAGCTAAGATCAGATAAAATCCAGTTCTGCATCCCATCGGTCCAAAATAAATGACGCGATCCTTCCATACAGGATGATTGCGTAAAAATGTAGCGCCAAGATGCTCAAGTGTGTGAACCTCAGCCGTGTTCATGACAGGCTCTTTGTTTGGTCTTGTCATGCGAAGATCAAATGTTGTTAATGTTTCACTTCCAACTTTGTCGCGGCGAGAAACATAAACGCCAGGAACAAGAGTAAGATGATTGACCTGAAAACTTGCAATTTTTTCCATAATACATATATCCTTTCTAAAATTTAAAATGAATTTTGACCTATTTTTTTATCAGACAGCTGCTTGTCTGACTTTCATTGTAAAGGAAAAAAAGGATACTTGCAAGCATGAAACAAACTTCCAAGCTGCTTTGTTAAAAATGTATGTGAAAATAAGGGCAAGGACACGCTATTTCGTCAAAACTGCAAAGAAAAGACAACAATATGATTAGAATTGATCAATTATTTCGGTTATGATAAGGGTAACTACCGAAAGTGTGAGAAGCTGTGAGCTTTTCAGGAAAGGGAGGATGAGATGGCAGAAATAAAGAAAGGCAGCTTTACGCTGCCGGGTGAAGCAGGTTTTGAGAGCCTGACATTAAAAATGGCAGAAAAATGGGGAGCAGACGTCATTCGCGACAGCGATGGCACGAAGCTTTCTGAAGATATTACAAAGGCAGGGTATGGTATTTACTCTACGATTTGCGTAATCCGTGCCGATAATGCATGGGCGAAAAAGAATATGGATAAACTTCAGCAAAACTTTTTAATGAGCGAGCCTGTTATGGCAGAGTCTGATACAGTAGTGATCAGCCCATTAAAGGGATATTTTACTCAGCAGTTTAAGCTCAATAAGTCAGAGGAAGCACTGGAATATTGGCAGGTTTTTGACCGCACCACAGGTGAGGAGATCAAGAGCTGGAGCTTTGATTCTGAGACAGAAACAGTAACTATCACTGGTGCAGAACCATGGCACAGCTATACAGTAAACTTCCTTGCAGTTCGTCTTTGGGAAGAGATTTCCATGTATAATCACATCACAAATGATTGGGGTGACAAGGAACATCTGATGGCAGTTGACCCGAGATACCCAGAGACACAGGCTCATATGATAGAGTGGATGACAGAGTGGTGTGAGAAAAATCCAGATACAACAGTAGTTCGTTTTACTTCCATGTTCTACAACTTTGCATGGTTCTGGAAGGATGACAAAAACTGCAGAGATGCATTCTCTGACTGGGGTTCATATGCAATGACAACCACACCGTTAGCGCTCAAGGAATTTGAGAAGAAGTATGGCTATGCGATGACATCTGAGGATTTTGTCAATGCAGGACTTTATACCTCCACCCATAATGTTCCGTCTAAGAAGTATAGAGCATGGATGGATTTTATCAATGAATTTGTTGTAAGCTTCGGAAAGAAATTAATCGATATTGTTCACAGCTACGGAAAGAAAGCATATGTTTTCTATGATGACAGCTGGATTGGTGTAGAGCCGTATTCTAAGCGTTTTAAGGAGTTTGGCTTTGATGGTCTGATCAAGTGTGTATTCAATGGCTTTGAGGCACGTCTTTGCGCAGGTGTAGATGGTGTTACGCATGAGCTTCGTTTCCATCCATATTTGTTCCCGACTGGTCTGACAGGTGAGCCGACATTTGCACCGGGCGGAAATCCAAAGCTGGATGCAAGTCGTTACTGGGTAAATGTGCGTCGTGCACTTCTTCGTAAGCCAGTAGATCGTATTGGTCTGGGCGGATATCTGCATCTTGTAGAGCCATTCCCGGATTTCTGTGATTACATTGCACAGGTAGCAGATGAGTTTCGTCTGTTAAAGAGCTTAAACGCATCATGTGAGCCATATACATTGCCAGGCAAGGTAGCAGTGCTTACTGCATGGGGTTCACTTCGTTCATGGATCTGCAGCGGTCATCTGCATGAGCATCCAGAGGTTGATTTGACAAATCTTCTTGATGCAATTTCAGGTCTTCCGTTTGACGTACAGTTTATGAGCTTTGATGATGTTTTAGCAAATGGTATTCCAGAGGATGTAAAGGTTATCATTAACGCAGGTGTTGCAAACAGTGCATGGAGCGGCGGAGATTATTGGAAGGAAGCTGGTGTAATCGAGGCACTGACTGCATTCGTTCACAACGGTGGAGGTTTGCTTGGCGTAAATGATCCGTCTGCTGTATGGGCAAATGGAAGCTTCTTCCAGTTAGCACCTGTCTTTGGCATCGACAAGGATCTTGGCACCAAAAAGTGTATCGGAAAGTATGTAAATCCAGTTACAGAAGGCACATTTGCGATGGAAGATACACCAAATATCGGTGAATCAATGGTAGAAAATCCGGGCGTTTACTGCAAGAGCGCAAATGTAAGCGTACTGGCTGCTAATGGAAAGACACCGCTTATTACACTGAATCAGTTTGGTGCAGGTAAGGCAATGTATCTGTCATCCTTCCGCGTATCAAAGGAGTCTACACGTTTCTTAATGAGAGCTCTGTTAACACTTCTTGGCAAGGAAGATAAGGTAAGAGATTATATCTGTGACAATCTGTATACTGAGTGTGCATATTATAAGGAAATTGATAAGCTGGTAGTCATCAACAACAGTGGTGACACACAGAAGACAGTAATTAAGACTGCAAAGGGTGATGTAACTGTAGAGCTTGCACCATTTGCAACAAAGATTTTATAATCAGGAGGAAAACATGAAGGTTTCATTCGACAATGAAGAAATTTTGTCTGCGATTGACCGTGTGGCAAAGAAGACGATGACCATGGATCTGACATGGGACTGGCCGTGTGGTGTAGCTTATTATGGACTGGCAGAGGCATATAAGGCAACCGGAAAAACAGAGTACATGGAATTTTTAAAGAACTGGGTAGATGAGTACATCGAGATGGGTCTGCCGTCATGGAATGTAAATACTTGCGCAATGGGTCACTGCCTGATCACTCTTTATGAGTACACAGGCGACAAGAAGTACTGGGATCTTGTTATGAGTAAGATTGATTACCTTAGAAACGATGCACTTCGCTTTGGCGATCATGTATTGCAGCACACTGTTTCAAGCAACAACGATTTCCCAGAGCAGTGCTGGGCAGATACACTTTTTATGGCAGCTTTCTTAATGCTTCGCGTTGGTTCAAAGCTTCGTATGCTTAATCCAGATGATCCGAAAGATGCAGCACTTATGGAGTATCAGCCGCAGGCAATGGACATCATCAACGATTCTTTAAATCAATATTACTGGCATATTCAGTATCTGCAGAACAAAGAGACAAGCCTGTGGTATCATGGCTACAACAACGTTCATAAAGATCACATGTCAGGTTTTTACTGGGGCCGTGCTAATGCATGGGCAGCATATACCATGTCTCAGGTAAAGAAGAATCTGTATGACTGGTATCTGTTCCCACCTTGCATGGACGTAGAGTGCTCACTTCGCGATCAGCTTGCAGCATTGAAACTCGTTCAGACAGAAAATGGTCTCTGGAGAACAATTCTCGATGATGAGGAAGCATACGAGGAAGTATCTGCATCAGCAGGTATCGCAGCAGCAATGGTAGAGATGAACAATCCGCTTCATGCAAAGTATGTTCAGAAGGCATTAAAAGGCATTTTAGATAATGTTTCCGCAGATGGAAGAGTATTGAACGTATCAGGCGGCACAGCAGTTATGAAAGACCGCGAGGGATATATGGGCGTACCGAAGGCTTGGATCCAGGGATGGGGACAAGGTCTGGCGCTGGCATTCTTTACGGCAATTTTAAACGACAGCAGAAAGCAGCAGTAATTTTTACACTATACAATATGATAATTTGACAACCAGAAACGGTATGGCCTGCGAAAGTGGGCTGTGCCGTTTTTTGTGTGGCAACCAGGAAGTGTGTGAGGTGTAACCCGGAAGTTTTACTAGCGCGGTTCGCCGATTGTTTTGTCGGCCTCTATTTTCCGCAGGTACCTGTTACGTTATTTCACCAGTGATAATTCCACCAGCTGTCAGTTCAATATGGATGAATCTGTCAGATGATCAGGAAGCAAAAGTATTGCAAATTTTAAAAGAGCTTCCCAAGTGTTTCAGCAGAGCAGAACTTGATCAACAGTTTGAACAGAGGGGCTTATTAAATGTGGTTACAAATCCACCAACATCCCATATTTTATTACTTAGTTGTAATCCATGGGAAGTGGGTGCAAATGTTGACTTAATGTATTTCTCGCCAGAATTAAAGAGAGTATAAATGAAAAAATAGGATGACAGAGGAATAGTTTTGTGCTATAGTAAACTCAGGGTTTGGGAAGATTTGGCGTGTTAAATGTGTCCAAATTGTAAACATGCACGAAAAAGAGGACCTGTCAGAATATTCTGACAAATACCTGCAAAAACAGGCTCTGGAAACCGCATAAAACCTAGGTTTTTGAAGGG
>OLRW01002361.1_pt1 | contig 10472 bp, 9 predicted proteins | sample 1672701 | NCBI WGS metagenome assembly OLRW01 (sample SAMEA3136715, study PRJEB25190) | human gut metagenome | biome: human gut; feature: human-associated habitat; material: faeces | place: Austria | collected 2013
GGCGCTGGACATCGCGCTGTAACAAAAAATCCGATGCATCTGCATCGGATTTTTTAGGTTCAGCCCTCTTTTTCGAGATAGACCGTCGTGGAGGGAAAGGCAAATTCCACACCGTCGGCCTTCATCACGTCCATGATATTCAGGTTCAGGTCGTTCTGCATCTGCAGGAACTCGGCGTAGACATTGGTCACCAGATAGGCGGAGACCAGAATGTTGATGCTGGAATCCCCAAAGTTTGCCAGCTGCACGATGTTGGTGCCCTTGTTGGTATACGGGCTGGCATCCAGCATGGCCTGCAGGTCTTTCATCAGCTTTTCCAGCTTGGGACGGGTAGTATTGTAGGTGACGCCAAGGTTGAACTTATAGGGACGCATGGTGCGCAGGGCCGCGTTCTTTACCGTGGAGGCGCAGATCTGGCTATTGGTGACGATATTGATGGTCTTATCCAGAGAGCGGATGCGGGTGGAGCGGAAATTGATGTCGATCACTTCGCCCTCCACACTGCCCACGGTGATCCAGTCACCCACCGAGAAGGGCTTATCCAGCAGGATGACGATGCCGGAAAACAGGTTGCTGGCGCTTTCCTGTGCAGCCAGCGAAATGGTCAGGCCGACAAGTCCGGCACCGGCTACGATGCTGCCGATGGGAAAGCCCACCTCCTGCGCCAGCGCAGCCACGCACAGCACGATGACCAGCACCTTGTAGGTGGTATCCAGCAGAGAGCGCAGCGTTTTGTTGGAGCGGATCTCCGGGCTGCAGGAAGCCAGCAGCAGGTCGGCCAGATCAGATGCGGCATACAGCCCTTCGCAGACCAGAAGGGTCATGGCGAGACGGAAACAGAGCAGCAGCAGCTTTGGAATGCCGGAAATGGCCCATGGCAGGGAAGCGGCGGCCAGATACACACCAATGACGCTGCACATGCGCAGGATGGGGGTGGAAAAACTGCGCAGCAGGATGGGCGTGCCAGTAAAATACCAGCTGCGGGCAAGCAGCGCCGGAATGCCCTTTTTGTTCAGCCAGCGGCGCACGAGCCATGCGGCCAGCAGGATGAGCAGGGCGCACACCGCACGCGCAGCCAGCGCCAGCCAGCCTTCCAGAAGCAGCGAGCCAAGCTCAAACGAGAGATCGCGGATCGAGAAAATCATTTTAACCTCCTGAATTTTTACAGCGCCTCTATGATATCATATCGCACCCGCCGGAGCAAGGCCGAGAGGAAAACAAAAAAGGAATACTTTGATAAAAAATATACAAATCAAAAAGTTTCCTCTTGACAAGCCGGGGCCGGCACGCTATACTCTGTGCCAGAAAGTTCGTTTCAGGGCGGGGTGTGATTCCCCACTGGCGGTAAGGAAGCTGCTTTCGTTGCCAAAGCGTGCCAAAGGAACAAAAAAGTTCAAATGGCGTGCAAGGGCAGTGAGAGATCTCCAAGTCCGCGACCACCTTTTTTGGGTGCTGACCCGGTGCGATTCCGGGACCAACGGTACAGTCCGGATGTAAGAAACGGCAGGCAAATTGTTGTCTACGCGCCCTGTTGCAGTGTTTTTTGTTGCAGCAGAGCGCTTTTCTGTTTGTCCTTCCCGTTCCAAAATAAGAAACTGCTTTCATGAGCAGGGCGTACCGAATGACAAAGACGCTCAGGCGGTGTGCAATGCTTACGGGAACAGCTTCTGCGATACGAAAAGAGCTTTCGGAACATTTTTACAGGGCCTTTTGCCCGGGAAGGAATCATAACCATGAAAAAGAACACGACCCACAATCTTACCGTTGCCGCCATGCTCAGCGCAGTGGCCTTTATCCTGATGTTCATTGAGTTCCCCATCCCGATGCTCATCCCGTCCTTCGTCAAGATGGACTTCTCCGACCTGCCCGCTCTGCTGGGTGCTTTTGCCCTTGGCCCGGTGTACGGTGTGATCATCAGCTTTATGAAGAACCTGCTCCATGTGGTCATCAAGGGCACCTCTACTGCACTGGTGGGTGAGCTGTGCAACTTCATGCTGGGTGCGGTGTTCTCCGCACTGGCCGGTTACCTCTACAAGCACCACAAGAGCCGCAAGAACGCCATCATCGGCGCAGTGGCCGGTGCCGTGGCCATGGCCCTGTTCAGTGTGCCGTCCAACTACTTCATCACCTACCCGGCCTACGTCAAGTTCTACCACATGCCGCTGGAAGCCATCCTGGGTATGTATCAGGCTATCCTGCCCTCTGCCAACAGCCTTATCAAGTGCCTGGTCATCTTCAATATGCCCTTCACTCTGGTCAAGGGCCTGCTGGATGCCCTGATCTGCATGTTGATCTATAAGCCGCTCTCTCCCATCCTGCATGGCCGGAAGTGAGTGACAGAGCAAAAAAAGAAAGGACGCGAGAGCGTCCTTTCTTTTTTGCTTTTATCGATTCGATTTAAGACAGCGCGCCCTTTTCCAGCCACTTGCCCCGGGCAAGGCGGATGAGGAACAGCAGGCCGCGCACGCAGAGCTCGAAGCACATCGCACCCCACACGCCCACAAGGCCGAACCGGGGAGCCAGCAGGAAAGCCAGCGTCAGCCGGATGCCCCACATGCTGACGAGGTTCAGCACAAAGCAGGCGGTGCTGTCGCCTGCGCCCTGCATGGCACCGCTTGCTACGATGGAGGCACCGAACATGGGCTCGGCAAAGGCTTCGATGCGCAGCACCCGCGCGCCCAGCGCGATGACAGCGGCATCGGCGGTAAAGATGCTCATCAGGGCTGGGGCAAAGGCGAATAGGCCCGCACCGGTCAGGGTCATAATGCCCATGCCCATCAGGGTGCAGAGCCAGGCAAAGCGTTTGGCCATATCCTTCCGGTGGGCACCCACAGCCTGCCCGATCAATGCAATGGCCGCGCCCTGGATGCCGTAGCCTGCCATGTAGCACAGGCCCTCGGCGCTCACGCCCAGACTGTTGGCCGCAATGGCCACCGTGCCCAGCTGGGAGACGATACGCACCTGGAGCACCTGCGCCGAGGAGAGGGCCGCGCGCTCGGCGGCCAACGGCACGCCCACCTTGCCCAGGTTCCGGATGCAGGCGCGGGTGATCTTCCACGAACCGGGCTTGTGGATGCAGAGCGGCCCCTCACGAAAGAGCAGGATGCAGAGGGCCAGCAGGCCGCCCACCACAGTGGCCAGGGCGGTGCCCAGAGCTGCGCCGGGCACGCCCAGCCCGGCACCCCAGACGGTGATGCCCCACAGCGTCCGGGTGGGGTTGATGAGGAAGAAGTTGAAGATGGCATCCAGCACGCAGACCAGCACGCTGATGAGGCCGGGGGTCAGGGCATCGCCGCTGGCCCGGAGCATGGAGGTGTACATGCCCATTGCCATGGTGAAGGGCAGGGCCGCTGACCAGATGGCAAAGTAGGCGGAAGCGTTGGCCTGCAGGCTGACATCAGCGCCCAGCCATCCGGGCAGGTGCCCGCTGATACCAATGCCGAACGCCGCCGCCGCAAGGCCCGCCGCCAGGTTGAACAGCATAGCCTGCCGCAGCACGCCCCGGGCATCCTGCTGGCGGTCAGCACCCAGATACTGCGCGATCTGGATCGAAAAGGCATTGTACAGGCCCACCAGAATGCCGTGTAGCAGCCAGGTGCTGGAGCTGACGATGCCGATGGCGGCGGTGGCCTCGGCTCCGATGTGGCCCACCATGGCCGCATCGATGTACTCCATGGCCGTGACTACGATCTGCTCTAGGATGGACGGGATACTCAGCATCAGCACCACCCCGGCAGTGTCCCGCAGGGGGATGGTCTCACCCTGCCGCATCCGGGCCGAAAGCCGTTCAAGTGAAAGTTTCATGTCTTCTCCTTTTTCTCCGATTTTCCTGTGAGACAAAAAAATACCCTCGAAAGGGCGTTTGTCCTCCCATTATAGACAGGGGGGCGAAAAATGTCAACCCATCAGCCCATGGGGTAGCCATTGCCCCAGAGATTGATTTTTTGGCCCGGGCGTGATACACTTCATTTGTATCCAGCAGTGAAAGAACAGGAACGGCCTCTGCCGCTCCGGGAAAGAGGAAAAAAACTATGCTTCAACTGCTTTCTGGCAACCCGCGCACCGTGGATGCGCTGGGCTTTCTGCTTGCATTTGCGCTGACCGCGCTGATGGACTCGGTGTTCCACGATAAGCTCCCCCACGACCATGGCCGCGCGTTTGCCGTGAACGGCGAACTCTCCAAGGGCAAGGCCCGAGGTTCCGGCCTCATTTTTGTACTCTGCATTGCACTGGTCACGCTGGCCGTGGTGCCTTTTAAGGCAGAGTACGTCATCTACACCGTCCTGCTCATTGCGTCCATGCTCTCCGGCTATTTTGACGATGCCGCCGAGACTGCCTGGAACGAGTACAAAAAGGGCCTGATCGATCTGGTCATCGCCGTTGTGGCGGGCGTGACCTACCTGAACTTCAACGGCACGGAGGTCAACTTCCTGAGCTGGAGCTTCAGTCTGCCCTATGCCGTCTACCTCATCCTGATCATCGTCCTGATCTGGGCCAGCATCAATGTGGTCAACTGCACCGATGGCGTGGACGGCCTTTCCGCCAGCCTTGCCGTGGTCAGCATCGGCACCTTCCTGCTGGCCTACTGGGAGGAGCTGGGGGATTATGCCACCGCAGGCATCGTGTTCATTGGTGCCCTGCTGGCTTACCTGTGGCAGAACGCCAAGCCTTCCACCCTGCTGATGGGTGACGCGGGCAGCCGCGCCATGGGCTTCTTCCTGGCCGTTCTGGCCCTCAAGAGCAGCCATCCCTTCGCCTTCCTGCTGGCCGCGCTGGTGTTCATTGTAGACGGCAGCCTGGGCATCCTGAAGATCAGCTTCAAGCGGTTTTTGCACATCTCCATCCTCAAGAACACCCTGACCCCGCTGCACGACCATGTGCGCAAGCGTCTGGGCTGGAGTGATGAGCAGGTCGTGGCCCGCTGGCTCATCCTGCAGGCTGTGGCATCCGCCTGGCTGCTGCTGTTGGTGCGGTAAAACACAAAAGGAAATGCAGCGCCCGCACAGGAAAGCTCCTGCGCGGGCGTTTTGCTGTTCTGGTCCGGGAGGAAAGTTCCAGCTTCCGGTACAGCGTTTCCAGACAGGCTGAGTCACGAATTTCCTGCATGAGTTCACCTCATTTCTTTTATTTCATTGTGCCATGTGTCACAAACAAATGCAAGCAAAACCTTTATAATAGGGACGAAAGTGGAGGAAAAACCAATGGATTCTATTTTTGATCTCGATCATCTGTACCGCACCTATTTCAAGATGGCGCTGCCCTCGGTGTTCGGCCTGATGGTGAGCGTGGTGTATAACCTTGCCGATACCTTTTTCATTGCGCAGTCCAACGATACGGCGCTGATTGCGGGTGTTTCGCTCTGTGCGCCGGTGTTCACGGCCCTCATGGCCTTCGGCAACATCTACGGCCAGGGCGGCAGCTCACTCATTTCCCGCCTGCTGGGACAGGACGACCGTGAGGGCACCGGCCGGGTCAGCTCGTTCTGCTTCTATGTGGCCCTGACCACGGGCGTGGTGTTGGCAGTCCTGATGATGCTGTTCCGCGTCCCGCTGCTGGGCATTCTGGGTGCGACTGCTGAGACGATGCCGCACGCACAGGCCTATTACACCGTGCTGGCCATTGGTGCCCCGGCCACGGTGCTGAACTTTATCCATTCCAACCTCGTCCGCTGTGAGGGCATGGCAACCCAGTCCATGATCGGCAGCATCGGCGGCACGGTCATCAATATCATCCTCGATCCCATCCTCATCACCACAGTGGGCTGGGGCGCAAGGGGTGCGGCCATTGCCACCATTGTGGGCTACCTGTGCAGCGACCTGTACTTCCTGTGGCTGCTCCACAAAAAGAGCCGCTGCCTGTCTGTCAAGCTGTCCCAGTGCCACGTCACGGGCAAGGAGCTGCAGCAGATTTTGGGCGTGGGTGTTACTGCCGCGCTGAGCAACCTGATGCAGAGCCTGACTGTCATTGTGATGAACCAGTTCCTCTTGCCCTATGGCAACGATAAAATTGCCGCCATGGGCATTGCCAGCAAGGTGAGCATGATCGCCCAGCTGGTGCTGGTGGGCTTCTCGTTCGGCGGCATCCCACTGTTCGGTTACCTGTACGGCGCAAAAAAGCGGGACGTGATGCGCAAGCTCATCCGCTTCTGTCTGACCTTCCTCGTCTCCATCGCCGTGGTGCTGTCCCTCATCCTCTGCCTGAATTCCGGTGCGCTGATGCAGCTCTTCGTGCAGGATGCCGGGATGATCGCCACTGGTGCGCAGATGCTCCGCTGGCAGGTCTACACCGCAGCCTTTGGCGGCGTGGTGCTCCTGCTCACGGTGCTGTTCCAGGCAACTGGTAAAATCGTACCGTCCTTCCTGCTCTCCATCAGCCGTCAGGGCGTGGTGTTTCTGTTGGCACTGGTGGTCTGCGTACATCTGTTCCAGTATCAGGGCGTGCTGATGGCTCAGGCTGTGGCCGACATCCTGAGCGCTGCGCTGGCCCTTGGCCTGCTGGCGGCCAGCCGCGATATCATCGCAAAACAGTAAACACAAAAACGCCCGGAGGACCGCTGAAAGCTGCGGTTCTCCGGGCATTTTTAGTATTCGATGCCTTTGCGCGCCTTGATGCCCTTCTGATAGGGGTGGCGGCGGCATTTCATTTCGGTGGAGTAGTCGGAGGCATCCAGCATCCACTGCGGGGCCTTGTGGGCGGTCAGCACGCATTCCTGCGCGGCGGGACGCTCCAGAACGGCCCGCCGGAGCAGGTCTTTGTCCACCATGTCCAGCTCCCAGGCTGAACCGGCTTCATCTAAAATAAGCAGGTCGGCAGGCTCGGCCAGTGCGGCGGTCAGGTTTTCGTTCTGCACGGCCCGGGCAGCGGCCTTTTCCGCTTCGTTCATCTGGAACACGAACTTCTGCCCGCCCTTGCCCCGGAAAATTTTTGCCCCCAGCTGGGCCAGCAGAGGGATCTCGCCGCTCTGCCCGCCCTTGAGGAACTGCACGATGACCACCCGTTTGCCGCTGCCCAGTGCGCGGAGGGCAAGGCCCATGGCGGCGGTGGTTTTCCCCTTGCCGTCGCCCCAGTAGAGATGCAGCAGGCCCTGTTCCATCATCCGTTCTCCTTTGTGTACTGCACGGTCTCCACCAGGTGCAGGATGTGCTGCTCCGGCCAGTCCCGGGCATCCAGCACATAGCCGCCCGCGTTGGGGCCGCACCAGTCGTGAAAGCTGCGGCGGGGCACGCCAAACCGCTCCAGTGCGGCCATTTGTGTGCCGCCATGGGCCACGATGACCAGCCGCTTCTGTCCTTCGGCAAGGGCCTTGTCAATGAGGTCGGCCAGCGTTTTGCACACCCTGTTGCAGAAATCGCTCCTGCGTTCCCCATCCGGGTGGGCGGCGTGCTCGTTTTCCTGCACCCATGCCAGATATTCCGGGTCCTGCTCTACCTGTACGAAGGTCTGGCCCTCAAACCGGCCGAAGTTCATCTCCTTCAGTCCGTCCACCGGAATGAGCTTTGCCCCGGGAAAGAACACCCGCGCCGTCTGGGCGGTGCGCTGCAGCGGGGTGACATAGACCACCTCCGGTGCAAAATCTGCCTGCCGCAGCTGGGCGATGCCCGCGGCGGAAAGGGGGATGTCCCGCTGGCCCTGATATCGTTTTTGCGCGTTGTACTCCGTCTGGCCGTGACGCAGCAGATAAATGAGCATAATCGTTCTCCTTTTTGGTTTGTTCTGCACCATTATAGCCTATTTTGCGGTTATTTTCCAGCCATGCTCTTGCAATTCTTCCGCATTTCAGATATATTGAGTGGGTATGAAATTTCAGGGGAGAGAAGTGTCAATGGAGATCCGGGACCGGAAAGCAGCGCAGCGCCGGGCGGGCATCATGGCCCGCAGGGGTCTGCCGCAGGCAGAGCGGGCGGCGGCCAATGCAGCCATCTGTGCCCGCCTTCTGGCCATGCCCTGCTTCCAAAAGGCAGAGAATTTGCTGCTCTACGCCGCTTTTGGCGGGGAGGTGGATCTTGCTGGGCTGGCAGAGCAGGCGGCCCGGCTGGGCAAAACGGTGGCCTATCCGGTCTGTGGGGAAAACTTTACCCTGACCGCCGCCGTACCGGGGCCGGACGGCTGGGAGGTGGGGGCTTACGGCATCCGCACACCGGTTCCGAAACGGGCGGCGCTCATCCGGCCGGAGGCGCTTGATCTGGTGCTGGTGCCCTGCACTGCCTTTGATGCAGACTGCTTCCGGGTGGGCATGGGCAAAGGCTACTACGACCGCTACCTGCCCCGCTGCACAAAAGCGGCAAAGATCGGCATTGCATTGGAAGTTCAGCGCGTTGCACACGCTGCCGTGGATGAGCACGACCAGCGGCTGGACGCGTTCATCACCGAGGGAGGAATCTATCGTGGAACTGACAAAATCGAGCTGTGAGAGCTTTTTGGAGAGCCTTGCCAGCAAAGCCCCGGTCCCGGGCGGCGGCGGTGCAGCGGCCCTTGTGGGTGCGGCCGGCGTGGCCCTGGGCAATATGGTGGGCAGCCTGACCGTGGGCAAAAAGAAATATGCTGCCGTGGAAGCGGACATCACTGCCCTGAATGTCCGGGCCGAGGCCCTGCGCAAGCGGCTGGAAGCGCTGGTGCAGGCCGACGCGGAGGCATTTCTGCCTGTTGCGGCGGCCTACAAGCTGCCGAAAGAGACCCCGGAACAGCAGGCCCACAAGGCCGCGGTGCTGGAAAAGGCACTGGACAGAGCCTGCGCCGTGCCGCTGGAGGTGATGACTGCCTGCGGTGAGGGCATCGCACTGGCCGCAGAGTACGCCGAAAAGGGCAGCGTGCTGGCCCGTTCCGATGCCGGATGCGCGGCGCTGTTCTGCAAGGCAGCCATGCAGGCGGCGGGGCTGAACGTGAAGGTCAACACCCGCCTGATGGCAGACAAAGCCCATGCGGATGCGCTGGAGGCCAGAGCAGAACAGCTGCTGGCCGAGTTTGTGCCGCAGGCTGACACGGTCTATCAGACTGTATCAAATGAGTGAGGGGAGAAGAAAATGGCTCAGATCTTGAAGGGTGCGCCCGTGGTGGCCGCCATGAACGAGGCAAACGCCGCGCGCTGTGCCGCGCTGAAGGAAAAGGGTATCGTGCCCACACTGGCTGTGGTGCGGGTCGGCGCGCGGGAGGATGACATTTCTTATGAAAAGGGGATCGTCACCCGGTGCGGTAAGGTTGGCGTGGAGGTGCGGCAGTTCCATCTGGCGGAAGATGTTACGCAGGAGGAACTGCTGGATGTGATCCGGCAGATCAATGGGGATGCATCGGTTCACGGGTGCCTGATCTTCCGGCCCCTGCCAAAGCGGTTCGATGACCGCAGGGTCCAGGAGGCGCTTGCCCCGGAAAAGGACGTGGACGGCATCACGGACGGCTCGATGGCTGGTGTGTTCACCAATATGCCCATCGGCTATCCGCCCTGCACGGCGCAGGCCTGCCTTGAGATCCTGAAATACTACAACGTGCCGCTGTCCGGCAAACGGGCCGTGGTCGTGGGCCGCAGCCTGGTGGTGGGCAAGCCCGCCGCCATGATGCTGGACCGGGAAAACGCCACCGTGACCCTCTGCAATTCCCGCACCCGGGACCTGCCTGCCCTCTGCCGGAAGGCCGATGTGCTGGTGGTCGCCATGGGCAGGCGGGGAGCCATCGGGGCCGATTGCCTGCGGGAAGGTCAGGTCGTGGTGGATGTGGGCATCCACGTCAATGAAGAGGGCAAGCTCTGCGGCGACGTAGACTTTGACAGCGTAGCGCCGAAGGCTGCTTATCTGACTCCGGTACCGGGCGGCGTTGGTCCTATGACCATTGCCATGTTGATGCAAAATACCCTGACAGCCGCAAAGGAACAAAACGGACTGTCCGAGTAAACAAAAGGGTTTGAGTATATGTACGAATTATTATATTCCATCCGATCTCCGCAGGACTTAAAGCGGCTGAGCGTTCCCCAAATGGAGGCTCTCTGCAAAGAAATCCGACACAAAATCGTCCATACGGTGGCAACCAACGGCGGTCACCTTTCCTCCAACTTGGGAGTTGTGGAACTGACTGTGGCACTGCATCGGGTGTTTGATGTTCCTCGGGATGCCATTGTGTGGGATGTGGGCCATCAATCCTATCCCCACAAGATTCTCACCGGGAGGTTGAATCAACTGTATACCATCCGCACCGAGGGAGGCTTGTGTGGGTTCCCAAAACGGGAGGAAAGCCCTTACGATGCCTTCACCGTGGGGCATAGCAGCACCTCCATTTCGGCGGCGCTGGGCATTGCTACGGCAAAAACGTTAAAGGGCGAACCGGGCAAGGCGGTGGCGGTCATCGGTGACGGCGCACTGACCGGCGGATTGGCTTACGAGGGACTGAACAATGCAGGGCGCAATGCAAAGAACCTCATTGTCATTCTGAACGACAATACCATGTCCATTTCCCAAAACGTTGGCTCCATCACTGGGCATTTGACA
>OLRW01002362.1_pt1 | contig 10472 bp, 1 predicted proteins | sample 1672701 | NCBI WGS metagenome assembly OLRW01 (sample SAMEA3136715, study PRJEB25190) | human gut metagenome | biome: human gut; feature: human-associated habitat; material: faeces | place: Austria | collected 2013
TGCTGCCGAGCGTGGCGCTCGCCGCCGACTGGGTCAACGTGGGCGGCACGCAGTACGACGCGGGCACCGCTGCCGGCGACGAGGCGGGAACCTGGTCCTGGGATGGCGCTAACGACATGAAGCTCAACGGCTACGACGGCGGCTCCATCGGCGCCAAGGGCAACCTCACCATCGGCGTGACGGGCACCAACACCGTCACGGCCGACGCCGGGCAGAGCGCCATTGCTGTTAAGAACGGTAACCTTGCCATTGCCGGCGACGGCACCCTGAATGCGACGGCCCAGAACGATGTGATTGCAGCGTCGGGAGACGGCAATGCCGGCGGCGATGTGACCATCAGCGGCGTCAGCGTCAACGCGACGGCTTCGGGTGCAGCGGAAAACGTGGCGGGCATTCGCGCGACGGCCGGCAGCGTGACAATCGATAAGGGCGCTGATGTCAAAATCGAGGCGAAATCGGCTGAAGGATCTTGGCGTCCAATGGAGATCATCTGCGGTATCCATGCTGATAACATTCCAAACAGACACGCTGCCCAGGAAGGCGAGCAGGAAGAGCCGGATTCCGCTTATGAGCACGGCGGCGATGTCACCGTCGATGGCGCCAGTCTGTCGATTAAGACTGGCGATGCCTCGTGGGCTTCCATGTGCATCAATACGTTTGGTATCAAGAAGAATACCCTCATGAAAATCGTCAACGGAGCCGATGTCACGCTTTCGGCTGGTAGCGCGGCTTCGCTCTCGGCGGGTATCAGCGCACGCTCGCAAGACGGTGCGGTGTGGATGCTTGTCGAGAAGTCGAACCTCACGTCTCGAAGCCTGTCTGCCGCAAGCGGCATCGACGCCGATCGCAATCAAAGTTTTGGAATCATGGCAGAGGCAAATACCAGGTTTGAAACGCCTCGTATCCAGATTTTCAAATCGAAGATTGAGGCTTCGGGCGCGACTGCGGGGATTTATGCGATCAACCGCAACGTCGTGAATTCGACCCTGTACCATGCCGCGATGATCGATTTACGAGGGAACGCGACGATTACGATTCCGATGGACGGTGCCGTGCGCGATGTGAAAAAGGATGTCGATACGGGGCAATGGCCTAGTTCCCAGAGCGGGCAGGTCATCGGTGTTGCCGGTTCGTCTACGATTTCGGATATCGTCGGTTCTGCCGAGGTCGCCCATGATGTGGTGATTGATTTTGGAGACGGGCAGGAGCCGGACCCAACGCCGGACCCCGAGCCGGCTCCGGAGCCCGATCGCATGCCCAATCCCGAGCAGAAGCCTAACCTCAAGCCCGTAGACAAGGATGCAAAGACCACCACGACGGTCACCAAGACCGTTACGACCAAGACTGCTGCCACCAAAAACGCTTCCGACGCCCTGGCCGCCACGGGTGACAACGCCGCGACGGCGGCAGCGGCCCTCGGAATCGCCGGTGCGTCCGTCATCGGCGCCGGCTTCGTCGCGTCCAAGCGCCGCAACCGCTAGAGCAAGCTTTCATAGCCATTTTCAGCCGCCGCGTGGGCACAAATGTCCTCGCGGCGGCTCTTTGTATTTCCGCAGGTAGAGGCCTAGGTTCGCATCTACGAACCTAGGCGTACGGAGTCATTTGGCGCATCTTGGTGGTACAGAATCACCGCAAAGGGGACAGGCACCTTTGTGGTGGTATGTCCCTACGACCAAGGAGGCCGTTATGTACGGAAGCCACTTCGATAAGCAAGCTCAACGTGAGTCAACCTGCTCGCTGGTTCATGGCACCTGGCGTTGTGTGGGTGCCAAAATAGCTTGCGCCAGCGCGTGTGCGCTTATGGTCGGTCAATTGCTGCTGCCGAGCGTGGCGCTGGCGACGGAATGCGCCGATCCCGCCGCTGGGACGGATGAGGTTGCCGCGGCTCCGGTGACGCCGACGGTTGCGGAGGATACGGCGGCTCCGGCGCCGGTACCGGTGGCCCCGGCTGCGCCGATGACTGACACGGCTCCGGTGGCGCAATCCACGGCAGAAGCTCAGCAAGATCAGCAGGATGCACCGGCGGCAACGGTGAACGATACGGTTGCTGTCAACCAAGATGGCTCTCTTGGTGGCACCGACAGCTCGTCGGCAAACAATGCCATCATGCCCTGCGGTGTGACCGATGTTGTTGGCGGCAGCGACGTTAGGGTCAACACGACCGTGGTCCCCCACTATACGGACTGCGCGCTTCCGAGCAAGGTCACACTCAAAAAGGGCCAGCCGTATACCCACGATTTTCTCGATGTAGAGGGTGGCATTCCAGAAACGCTTGCGAGCGAAGTTGTCGAGGTTAAGTACTACAGGGCCGATGCCGCTTCGGGCACTCTGGTCGAAGTTCAGGATGCGTCCATGTCCGACGTGACGGCTCGCTTCGAACCCGTTGGCAATCACATGAGGCTGACGCTGACCTTTACGGGTGGCGCGGCAGGCGGCTCGTATCGACTCACGCGCAATGAGGCTCTCTATATTGGCACGGCACTGGAGTATACCGGAACTGACTATGAAGGCAGCTCGACTATCCTTAACGAAACCAGGTACGATTATTACCTCCGCTACGTCATCAATAGCGAAATTACGCTCGTTGCGTCAGAAAACGAAGCCCTCCATAACCTGGACGTCAACGACGTGAAGACCGACTACGCCCCCGGCGAGGCGCCACGCGCGACCGCGACGATCCCCGCTGCCGATGCCGACAAGTACGAGATCGCCTACGAGTGCTGGGAAGAGATGGAGCTCGATATGGAATCCGGGGAGTCGGTACCCGTTGCCTTCTGGTATTCCGACCCCGCCAAGTATCCGACGGGCGCGAGGAGGATCGAGCACTTCGAGGAGGGCAAGTTCTACATGTACTCCGTTGAGCTGAGGCTCAAGGGCGACAATACCGTGGCCGATGACTGCAATATGAACGTCAACGGTCATTGGGCGCACCACGTCAAGACCGTCAACGGCGTCTTCGCCCCAAACGCTGACAATATGCTGTGCGAGCAGCCGATTGATGAATGGCGTGCCATCGACGTTATCGAGATTAATGGCGCCACGACTATCTTTAAGGCGGGCGACAAGCCGGTCTTTACGGCGGGCACTCCGGCGGGTTCCGACTCTATTCTCCAGTGCGAGTTCTGGACGGGCAGCGATGGCAGTGAAGTGAACTCTCGGGAGTTCTGGGATCAGAACATCACGAACCACATCGACGACTTTAAGCCTGGCGTGACCTATCGCTACGGCCTGTACTTTAAGCCGGCGCGCGGTTTCTACTTTACGCCGAACACCAAGCTGGTGGTCAATGGCGTGGAGTGCGGCTACCAGATGGGCGAAGCGAGTGTAGTTGATCCCGAGAGCGGCTGGATCTACACCCTGTGGCTCAACACCGATCTGACCTTTACGCCTGAAGCCACGCCGACTCCCGATCCGCAGCCTACGCCGGATCCCAATCCGACACCGCAGCCTGGGGTGAATCCCGATACGAAGCCCGAGCAGAAACCGGAGGCTAAGCCTGAGGCGAAACCCGAGGCCAAACCTGAAGCTAAGCCCGCGGCCAAGCCGGCCACGACAACCGCCACGACCAAGACGGTTGATAAAACCACGCAGGCCAAGAAGGGCGATGCTGTCCTGGCTACCACGGGAGACACCACCGCGATAACGGTCGCCGCCCTGGGCATCGCTGGCGCAACTGTTGCCGCTGCCGGTGTTGCTGCGACCAAGCGTCGCCAGCGCTAGGTTTTGGCGACAGCGCCCGTCCTCGGCTTTAGCAAAATCTCAATCTGTAACACCATACTGTCCAAAACGGCTCTAGATGTTACAGATTGAGATAAACCGAATGGCCGCCAATCTAATGTCTCGATCTGTAACACCAGGCGGGGAATTTGACCTCTAACTGTTACAGATTGAGACAAACTGGCCGGCCAAGTCCAGAACCGCCACAAAGGTGCCTGTCCCCTTTGTGGCGGTTTGCGCAGGTAGAACGGTAGGTTCGTATATATGAACCTACCGTTCGCTTTGTTTTTGGACAACGATTACGCTGGATGACTTTTGGTTTGCAGGAAAGGAACGACCATGAGGTGGACTACTGTTCGAGCGCTTTGCCGCCGCCTGACCATTGCCGCGGTGACCCTCACTATGGTGACGGGCTCGTTGTCTGCGGGCGCGTTTGCTGAGGTGCTCACCACCGATAGCACCTTTGTGCAGACGGATGTCGACCAAGTAGACGATGCCGATGCCGCCGACGCCGCCGACCCCGCGCCCGATGCCGGCGCTGCCGACCCCACAGTGCCCGATACTGGTGACACCCCTACGCCCCCGGCCTCCGAGATTGCATCGGCGGCGGGCCTGACGGGCGCCGGACAGACCGAGAGCGCACCTGCGGGTACGCTTGCCACCGATCTTGTCGAGGGCGAGGAGCTCGCCGAGCAGCAAAAGCAAGAGGAGGCTTCCGGCACCGAGGCGACCTGGAACGAGGAACTTGAACTCTGGGCAACCTCGAAGGGCACCACGGGCGTAAAGGACGAATACGACGATGGCTACGTGGCCGGCGAGCAGACCCCCGCGCAGTACTACTTCTCGATCGATAGCCTCACCAACGAAATTTCTATCGAGTATGGCGACGCAGGCATTACCACGTTGGAGGTGCCCTCGACCATCGACGGCAAAAATGTCGTGAGCCTTAAGGGCATGGGAAACGCCGCTCTCACATCGGTCACCTTCGCCCCCGATTCGCATGTCCGCACCGTTGGCGGCCTGGGAGGCAGCAGCATCAAGGAAATCGCACTGCCCGATTCGGTTGAGGAGTTGGGCTGGAATGCGTTTACCGGAAGCAAGACACTTCACACGGTGACCTGGCCCAATAACGCGGCCTTTACCGCGATTCCCGAGCAGGCCTTTGAGGGCTGTGAACAACTTGACGACAATGTGGTGGCAACGCTGCCGCCTTCGGTTAAGACTATCGACTATCGCGCCTTCGCCAATTGCGGCGTACCGCAGTTCTATGTCTCGGACACAACGGTACTCACCTTTACGCAGATCGATGTGCCGGGCACGGTGGAGCGGATTGAGCGCTATGCCTTTGACGGGTGCTCGCATGTGTCGTCGGTGACGATCGGCGACGGCGTCAAATCTATCGGGGCGCTCGCGTTCGCCTCTCTTGATCCTGCGATTGCCGGCAAAGAGATTGTGCTACCCAAAAGCGTGGAAATGATAGAGTGGGGAGCTTTTGAGAACACGAGATACGGAAACGAGACGAACCATAATGCCGTTGCCCTGCGCGTGATGAACCCCGATCTTCAGTTTGGTGAGGCGGGCTATCCGGGCGACTATAATGAGCGCGTGACAATCGATGGCGTAACGTATGCGATTCCCTTTAGTGAAGGCCAGACCGTCTATGCCTATGCGACCGATTCGGCTGGCAACCCCTCGATGGTCAAAAAGCTTGCCGATGCCGTGGCCGATCGCAAGGACTCCGTCGATTCCTCGAAGCCTGCCTACACGTTTGAGTGGATGGGCGAGGCGGCCCAGATCACGGGCAAACTTCCCCAGAGCGCGACGGCTACACTCGTGCAGGCGGGGCAGTCCACGCCGCTGGCGGTTGGCGATGACGGCAGCTTTACAGCGGACGCTCTCTCCAAGACAGCAGCCACCCTGCGCATTTCGCTCAGCGGTTACTATGACATGGTGCTGGCGCGCCCGGGCGACCAGATGACGGGCACATGGAATATCGGAGAGATTAAGGCGGAGGACTTTACCAAGATTCCGACTTCGCGCGCGATTGAACTCAATGTGGCCTATCTCGAACCGGTCGCAGGCCGGGATAAGACCGAACGCATTGAGCTCGATAGTCTCGATAACATCGATCTGACGGTGAAGAGCGGCGGCAAGACGCTCAAACCTACCAAGGGTGACAAGGAAAACGACTACCGTATCCAGGGTACAGCGCTTGTGGTGTCGCAGGCCATTGCCGACGCCGACCAAGATCTGGAGATATCGCTCGAGCCCAAAGACAGCCTCAAGCTGGGTGGGGCGACGGCGACGGTGAAGCCTTCGGCCGGCAAGGTCGATATCGACTTGAAGCCTTGGGGCACGGCGACGGTCACGACTAAGGGCGACTACCAGGGCGCCAACCGCGTGCTGGTGTTCCGTACGTCCGACGGCAAGCTAGTTGCCGACGGTGTCACCTATCTGATGGGTTACGAAGACGATGGCACCACGCCTATCATGAAGGCCGAGACGCCGCGCCTTAAGGCCGGCTCGTACACCATCGTCGCCTTTAACAAGACGAGCTACGACATCCAGGCGACGAGCTATTCCACGTTTGGCCGCCTAGGGCTGACCGTGGGTAAGCATATCGCGCAAAAGCAGGTGAAGATCGAGGACGGCAAACAGCTCGACGTGACGCTCGACGTCCCCACGTTTGACGTGGAGACGTATCGTGCCGAGCGCGGGCTGACGGCGGGCTCGGTTATCGCTGATTCGTCCGCGGTCGTTGGCGCGGAGACCGAGCTGCGCATTCATTACGAGCTCAAGGACAGCCAGGCTGCCAAGATTGAGATTCCTCTGGCCAAGGATGCCGTCGAGGATGTGTCCGCAGGCGCTCGCGAAGCCGGCGCCAGCTCCGATGCCATGTGGGCTGCCACAACTTGGGAGGGCGACAACCTCGTTCTCGATATGAGGAAGGGCATGGGCGCCGATGTGTTTGTGCGCTTTAAGCCCAAGGCCGCGGGCATCTACGCCGTCTCGCCGCTTATTACGCTGGGCGAGGTGACATTGCCGCTGGGAAGCACCGCACTCGAGGTTAGCGGATCGCGCATCGAGGTCGACAACACCGACGTTCACAGCCTGCTGGGCAATGTGGCCTACGTTTATGCAGCGCCGGGCAAGAGCGTGCAGCTCACCGTGGGGACGGGCTCGTCGGCTGCAAAGTACACCGGCAAGACCAATAAACTCGGCCGTGCCAAGATTGAATACGACCTGCCACAGGATACGCTTGCCGCCGAGCGTGTGACGCTCGAAGCGCGTGTAGGCTCGACCGATGTTACCGCCGCTGCTGCCGAGGTAACGGCTCGCAATTATGTGCGCTATGTTCCGGGTGCTTCGGTCTGGAACTTTGATGTGACGTATCGTGGCGGTACGCAAAACCTGGTCAAGGATGGCAAGGACACCGGCAAGAGTCTGTGGACCTTCCATCATCTGCCGCAAAAGAAGAACGCCTACTGGACGTTCGATATCACGCTCGAGGTAGGAAACGAAGAGGCCGCCGACACGCTCGACCTGTACGTGGACTGCGTGGATGGCGAGACGGTGACGATTCCTCTGACTCAAAAGTCGCGCGAGGGCACCCGTGTGCGCTATGCGGCGGAGTATGTGGACGAGGGATATCTCAAGCTGCTCGATGAGTTTAACAAGGCGAACGACTCGACCTATGTGAACTGCGGCAACTTTGAGCAAATCTTTATGCCGCAGACCTACCGCATCTCCAATGCCCAGCTTATGACCATGCTGAGTTTTGACGCCAACGCTTCGGCCAAAAAGCATTCCGCCGCGGCCGAGGAGCGCCAGCAGGAGTTCTCGAATGCCGTGCAGCAGTGGCACGAGTATATGATGGATAACTCGTTTAATGATGTCGACCAGGCGTTTAACGACGCGATTGATCAGATGGTCGCCGATGCGTTTGCCGAGGAAGAGAAAGGCGGTAAAGAGGGCGAAGCCAGTAAGGAGGGCGAGGCCCAGGGTGGTGCTGCTCGCAAGGCCCGCCGTGCCCCTGCCGCCAGCGACGGCGAGGGTGATGATGCTGGCAACGACGAGGCCGCGCAGGTTGCGGCCGAGCTCAAGGCCGCGGTCGGCGGGTCGTCGGCGCTGCTAACCCAGCAGGGCGACAGCTACGGCGTCAATGTGGACAAGATGATCTTTGAGGATGCTTATGGTACCAGCGAGGATTGGTATCAGGAACTTGCGGCGGCCCAGGGCGCGAACGCTGCGGATGCGGCGGCCATCAAGGAGCTCGTCGACCATGCGTCGCGAGCGGAGTTTATTGCCCAGCAGGCCGAGGATCTGGTGGGCCAGTCGATGGGTATCGGCCAGCTCAACCAATACGGAAGCTGGAATGACGCAACCGCTGCGGCGCTCAACAAGTGTGCGGGCATTAAGGCCAGCGAGTACAACGGCCAGTCGACGAGCGGGTTTAACGATTTGGGCCAGGCGCTCGGCAGCTCGCTGAGCTACAAGGCGGCTGACGACGATACCGTTAAGGGCTTTAAGGTCGCCGCGCCCGATGGCGAGCAGACGGCCTATATAGAGTCGGAGTTTATCGAGAACTCCAATAACAACAAGAACCAGGCGCTTCTGTTTAACTCGATCGCCATGCAGTGTGACATTCTGGACAATCTGTACGATAACTGGAATGTGGTCCATAGCCTCAATAACTCTACGATTCGCGGCTGGCTTATGGCTTGGAAGCGTAACGGCGACGTGAGCGCCCATATGAAGCTCATCCGCACGATCCGTTCGCTCAAGAGCTATAAGATCGAGTGCGAGATGTTCGGCCAGGTCTTTAAGACCGATGCGTGGAAGGCGGCCGGCCAGGCGTTTCCCGCGGCGACCCAGGGCATCGGCATCTTTACCGGCATTTACGGCGTGAACGATGCCAGCAAGAACTGGGAGAACGTGAACGTCCGTATGCAGAAGGTGAAGGGCGAGCGCGAGGGTTATGAGCTTCAGCATACGCGCTTGCTTGCCAAGCCCGAGAAGACCGAGGACGACTGGAAGTGCATTTACGCGCTGCGTGACGCCATGGAGAAGGCGCGTGCGTTTGAGGATCTGCTGTATCGCCAGCTCTGCCACGACAGCACCGATGTGGCAGTGGGCTCCATTATGACAGTCGCCGGCGTGCTGACGGCCGGTTCGGCGGGTACCGTGGTGGGCGCTGCCTATGACGCGGCTTCGACCAGCGTAGGTTCGGAGCGCGCGGTTAAGCTGACCAATGCCGAATGCGCCTACGATGTTGCCTGCGAGCAGGTGGAGCGCGCATGCCAGAATCGTATTACGGTCAACTGGGGCGAGCTGACCGATGCCGAGGTTTATAACGCCAACAAGGACGGCTTGATCTCGGACGAGAAGATGCAGTCGATCTTCGAGGCGCGTTATCGCAATGTAGCTGCCAAGGCTGCACCCGACCCTGCGGGCGTGGTGTACGAGGGCCTGCTGTCCAATACGGTTGAAGGCGCGACGGTTGAGTTGTGGAGCGCCGACGATGCGGCCGGTACCAATGCAGTGCGTTGGGATGCCGAGGAGTATGAGCAGGACAATCCGCTTGCGACGGGTGCGGACGGTGCTTACAACTGGAATACGCCGACCGGCTGGTATCAGGTGCGCGTGACCAAGGACGGGTATGAGGAGGCACGTTCGGCTTGGCTGCGCGTGCCGCCGATTCAGACTGAGGTGAACATTGGTTTGGTGTTGACGGCGGCGCCCGAGGTGGCTTCGGCCCATGCCTATACCGATTGCGTCGAGGTTGAGTTTACGCAGTATATGGATGCGAGCGACGATGCCCTGGTCGCATTGTGCGCGCAGGGCTTGGGCGACGTGACGTATACGTGGCTCGACAAGCAGGACGATCCCAATGGCAAGCCGCTGTCGCGCGTGCTGCGTATTCGCTATGCCGATGCGCGTGAGACGGGCTCGACGGTGGCGTTTGAGCTCGACGGTGCTCGCAACTACGCCGGCACGGCCATGGCGCGCTGGGCAAGTGGCGAGCTTGTCGTAGGCGTTCGTGCCGACAAGCTCAAGCTCAACGTGGAGCAGGCCGTGACCATGCTTGAGGGCAGTGACTTTGAGCTGGTGGCGCACGTGACCGATAAGGCGGGCAAGCCGTTTGCGGGCGCCAAGGTTAGTGTTGGGCTGGAGTCCTCGGCTATCTGCTCTGTCGATGCCACCCAGGCCGTGACGGGCGAGGACGGCGCGGCGACGTTTGTGCTGCATGGTGCTCTGCCCGGTTTGACGACGTTGACTGCGACGGTGGACGGCAGGGCGCTGTCCAAGCAGGTCGACGTTCGCGTGTCTGCCGAGGCAGTGCGACCGGCGCGACCGGTGGCGACGATTGGTGCGACGACGTTTGGTGCATGGTCGCCCAAGGAGAACTACATTACGGTGCCCAAGGGCACGAAGCTGGAGCTTTCGGCCGAGGATGGCACGACGATTTGGTACACCACCAACGACACCTGCCCCTGCCGTGACGAAGGCCGCGTAAAGTACACCGAGCCTATTGCGCTCGATAGCAACATGTATGTGCGCATTGCGGCACAGCGCCCTGGCATGTCGTACAGCGAGTATTCCGAGCGCCTGAACATTACGATTACGGTGACCGATGAGGCGGCGCCTGAGCCGACGCCCGATCCCGGTCTGAAGCCAGAGCCCGAGCCGACGCCTGACGGCGGCGAGCAGGGCGGCGGTACGGATGGCTCTGGTGGCGCCGGGGTTCCTGCGGG
>OLRW01002371.1_pt1 | contig 10438 bp, 7 predicted proteins | sample 1672701 | NCBI WGS metagenome assembly OLRW01 (sample SAMEA3136715, study PRJEB25190) | human gut metagenome | biome: human gut; feature: human-associated habitat; material: faeces | place: Austria | collected 2013
GTAGTGCCGATGCCGCCGGTGGAGGGCAGGGTAATGCCGCCGGCTTTTTTGTTGACGATAGTCAGGTTGGAGCCTTCAAGATTAACATGATCATTTCCGGAGTGGTCTGCTTTGATGGTCACTGGGGTTACACCGCAGGTATCGTAACCGGCAGGAGTGATGGTCTCCTTCAGGTAGTAAGTACCAGCGTCCAGACCCTTAACGTTGAACTGACCATTCTCGCCAGAGATCATTTCAACAGCTTTTTTACCGGTTGCGTCCTTGATGGGGTAGTAGAACTCGCCTTCCTGGTAGAGTCCTACTTCATTATTGCACTCTGCATCGCTGTACAGCTTGAAGCCAGCACCCGCCAGTGCGGGACCATCCACAGTGTTCTGACGCTTGGTGTTGCTCAGCTGGTAGGTGTACACATAGACTGGAGTGCTTTCGGGAGTTTTACCAATGGATGACTCGTCTTGGGGATTGTTGGAATAGGTGAGATAAACTTTATTTATGTTACTAGTACCACCGCCTGCAGTATTGACAGAGGCTTTTTCGTTCAGGTGTGCAGTATAGGTGACCGTAATAGTAGCGCCCTTATTCAAATCAAGCCCTGCTACACAGGTCTTGACATCAGGAATTTCTACCTCAAAATAGTTTTGACTATCAAGCTTGTCAGTATTAATGGTATACTTCGAAGGATCGGTGATAGTATAGGTGATGTCATTGGATTTAATGACTACACTATAGGGTCCGTCATAAGTAATGCCCTCGGACAGGGTATCATGAAAGATAACCGAGTACTTATCATAGTAATCGTAAGCACGGTTAGTGCTGTCGGGCAAGGTAGCGGTCAGCTGGAACTGGAACTTTTCGTTGATTGCATGGTCAGCGCTGGAACCAAAACCTCCTGTGCTGGTGCCATCCGGATTGTCATAAACTTTCTTCTCAACAGTGGGCTTTTCGGCCTTAGGCGTAATTGGAACGTTCCAGTTTCCTTTGGTAACCATCAGCAGGAAGGAATTGTAGGAATGATAGGAATCGTCTTTGGAAAAGTCGGTAGTATCAACGAACAGATAATAACCTGCCTTGGCCTCGGGAATGGTGAGGGCATTGCTACCAGCTCGAACGACGTATGTCGGGTTTGCATCATTCGAGTAGAGATAGTGGCATACAAAACGCGCGAAAGCGATGCTGTCATCATCGGAATCATGCCATTGGCTGATAACCGCAAGAACTTCCTGAGCAGATTTGGCATTGGTAAACAGAGGGCCGATATGATCAGCTTCCCTCAATTTGTTCAGAAAATCATCAGAATTATTGATGATGTTGCTGCCCCAATCAACGTTGGAAATCTTAAAGTCTTTAATATTATTACCCTCAACATCACCCTTGAAGATCTGGAAAGCGCTGTAAGTGTGATGTGAGTCGACGTCCCCCTCACTGTTTTCTGCAAACGCCGGGATCGCCATGGCGCACACCATGGCAACTGCCAGCAGTGCGGCCAGCAGCTTTTTGATTGCTTTCTTCATCATGATTTGCGAAAATCTCCTTTCAAGTTTTTCTGATTCCTATTTTCAGGGTCTGCTTCCGGCGCAGAATCAATTTTGCCGCCGTGTCAGGAAGGATGCAGGCTTTTTAACGTGCCCTCCTTTCGCGTCTGCGCTTTTTGCAAACCCCGCACACCAGAGCGGCAAGCATCAGCGCGCCGCCGCCTGCTGTATACAGTTTGGTACCGGCCCCGCCGGTAGAGGGAAGTTCGTAGTCGGACGGATCGGCCTGACTGGTGATCACAAGGCTGTCGGTTTTTACCGACTTTTCGGCATCATCGCTGATGGGCGTATCCAGAATCTTGATGTTATTGATTACTCCGTCAACAGCCGTTTCGCCAACGTCCTTCAGCTTGACGGTGTAGCAGATAGAATAGGTGCCTGCGGCAATGGGGGAACCGGCAGAACCCAAGGTGATCTTGCGCTCACCATTATCATCTTCCCAAGTGATGCGGAGCGCTGTATTGCCGTTTTCCATGCTGAGCTGGAGCGAGTCTTCGACATATTCGGCGGTTACGCCGGTGGGCAGGGTCATGCTGTCCGCAAGCGTCAGCGGGCCGGCCTGTTCGTTCTTGACCACAAGCGTAACAGTGTAATCCAGGTAGGCATCGCTGCCATCGTGGCGCGGGTCCTTCACGCTCTGGTTAAGGTCATAGTTCTTATCGTCTTTTTGATCCTCATCGGGGGTTTCATCCGGGTTGATGGTGATATCAAGGGCGTAATCTTTGTTGACCTCGATCTGATTAAAGCCGCTGCTGGTGACCTCGCTCTGGTTCCACTGGAAATTGAAGGAAACGTTGCTGGTGACCTTGGCATCGGAAGGATCGGCGCCTGCGTCTTCCGCTTCTTTCTGCTTGATATAGTTTTGGTCGTACCGCAGCACGGCGTACCAGCAGCCGTCATTCCCCTTGAGCAGCTGGTAGCTGCCGCAGGTGTCATAATTGCCGGTATCTTCCAGTTTGCCGGAGATAAGCCCATCGTTCAGCACATCAAAGCTCTTGGGCAGCTTAACATGGACACAGTAGTCTTTGTCCTGGATCTCTTTGGCCGGGATATCTTTGACGGTAAGGCTGCTGTGCAGAGGCTCCGAAATGGTGGTGACGTTGGTATCCTCGTATTCAGTGCCATTCTTGCGCTGCACCTCCAGAGCAGTGAGGTAATCCAGTGCATCCAGACCTTTGATGGTGGTAATGGCATCTGCGTCATCTTCAACTTTGTAATCCGGCGTAGCAACGCCGTAATCGGCCTGCTGCGCATTTGCCACAGACACCAGCGTTGTCACCTGCGAAGCATTCAGCGTGACTTTAGCCACCTTGCCATCCACATCGCCGGAGATCACGGTCAGGGTGCCGAAATCTTTGTCCACATCGCTCACGATGCCAACGGTGCTGGCATCCACGGTATATTCCTCAATGTGGGGCGCGGTGTCGGTGGTGGCCGCAGCATCCATGGAGAGCAGGGCAATGTCGGCATCGGCGGAATCATCCTGCACCTGCAACGGCTGGCTTTCCGCGGCCACAGCCTTGGTCACGGTGCCATTGTAAATGACGATATCACCGGGCATTGCGGCATCAGACGGCAGATCACCGTCAAAATCCATGGCATAGCCGCTGCCGGTCTCTTCGTTGTACAGCGCGCTGCGCAGCTGGCTGTGCAAAGACAGCACACTGGAAACCTGCGGGATAGCGCTCTGGGGGATATTGGCATATTTCAGGCAGTAGGAAAGGAACATCACGTCCCATGGGCCGTAGTCGTTGCCGTAGTCGTTGCCGTAGCGGGTGTAGTGGCGCACGGTCTCGCCGTCGGCATCGTCCAGCTGGAAGTTGCGCTCGCTCTGCTCATATCCCAGCTGGCTCTCGGCTACGGCCAGCAGGTCGTCGGCCCAGTTGCCGCTCAGCGTGGTGCCGGTCTGTGCCAGCCATTCGTCCTCGTCCTGCGTGCTGTCCAGCGGGTCGGACAGGCAGTTCACCGTGTGGTGATGCTCCGGCAGGCCGCAGACCAGCACTTCCTCGTAGCAGGCATCGGTGTGGTGGTGCACCGGGGGCTCGGTCACAGGATCGACCACCACGGGCTTTGCGGCCACCGGCTCCTCAAACAGGGCCACCGGGTCATAATCGGGGTTCACTTCTTCTACAAGCTCGCCCTCTTCCAGACCGCACACCAGCTCATAGGTGGTGGTGTAGCAGCTGTCGTCGTGGGTGTGCTCGAATTTATCGCAGATGAAGGTGACACCATCCTCATCAAAACAGCTGTCGTCGTGGGTGTGCTCTTCTTCCAGGCAGGTCAGCTCCTGCACTTCCTGGTAGCAGTCGTCGGTGTGCTCATGGGGCACAAAGATGTACTCCGGCTCTGCGGAATGGGCTGCAATGCCGGGATCATCCGCATCCACGCCGAACGCATCATCATCCATGTCGAATGTATCATCAAAAGACATGCCGTCGTCCGTCATGGTGGCGTTCCAGTCCTCCGGTTCGCCTTCCTCATAGCCGCACACCAACTGCTTTTCATAGCAGGCAGCGGTGTGCTCGTGCTCCAACTCGCCGCACAGATATTCGGCCGTTTTGGCAATGCCCACGCCGTGCAGCTGCCAGTTCACGAACAGGCTGGTGGTAAGCGCCAGTGCCAGCAGCAGCGCAGTATAGCGTCTGGCGCGCTGGTGGTTCCGACGGAACTTTTTCTGATATTCTTTCACGATATCCCGCATGATTCCTAAACCTCCTTAGTGGATCAACGAGAAGCTGGACAAGGGCCATACCCGCAAAAAAACCTTGCCTACGATCTGACTTTTTTCCACACAGCCGATCACACTGCTGCGGCTGTCAATGGAGGTGGCCCGATGGTCACCCAGTACGAAATACCGGTTTTCCGGCACCTGATAGGGAAATTTGATGTCGCATTCGCCCAGAGCCAGTTCATCTACATAGGGCTCATCCAGCGTCTGGCCGTTCACAGTGACCACACCGTCCTCGTCCAGTTCGATCACATCACCGGGCAGGCCGATGATGCGCTTGAGCAGAAGCTTGTTCTGCCAGTAAAATCCGCAAAGGTCGCCGGTCTTCATGTCGCTGCCCTTGACCAGCAGAATGATGTCCCGGTCCTGCAGAGTGGGGTTCATGCTGTCGCCGGAGACCTGCAGCACCGGCAGAAACAGGGTGGCCAGCAGCACGGCAACGGCCGCGACCACCAGCAGCGTGTAGACCGTGCTGCGAAGCACCCGCATATAACGGCTGCGGTAGGCCAGACGTTCGCGCTCTGCTTCCACCTCTGCTGTGGATGGAATGGGCGTGAACCTGATCTTTTGCTCTTTCATTTGGCACGCTCCTCCGGCAGGAATTCCGTGCTGTGATAGCCGTCCAGCAGTTCGCTGGCCCGGCGGTCAAAAGCGGCCCGGCGCTGCTGAATCTCCTGCTGCGTCCGGGCAAGCATTGCCTTGCAGTCCGCTTCGGTCTGGGCGCGCTTGCGTGCGGCGGCTTCCGTTTCCGCGTCGCACTGCTGCTGGGTGCGGGCCTTCAGGTTCGCAGCCTCGGTCTGTGCCTGTGCAAGGATCTGCTGGGCTTCGGCTTCCGCCTGAGCGCGCAGAGCGCTGGCAGCGGCATCGGTGTTTTTGTTTGCTGCGAGCACCGATGCAACGTATTCATCAGCCGCAGCCTGCGCCGCTTCAAACACCTTGTTCAGCTCCAGTGCAGCCTGCGCAATGGAACCTGCGTTTTCAATATGGATCTGCCGTTCCTGCAGCTGGGCAGACAGGGCAGCGTTTTCTGCCCGGAGCTGGTCCTCGCTCTGCTTGAGCGCCAGAATGATCTCGACTAATTCGGTGCGGCGCATGTGCCGCAGTTCACGGTCTGGCATAATGATCGATTTCTCCCGCAAAAAGTGGTCGGATTGGGCGAACGAAAACTTTCGACAAATACGAAAATTTTTGCACCACAAAACCACATTTGATATATCAGTTTTCGGCGTGAAAGCGCCAGTTTGATGAATGACCTTCCACCTTATATGTTAGCACAGTATACGTAACAAAAGCGTAACAAAAATGCCTTTTCCGTGCATTTTTTTGCCAAAGCCAAAGAAAAATTGTTTCTTTTGATGTAAACGATTAAAATGCGTTAAAAACAAAAAGAACTGTCCCCACAACGGAGACAGTTCTTGAAAAACAGATGAAAATAGAAGCCGGATCAGAAGCTCTTCAGCAGATCGCCCAGAGTCAGGAAGGACTGGTAGATCACGTTGACATTGTTGATGATGGAGCTTGCACCGGAGAAGATGCGGGCAATGGCGTTGAACACCTTACCGACATTCAGGAAGCTGTTGTAAGCGTCGCGGGCACCACCGTCCAGATAGACCATTTCCTCTTCGCTGATGGAGGCATAGTTTGCGGGCAGTTTCATAGTAGACATGGAGATTTTCCTTTCTATTGATAAAATTGATACAGTGTGTGAAAAGACTTAAATAAAGGCAGCCACGGCCAGCGTGGTGATCAGAGCACCGGCTACCGTCAGAACGCTCAAAATCGGGCCGTCATCGTATTCCTGCGCGGTCTGTTCCGGCTGAGCGGGCGTGGATGTGCTGGTGGAAGTGGTGGCATTTTTCACGGTCCAGTGTGCGTACACAGTGGTATCACCGGTAAACACCGTAGAGGTGCTGATTTTTGTGCCGCCCACCGGCTCGGTATACCAGCCGTCAAAGGTGTAGCCTTCCAGCGCAGGCTGCGCGGGCAGGGCACTGAGTTTGCCGCTCAGATTGGTGGTGACTGCCACAGCGGAGCTGCTGCCGCCCATGGCATCCAGACCAATGGTGTAGACCTGCGAATCCTTGTCTTCTGCGGCAAAGGCAGAGGGCAGTGCACAGCAGAGCAGTGCAGCGCTGAGCAGACCGAGGACCAGCATTTTCAAGATCTTTTTCATATGACTCCTCGCTTTCCTGACGAATTGGGATGTGGTGCCTGCCGGGAACGGAAACACCAGAACAGACCTCGATGTCCCCGCCATGAGGCAGTAGACGAAAAAGCCGGGAAGAGGAGGTTTATTCAATCCTATATTTACCACATGTAGTGTAACAAAAACGCAACAAAATGGGCGTATTTTGTTGTTATGATGAAAAAAAAATGGTTTTTCACAAATTGCAGGCTGCAAAAGGCGGCACAGAGCCGCCGCAAAAGCGGAAAAGTGGAACCTTCCCCTTGTGGAAAAACAAAGAATATGGTATAATATCTTGCACGATGCGCCATCGCCAAGCGGTAAGGCAGGGGACTTTGACTCCCCCATCGTAGGTTCGACTCCTGCTGGCGCAACCAAAAGCCCCGTCATCCTGAAAAGGCTGACGGGGCTTTTTGCATCACTTTTCCACAAAATGCGGCTGAACGGTGCAAAGCTCAGCGGCGGCGGATCTTTCTGGTGGGCTTGCGGCGGTTCCAGTTGTTCAAAAGGACCCACGCAAAGTAGATGATGATGGAAATAATACTCAATGTTATTACAACTTTGAGGTACAGACTGCCTAAGAATTCCTGAAAACGCGCCACCGTGAACAGCAGCGGGTTCAGGCTGACGTCCTGCCCGGCGATCAGGTCCACCACGCCAATGGTCTCACCGGCAAGCTTCAGCTCCACGGTACCTACCACATCGCCCTGCTGGACAGGAGCACACACAGAATCCGGCAGGTGGAAATATTTCTGGGTCACGCTGCCGTCGCCGGTGGAAGGCAGCAGGGTCATCATGCTGTCGGCGGGATACAGCTGCAGGGAACTGGTATCGGAGGAATACTTCACCGGGATCTCGGCCAGCGTAAGGTCGGTGTCCAGCGCGGCCTGAATGGAAAAGCTGTCGAACACCCAGTCCATCAGCTTCACGGTCTCGCACAGGGCCGGGCGACGGTTGGCGTAGCCGAAATCGTCGCAGGTGTCCGGGCTTTGCATCACGCAGAAAATATAGGTGGCACCATCCTTATTGGCCCATGAAACATAGCTCTGATTGCCACTGTCGCTTTTGAATGCGGTCACATCGCACATGCCGCCCTGCATGGCGCTGCGGTAGTATTTGCCGCCGCTGGATTTGCTCAGCGCGGCATTCTGGCTGACCAGAACAGACGAAGAACGGTGCTTTTCTTTGGCGGGCATGGTAAAGCTGGGCGCACCGGAAACCTCCACAAAGGCATCAAAGCTCATCAGATAGCGCAGGATCAGGTACATATCCACGGCGCAGGTCACATTGCCGCGGTCGATGCCGCAGGCATCGGTCCATGTGCTGCCGGTGGTGCCGATGCGCTGGGACAGGGTGTTCATCTGGCTCACCCAGCCCGCGAGGTCGCCGCCGGAAAGGGCATAGGCAAGGCCCATGGCGGCTTCGTTGGCGTTGCGGGTCAGCATGGCGTACATGGCTTCGCGGTAGGTAAAGGTCTCGTTGGAGCGCATATCGGCGTTGTTGGTGTTATAAACGTAATCCGAGATGGCAAAGGGCATCTGGAAAGTGTCGTCCAGATGGTCGGCATAGTTGGTCAGCAGCAGGGCAATGGTCATGTACTTTGTCAGACCACCGGCGGATACCTGCTTTGTGCTGTCCTTATCATAGACGATGATATTGGTATCGGTGTTGACGATATAGGCACTCTGTGCCTGCACCTGATAGACCGGGGTGGGGTCGAACATAGCCCCGGCGGGCAGCACAAGGCAGCTGAACAGGACAGCGAACGACAAAACCAGCGCAAAAATACGTTTCATGTGGACAATTCCTTTAAAAAGCGATAATATAAAACAACAGGCAGCACGGCACAGGTGCAGTGCGCCGGGTAAGAACGAGATCACAGCGGAAGGCTGTATTCTTTATAATAACAGGTTTGGCGGGGTGTGACAAGGCTTATTGTGCCGATTTCACATCCGGTCAGGGAGGACAGGAATGGTATATCTGACAGGGGACACCCACGGCGACATCGACCGCTTCAAGCACGGCAAGCTGCGCTGGCTGGGCAAACGGGATACCGTGGTGGTACTGGGCGACTTTGGCTTTGTGTGGGACGACAGCAAAGAGGAACAGAAAAAGCTGGATTGGCTGCGCAAGCGCCCGTATACCCTGCTGTTTCTGGATGGCAGCCACGAAAACTACGACCTTTTGAAGCAGTATCCCACCGAGGAACGCTTTGGCGGGAAGGTGCAGGCACTGGGCGGCAATGTGTACCATGTGTGCCGCGGCAGTGTGCTGGAATTGGAGAACAAAAAATACCTGTGCTTTGGCGGTGCGGAAAGCCAGGATGTGGAGGATCGGGAACCCGGCGTGAACTGGTGGAGGGAAGAAATGCCTTCGGAGGAGGAATACGCCTTTTGTGAGGAGAACCTTGCAGCGTGCGATTACAAAGTGGATTATGTGCTGACCCACGATGCGCCAAGCAGATTTTTGGATTTTACCGCCCTTGCCAGCGGCGAGACCAACCAGCTGCACAGCTTTCTGGATAAAATTTTGTTGAAGCTGACCTACGACCAGTGGTTTTTTGGCTGCTATCATAAGGATACCCAGCTTTCCACCAAAAGCCGCTGCGTGTTCTGCGATGTGATAAGCATGGGCGAACGGCACGCAAAGCGTTCCGTTCGGTAACAGGGGCCGCTGCACCAGCCGTGCAGCGGCTTTTGCATTTGCTGTTGCTTGTGCGCAAAAAACCTCCGGATCAGTTCATGGCTCCGGCTTTCTCGAACATCTGCTGCACCTGCTGTTCCAGCAGTGCGTGCTCCGGCGCTTCCAGCAGCGGGTCGTCGGCCAGCATGGCAACGGCTTCCGCCTGCGCAGCGTGCAGGGTGCGGGTGTCGTTCATCAGGTCGGCGATCTGCAGGGTGGGCAGGCCGTGCTGGCGGCTGCCGAAAAAGTCGCCGGGGCCGCGGGTCTCCAGATCGTACTGCGCCACCGCAAAGCCGTCCGTGGTGCTGCACAAAAATTTCAGCCGCTTTTGTACGTTTTCGCTTTGGTTGTCGCTGACAAGAAAGCACCAGCTCTCCGCTGCACCGCGTCCCACGCGGCCGCGCAGCTGGTGCAGAGCGCTCAGGCCGTAGCGCTCGGCGTTCTCGATCACCATTACGCTGGCGTTGGGCACATCTACGCCCACCTCAATGACGGTGGTGGACACCAGTGCGTCCAGCCGTCCGGCTTTGAAGTCCTCCATCACGGCAGCTTTCTCCTTGGGTTTAAGCTTGCCGTGCATCAGGCCTACCCGGCGCTCCGGCAGCAGGGCTTTGGCAATGTCCTCGTAGTAGCTCTTGACGGCGTTCAGTCCGCCGTCCGGCACATCCTCGATGGCGGGGCAGACCAGATACACCTGCCGCCCGCGCCCGATCTCCTGATCGAGAAAATGGTAGAGGTCGCGCCGCTTTTTGCCGGTGATGCAGCGGGTCTTGACCGGGGTGCGGCCCGGCGGCAGCTCGTCCAGAATGGAGATGTCCAAATCGCCGTAGATGAGCAGGCCCAGCGTGCGGGGAATGGGAGTGGCGCTCATCACCAGCAGATGCGGGTTCGCGGCTTTTTCGGCCAGCATCCCGCGCTGCCGCACCCCAAAGCGGTGCTGCTCGTCGATCACGGCAAGACCAAGCCGGGCAAATTCTACGCCTTCGCTGAGGATGGCGTGGGTGCCCACCACAAGGTCGGCTTCGTCGTTCCGGATGGCGGCAAGGGTGGTGCGGCGTGCAGCGGCCTTCATGCCGCCGGTCAGCAGGGCCACCCGCATCCCGAAGGGGGCAAGCATCCGGTTCAGGCCTTCGGCGTGCTGGGTGGCCAGAATTTCTGTCGGGGCCAGCAGCGCGGCCTGATACCCCGCCCGGATGCACGCCCAGATGGCGGCAGCCGCCACCAGCGTTTTGCCGCTGCCCACATCGCCCTGCAAAAGGCGGTTCATGGAAGTCTCGCCCGCCATGTCGGCCAGAATCTCGCTCACGGCCC
>OLRW01002376.1_pt1 | contig 10424 bp, 9 predicted proteins | sample 1672701 | NCBI WGS metagenome assembly OLRW01 (sample SAMEA3136715, study PRJEB25190) | human gut metagenome | biome: human gut; feature: human-associated habitat; material: faeces | place: Austria | collected 2013
AGAAAGCAATGAAGGTACTGAACACAATGCTTTCAGAGGATGCACAGAACCGGATCATTAGTGATGGACAGGATCTGTTAAGCTACAGTCAGGATGTGGATCTCCAGCTTACGGAATATCTGAAAGATGTGAAATCTGTGATCGAAGAAAATCATATGTATATCCGCATTGCGTCAAATGACTTTTTTTCGATTTCCAAGGATGTAGTTTCTAAGATGCTCTCAGGAGAATATGATGCAGAGCAGGCCTATCAGTCATTTAATTCTCAGCTTCTTGAGGAAAAAGCCACTTCTGAAAATGTAGTATTGAATTCACAGAAATCTTATTCCAACCGCTTTCATAGCAGTGGAGGCAATGCAGCCTATTCGGTTATGGCAAACACGCTGCGTGGTATTTATGGGACGGATGTGCTAATCGCAACTGGAAACAGCTTTACGGGAAGCGTGCTGAAAGCTGGCTATACAGCAAAAATGGCAGGTGATATGATCATGCCAAATGGTCTGTTGGCTTACAATAGTAAGATGAGTGGAGCTGAGCTGAAAGAGACAGTTAGAAATTTTGTAGAAGGCTACCAGGGGGGATTTATTCCGTTTAATCGTGGTTCCCTTCCTGTGGTCAGCGGCATTTCAGTGGAAGTCAAAGAAACAGCTGATGGTTATACATTGAGCAAAATTATAAAGGATGGAAAAAAAATTCAGGACAATGATACTTTCACGGTAACCTGTCTGGCAATACCACAACACATGGAAGCTTATCCGGCAGATGGTAATATTACATTTAATGGAGGAGATACCTCTGTGAAAGATACTTGGACAGAATATGTTTCAGAGGGTAATGCCATTCTTGCAGAGTCTGAAGACTATATGACTCTGAAGTGAGAAAATTGAAAAAGAAAAGTAGAGGGTATCCATTGCTTTAAACGCACAACACACAAGCCATCTCACGGTGGCTCTCATAAGAAGGGGCTCCCTTCAGAATCGTGAAGTTCAGAGAGTTATAAAGAAAAATCAGGCTCAGGAAAACATTTTTATAACATTTTGTGCCTAAGCGAAGCAAAAGGAATGGATATAAAAAGGAATGGATATAAAAATGAAAGTTAAGAATCGTAATACAAAAAGAGAGAAACGTGTTATAAAAAAGCGGTTAAAGATAGCTGTCTTTATTGTTCTCTTTATAGGAATCATCTCGGCTGTTTTCCAATATTTCAAGTTTGTGTCCGCAACTGTTTATGAGGAAAGTGTTTCTCATCTGACGGAGGTCTTTCATCAGTCTGATAATATGTTGAGGGAACTGATAAATAAAAATCTGACCTATCTCCATATGTGGGGTGAGAATCTTCAGAATACCTCCAGTGAAGATGAAATTTGTGATTATATAGAGAAAGCACAGGAAGATGCAGGTTTTTTAGAATTCTATTTTCTATCAACAGGTGGGAATTACAAGATGGTAACAGGGGAAACAGGGTATCTTGGATTACAGGAAGATATTGAAGAAGACATCCGGCAGGGAAATGATGTGATAACAAATGCAGCAGTCCCAGGAAAATCTCAGCTGCTTGTTTTTGCCACTCCCAAGGCTCATGGAAACTATCAGGGATTTGAATATGATGCCATTGCCATTGCTTATGAAAACTCTGATATCGTAGATGTACTGGATATTTCTGCTTTTGCTGGAAATGCCCAGAGTTTTGTTGTTCATCCTGATGGCCGTGTTGTGGTTGATCATTCTTCTGAGGCATGGGGGAACGTGTATAATTTCTTCGGTGTTCTGAGAGAGCATTCTGATATGTCCGAAAAAGAAATTAATGAACTTTCAGAGAAGTTTAAAGCAAGACGTACCGATGCAATGCTGCTAAATCTGGATGGAAGAAACTATTATCTGGTCTATGAAAAATCAGATATTCAGGACTGGATGTTTTTGGGACTTGTCCAGGCGGATATCGTCAATGCCAGTATGAACAGTCTGCAGCGTAGTACGATACTTCTTGTTGGTGCGGTCGTGCTCTGTATTGCCGCTTTACTTATTAGTTTTATTATTCAAAAAGGCAGAATAAACCTCAGGAAAAAGGATACGGAGATTCTGTACAGGGACGAGCTGTTTCAAAAGCTTTCAATGAATGTAGATGACGTCTTTCTGATGCTGGATGCAAAAACATATCAGGCAGATTACGTCAGCCCAAATGCGGAAAAGCTGCTGGGTATTACGGTAGAACAGATTCGTAAAGATATTTGTATTCTGGGAAAACTACATCCAGAGGAACAGGAAGATTCGGAGAAAAATTATATGGAGAAAATCCAGGTTCATGAGCAGAGGGAATGGGATTTTGAATATGTTCATCTGAAGACAGGGGAAAAACGCTGGTTCCATAATATTGTAATGGGCAGTGAGGTAAACGGAAAAAGGAAATATATCCTGGTTATGTCGGATCGTACCTCTGACTGGAAAATGAACCAGGCACTTTCTGAGGCGGTACATGCGGCGGAGACAGCAAACCAGGCAAAGAGTACTTTCCTTTCTAATATGTCTCACGATATCCGGACACCAATGAATGCGATTATCGGTTTTACCACACTGGCTGTAAGTAATATTGATAATCAGGAAAGAGTCCAGGATTATCTGGGTAAGATTCTTTCCTCCAGTAACCATCTGCTCTCATTGATCAATGATATATTGGATATGAGCCGGATTGAGAGTGGAAAGATACATCTGGAAGAGACAGAGGTCAGTCTGTCGGATGTGCTTCATGATCTGAAGACGATCATCAGTGGGCAAATCCATGCGAAGCAGCTGGAACTTTATATGGATGTCATGGATGTTACAAATGAAGATGTTTACTGTGACAAGACTCGGCTGAACCAGGTGCTGCTGAATCTTTTGTCTAATGCGGTTAAGTTTACACCTGCAGGAGGAACCGTTTCTGTCCGGCTGAAACAGTATCCGAAGGCAGTAAAAGGCAGCAAGCTGTATGAGATCCGGGTAAAGGATACCGGAATCGGTATGAGTCAGGAATTCGTGCAGAAAATTTTTTCTCCTTTTGAGAGGGAGAGGACTTCCACTGTGAGCAGAACCCAGGGCACAGGGCTTGGCATGGCAATCACCAAGAATATTGTGGATATGATGGGCGGAACTATTGAGGTTCAGACAGAACAGGGCAAAGGTACCGAATTTATTGTCTGTCTGCCATTACGGATTCAGTCTGAGCGCCAACGTATAGAGAAAATCGCAGAACTGGAAGGGCTTAAGGCACTGGTTGTAGATGATGACTTTAATACCTGTGACAGTGTGACAAAAATGCTTGTAAGGGTCGGAATGCGTTCGGAATGGACACTTTCCGGCAAGGAAGCTGTTCTCCGTGCACGGCAGTCTATGGAACTAGGAGATGCGTTCCACGCTTATATCATTGACTGGCGTCTGCCAGATATGAATGGTATTGAAGTCACCCGTCAGATCCGCAGCCTTGGTGATGATACACCGATCATTATCCTGACCGCATATGATTGGTCAGATATCGAGGCAGAAGCCAGAGCAGCAGGGGTGACTGCATTCTGTGCGAAACCGCTGTTCATGTCAGATATCAGAGATACCTTGATGACTGCTATCGGCCAGAGTCAGGCTGAAGTAGAAGATTCAATTCTTCCAGAAGCAGGTTCAGATTTCAGAGGCAGATGTATACTACTTGTGGAAGATAACGAACTGAACAGTGAAATTGCGGTGGAAATTCTGAAAGAATATGGATTTCTGGTTGATACTGCCGAAAATGGCGCAGAGGCAGTGGAGAAAGTTAAGAATTCGACTCCAGGTAAGTATGATCTGGTGCTGATGGATGTGCAGATGCCGGTAATGAATGGATACGAGGCCACCCGTCAGATTCGTGCGCTGGATGATCCGGCACTGTCGGGAATCACCATCCTTGCCATGACTGCTAATGCCTTTGATGAGGACAGGAAGAAAGCCTTGGAATATGGCATGGATGGATTCTTATCCAAACCGATAGTTATAGAAGAGTTAATCAGTACTTTACACAACAACCTGCTGGATTAGAGCGTGTTTGATCAGGTGTTTGGAACTTCAGAAAATCCGCACGGATAAAGGAAATAAGGAATATGGATAAAAGTAGAAAAAAATCAGCCGTACTATTTGTATGTATATTGCTAGTTCTGGGAATGTGGATGATGTTATCAGTACACAGCCAGGCCGCTGAAACGAATAATGATGAAAAACAGGCACAGACCATTCGTGTCGGCTCATTTGAGGATACCTTTAATTATGTCGACAAAAACGGTGTAAGACGAGGATATGGCTACGAACTCATGCAGGCTCTGGCAGGTTATACCGAATGGAAATTTGAGTATGTGAAATGTGACTGGTCTGACTGTTTTGATAAGCTTGAAAATGGTGAGATTGATATTATGGGTGATATCTCTTACAGCGATGAACGTGCACAAAAGATGCTTTTTTCGGATGAACCGATGGGTGAGGAAAAATATATTCTTTATGCTGATTTATCGAATATGGATATTGGGATGTCTGATTTTAAGTTTATGGACGGGAAACGTGTAGGTGCGCTCATGGATACAGAGCCAGAAATTATGCTGACAGAATGGGAAAATAAAAATGGTATACATACAGAGCATGTAAATGTGAATAATGATAATGATGTCGAAAAGAAATTAGCGAATCATGAGATTGATGCTTTTGTATTTTACTCTTGATTATAATCAGAGTCTTACAGGTGGAGAAAAATCCTGGCTGGAAGAACATGGTGACATCCGGATGGGATTTTTGAACAATGATCCGGCAATCTTTTCCATGGACGAAACAACTGGAAAACTTACCGGTATGCTACCAGAATATGTCTCCTATGCCAAAGACTGTCTGGGAAATCAGACGCTGAAATTTAATATACAGGACTATGATGATTATGATGAAATGCTTCAGGCACTGCAGAATCATGAAATTGACATGATTTTTTATGCCGGCAGAAATCCTGATATTGCAGAAAAAAAAGGCTATGCACTTACAAACACAGCCTGGACCTACAATCTTATGGCAGTAACTGATGAGAAAAATTTTGACGAGGGTAATGTGTATACAGTAGCTGTGCCAAAGGAAAAAGAAGCTTTAAAACAGCAGCTTACCTTTAGTTATCCACAATGGAATCTTGTGGATTATGATTCGTTTGAGGAGGCTGCTGAAATGATTACTAATGAAAAAGCAGACTGTTTTCTCATGGGAGCAAGTCAGGCGATGGTATATGATAACAATCGAGATTTCAAGAGTGTTCCACTTACAAAAACAATGGAGGCATGCTTTGCAGTAAAAGGTGGAGAGGAAACTCTTTTGTCGATACTGAATAAAACTTTAAAGGGCATGCCGTCTGGCATGCTTACAAGCGCACTTGCTATCTATGACAGTACGGCAGATAAGGTAACATTTTTGGACTTTGTAAAAGACAATATGCTTGCTTTTTTTCTCGCCACAGGATTCTCTGCACTCAGCATCATTGTTATTATCCTCGTACTTTTACGCAAGGCAAGGAAAGCAGAAGCTGCCGCAAAGCTTGCTGCAAATGATACACAAAAACTTAATGAGAAACTGGAAATCGCTTTGAAAAAAGCAGAGGATGCCAGTCTCGCAAAGACCAGTTTTCTTAACAATATGTCACATGATATCCGTACTCCTATGAATGTAATTCTGGGTTATGCACAGCTTATGGAGAATGAACTAAATGGAAAAGACATACCTGAAGTTTTGGAACATCTGGAAAAACTGCAGCAGTCTGGAAATCTTCTTCTGTCAATCATAAATAATGTATTGGATATGGCCCGGATTGAGAGCGGAAGGATGGAGATTGATGAGAATTACTGCCGGATTGAAGATGTCTGGAAATCTTTGTTTGCAGTATTTGATGAGAAAGCAAGGAAAAAGAATATTTCGCTTCATTACACGATGAATGTAGAGCATGAGCATGTATTGACAGATGTTACCAAGGTAAAAGAAATATTGGTCAATATTCTGAGCAATGCTATAAAATATACTCCAGCAGGTGGTTCTGTTATGGTATATGTAGATGAATTACCTTGTGATGAGTCTGGATACATGATAGTGAGGATCAGAATCAGCGATACCGGAATCGGTATGAGTCAGGATTATCTGACAAAGATTTTCGAAGCATTCACGCGTGAGAAGAACACCACAAAGAGCAAAATCGCAGGAACCGGACTGGGCATGTCAATAGTCAAGAATTATGTTGACCTGCTTGGTGGAACAATAGATGTAGAGAGTGAGCTTGGCAAGGGCAGTACCTTTACAGTTACATTAAAACACAGGATAGCGGATGAAAGATATTATGTAAAAAAGCATATTGAAGAGTCTGGAACAGGAAATGAAATCCTTGAAGGCAGGAATATCCTTTTAGCGGAGGATAATGATTTAAATGCAGAGATTGCAGAGGCAATACTTGAGCGTGCCGGTCTTAGGATAGAACGTGTGGAGAATGGTATTCAGTGTGTGAACAGAATACTGAAAATGCCGGCAGGAACATATGATATGATCTTCATGGATATCCAGATGCCGCAAATGGACGGTTATAAAGCAACACAGACAATCAGAAATTTGCCAGATAAGGATAAAGCGTGCATACCGATTATAGCTATGACAGCCAATGCTTTTGCAGAAGATAAAAAAAAGACGATGGAGGCAGGGATGAATGCACATCTGTCAAAACCATTAAATGTACCGGAACTGATGGATACAATCCGAAAATTCTGTGATGGTAAGCAGATGTGTCAGCGACCGGGAAAAGAATAACAGAGGTATAGCAGAATGAAAAAGAATTCTGTTGTTATATCATTCCGTAAGTGATATACTAAAAAGACAGAAAAAAACCGTGTGGAATTACAGTTTTACTTTCGCATGGTTTCTTTTATACATAATGGTTAGTTACAACTAATATCAAAAATAGTATGAAGGACTACAAAATAGTAGTTATTCCGGTTTTAAAGAAAGGAAAGTGAAAAGCGAATGAATACTTTTTTTGGCATATTGATTCCATTTGTTGGAACAACGCTGGGTGCAGCATGTGTGTTTTTTATGAGAACAACATTTAGCAAATCAGTGCAACGTGCACTTACAGGATTTGCAGCAGGTGTAATGGTTGCTGCTTCAATCTGGAGTCTTCTAATTCCGGCCATGAAACAATCGGAGAAGATGGGAGATTTGTCATTTGTTCCGGCAGTTGCTGGGTTCTGGATTGGTATATTGTTTTTACTCACACTTGATCATTTGATTCCGCATCTTCATGTTGGAAGTGATCAGGCAGAGGGACCGAAAAGCAGGCTTGGCCGTACTACAATGATGGTGTTGGCAGTTACATTACATAACATCCCTGAAGGTATGGCAGTCGGTGTAATGTATGCAGGATTTCTTGCTGGAAATGCACAGATTACAGCAACAAGTGCACTTGCGTTATCACTTGGAATTGCTATTCAGAATTTCCCGGAAGGAGCAATTATATCCATGCCGCTTAGGGCAGAGGGAGAAAGTAAGGGAAAGGCATTTTTAGGTGGTGTACTTTCAGGGGTGGTCGAACCGATTGGCGCAGTATTGACAATTATTGCTGCACAGCTGATAATCCCGGCATTACCATATTTGCTGAGCTTTGCAGCAGGAGCTATGCTTTATGTCGTGGTTGAAGAACTAATCCCTGAAATGTCGCAGGGAGAGCACTCGGATATTGGTACGGTTTTCTTTGCAGTTGGGTTTAGTTTAATGATGATTCTGGATGTGGCACTTGGGTGATAACAAACAGGAAAAGGTATTAGAATATAAATTTGCGGTAATCAATTATATCGGATTTCTAAGATTTTCATAATCAACTTTACAAAATCTAATCAGAATCAGTCCATCCATATTCCACATGGATGCAAATACCGGAATTTCTTTGATATCAGATGTCATTTTTATCATAAGAAAATATCCTTTTTCATCCCTTCTTCTGCAATATTATGATTATATGGTACATTATAAATGTGGAATTTACAAAGGTTAAGCGCATAACCCATTACAAAATTTGTACTCGATTTTTGTGGTATTTTACTATTACATAACACATTTTCAGCAATTTGGATACATCTGAAAGAGTACTTATGGACATAAAAATGACAGGGGATTTTCTTATCGTGAAGTAAAAATTCAATTATGGGTTAATCATTAAGGGCATTCTTGTCTTAATATACAAGACAAAAAGTAAAATATAATTGACATTATGGAAAAGAAATATTACTTTATAAATGGAGGTGAACATAAAGTGGCAAAAAATATTGCGATAAAAGTGGCAAGGGCTGAAAAAGATATGACGCAAAAGGTCTTAGCAGAAGCTGTTGGTGTTTCAAGGCAAACTATAAATGCTATCGAAAAGGGAGAATATAATCCCACAATAAAACTGTGTCGTAAAATTTGTCGCGTATTAGATAAAAGTTTAGATGATTTATTCTGGGAGGATGAAGAGGATGAAAATTAGGAAAATGAAAAGTAATTTAGATGAACGTCAGGAACTAAAACTTCTTAAAATCGAACATAATGGATGTTGGATTGCTTTTTGGGGATTGCTGATTGTAATGGCAATACAAATGATAGTGGGGAATGACAGTATCAAGAATCTTGCCGGAGAATGGGCTGTATTTATGAGTCTTGCCTTTTATCTTTGGGTTGCATGTATCCGAAATGGAATCTGGGACAGGAGATTGAAACCGAATTTCAAGACGAATGTCATAGTCAGTAGTATTGCGGCAGTGTTGACAGGAATTATATGGTTTAGTGTTTCCTATCGGAATTACCATAAACTTATTGGTTCAATTGCAACCGGAATTATTATGTTTGTGCAGGTGGAAATCTTATGTTTATTAGCATTAATGATATCTTCTAAAATATATAAAAGAAGAGTACAGAAACTTGAGGAAGATGAGTGATATATGAAGTAGAAGATATTAATGATATCTGGAAATGATAAATCATTGGGAAATGGTTTATGGAAAGGGGGCGAAAAATGACAGAAAACAGTTACAAGACGCCCTGTGGCTGCATCCATTATTTTGTAAATATAATAGATAAACAGAGAATTACGTTAGTGTTCTTACCGGGTCTTACGGCAGACCATAGGCTTTTTGAGAAGCAGACAGAATATTTTGAGAATAAACAGAATGTGTTTGTATGGGATGCACCATCACATGCATTATCCAGACCATTTACGAATAATTACAGTTTATCAGACATGGCAGAATGGCTTTATGAAATCCTGGCAAAAGAAGAAATTTATAATCCGATCATTATCGGTCAGTCTATGGGCGGATATCTGGCTCAAATGTATATGGAATTATATCCGGATAAGATAAAAGGCTTTATCTCCATTGATTCGGCACCGCTTCAAAAGTCTTATATGACTGCGATGGAAATATGGCTTCTTGAAAGAGCAGAGCCATTATATAAGATATATCCATGGAAAGCACTTCTTAGGGCTGGTTCAAGAGGGTGTGCAGAGACGGATTATGGTCAGAATCTTATGCGGAAGATGATGATGTCCTATAATCCAGATCATAAAGAATATGCAAGGCTTGTCGCTGATAGAGAAAAAGCAAAAGACATTTTAAAAAGAGTAAATTATTATCGCTTTACGGGTTATGCTTTGCAATTCAGACAAGAGCCTTCTGGTAGTGACTATATTGAAAAAGCAGAAGTATATTATAGGACACAGATAGTATATGGATTTTCAATAGCCAAATGTATAGAAGCTCCGCATGATTAGCATTACGATGAAAATAATTTCTATAACAAAAAGGGTTACAAGGAAGTTATGGAAAATTTCAGCAGGGAGAAAAATTATTATAAAGATAGTCTGATTGTAAAACATCACAAATTGAAATATTCTAGCAAAATGCCGTTGTGGGTTATTGTAGAATTTAGTAAGAAATCATTGATTCAGACGGTGGAAACAGTGATAGATGAATATAGGGACGACATTGATTTGAATCTGATTGGATTCCCGGAAAATTATTTGGAAATTATGAAGAATAATTTGTGAGAAAGCGAATAATTATATAGTTTATATTGAATACGATCAGAAAGAACCTGAACATAAACAGGTTCTTTTTGTTATAATGCTGCATACTCACTTTCGGTAAAAAGATATATGGTATCATTATTGCGTAGCAAGATAATATTTTCAATAGGTATCTCACATTGATTCAAATAAATTTTCTTTTCAATGTTAGCCAAAGGTGCTATATGGGTAATGCAGATTTCACTCATCTTTATATGTTCAAAAGAGAAGATATGTAAAGATTGGTATGGAATAATTGAATATAGTGGTTCAGTTGAGGAAGAGTAGGTGAATAATATGAGATACGAAGATTCGATGAAAGGTGTAG
>OLRW01002378.1_pt1 | contig 10418 bp, 9 predicted proteins | sample 1672701 | NCBI WGS metagenome assembly OLRW01 (sample SAMEA3136715, study PRJEB25190) | human gut metagenome | biome: human gut; feature: human-associated habitat; material: faeces | place: Austria | collected 2013
GATTCAATCGGGGCCCAGTAAGATGCTCGGCTATTCAATAGCCGTAGTAGTTCACACGCCAGGGCAGATGACAACGGCTATTTTACAATGCCTTTGTTTTGATGCCTGTCACTCCCTTCAAAGCCCCTGCTAAGCAGTGGGCTTTTTTTATAAAAAATAATTTTGAATAATATTATTTGAAGTACAAAATTGTGAATTCGAATTCACTTTTCGCGATATGAAAGCGTCATGAACTCATTAAAATCCAAGCAATTAATCATCTGAAACACAGTACTACAATATCACGCATTGACGTTTTTGAGCGAAAAAAAGTATAATGAGTCCGACAAAAGATAATTGGAGGCATAGATATGTTTATCGGATTTTTTGATTTTTGTCAGGAACTGATGTCAGGATATAAGATATGGCTTATTTTTACAGTAATTCTATGTATGATACTGTTGAAATTTGGGTATGCATTTATGCTTGAGATACATAATGTTTATTGATTGGATGTTAAAAACATTTCTAGGCACTCTGATCATGGTTGTGATCGGTATTGTTATGGTAATTGTTGCGTTTATGGTTTATTTGGGAAATGTCGGATATGGCAATCGTCATCGGTAGAGGGAAGTCTTTATATTAAATAGAAAAATAGAATTTTCTTGAAAAATCTTTACTTTATTTAAGCTTTTAACGGTACTTTGTCCAAAGCAGACTCTTTTGATAGTGGCTGTATACGGCAAAATAAACCCGTAGGTTGTCTAAAGCTGAAAAATTATTTTGTTTTATATTTTCTTATAAAAAGCAAGTTTAAACTAAACAGTTAACAGAGAAAATATCACTTGACATTATTTATTGTTTTATGTACAATTAAATTAACAAAACAAGAAAACAATAAAAAGACTGACATAATCAGTCTTTTTATTTTGATTTCAGACATCTATTGGAAAAATCAGCGTTTGTCGTATAGATGAAAAATTCGCTTCTTTTCTATTTATTGCATATATTTATTATAAAATATTTGTCGATTTAACCTTAATTCGACAGGGAGATGTTATTCATATATTGACAAGAAAAAAATAGTTCTGGATGACCATCAGTTAATATGCGTATTAATTTATATGAAAAATTATAAAGAAAGCAAAATATACAATATTATAAAATGTGGTATATTAATCTATTCAAAATTAGTGTTTGGCGAATAGTTTAAAGTTCCTTTTTAATCCTATACTTCCAAAAAGGGTCTCTTTATTTCTTAGTGGAATCAAAAGATTCAGTTTCCGCACCTTTCCCCATTGTTTTTGATACCGTTATTTCATTTTTGAAGAATCTGTATTCGTCATTCTTTTCCATCTATCTGGGTACGTATCCTGAAACCATTTAAGAAAATTGCCAAACATCGCTTCTTCCGCCATTTTTCGGGCTTTTATGGAATCTTCCTTGTTTATATATCTTCCAAGTTTATAAGTTTTCCCTTTGAAAACAATCTGTGCCTGCCATTTTTGTGCAGTCCTGTCATAGGTAATACCTCTGACTCCAGAAGTGTTATTTTTTAACATTTTTTTCGGTTTAATACAATACACAGAGGAATTTTCCACACATCCGTTAAGAAAGGTTTCCGCAGATAATGCACTTTTTTACCATATTATTACCTCTGTTTTAAAGAAAAAAAGGCTGAGCCCGAGTCTCAGCCTGGTTCCCAATGCCGTATGGCATCAGGCAACTCTGTTGTATATAGTACATCGAAAAAAAACTGTAATTACAATAGGTTACAAAAGGGCCTTATCGATGATTTGGTAATTTGCCCGATGGATATACAAGGCTTTGCCGTCAATCATGAGTTTGGTCATTTTTGGAAGGTCTTCCGGAACTTCCCAGTATACGTCATCCCCGGAAAAAGCCGCTATGGGCTGTCCTAACTGGGATTTGATGACCACTACACGGGATTTACCAAAATCATTCTTATATTTGTTTAATACACGGGCAATGGATGCAGGGCTTCCTCCTCCATTGCTGCTGATCTCTTCCAGGGAAAAGTCGACTTCCGGTTCCAGTCCTTTCTGGACAAAGATGCAGGTATCCCCGCAGTTTTCAATCTCTTTTCCATCAATGGTGATGGTGATGACCGAAGACAAATCATAGCCGGTGATCGTTTTTCCCTCACTGTCAAAGCTTGTGGTTTCAATCTTGTTTCCGGTAATACTGATCTTATTCCCGGATGTTTTGAGTGTCTGGCTGCCATAGTTGTCATAGGTATAGATGGAATAGCTGTTTCCTATCAAAGAACCATGCAGGTCATTGATGACGGACTGCCATTTTGCACAGCCGGATAAACAGACTATGAATATGAATGAAACCAAAAGCATTAAACGTGATTTTTTCTTCATAAATATCTCCTTATGTTGATTAGTTGTAATCTCATCTGTAGTCATTATTGTTCCGAAAAAGATCTCAGATAGTCCAGCACCAGACCGGCACTCCTCTTCTGCTCTTCTGTCATAATCTTTCTGATGAAATCCGTGTCCACCAGACCATCCTTACATGGAAGAGAGATCTTGGTCCTCAGGATATTTCCAGTGTTCAGTTTTGTGGTGTAGTTGTATCTGCCGGAAATGGATTTCCTTATGGAAACAGCGATATATCTTCCAACAAGCCCGTCAAAATCAGGCAGTGTATTCTTTTTGGGGATCAGCATCTTTAAGTGTGCAAACCCGATGAAATCCTTTTCCTGGTAGAAAACAGGACTGCCGCCGATGGTATCACTCAACGTGATCACATTTCCTTTGTTACAGGCTTCTAGTCTGCTGTATCCTTTTACCCCGTTATTTAAGGCTGTATTTGTGATCACCGGCACTGTTCCGTCTGCATTATACAGATCGGCTTCCGGCACTCCGCGGTAATAGATACTGTTCTGTACCTCAAACAGCTCCTCTATGGAAAACAGCTTCCTATCCGCAGAAATCTCCCCATCACCCTCTGGTTTGAGAAGGTCTTTGATCTTCTCCAGCAGGGCATTTGCCACCTCAGAGGAAAGATCTTTCTTTGTTACTTTTCCATCGATCTTTAAATGTGATTCATAATTCCAGTCACATCCGGAATCTGTGATCTGATCAAGGATGACCGGGATCCCCGGATACACCCTCTTTTCTTTACAGGTTTTTACCAGATCAGAGTATAGTCTCCAGACATCCCTGCTATATTTAAAGCCGCGTTTTGTTCTCTTACATCCGTCATTGCGGAAATCAACAAACAGCACGTTTTTCTGGAAATCATGCGGAATATGGGCTCGGAAAAGGTAGATGCTTGTCTGTACCTTTGCATTGGGGGAAAACAGGTCTATTGGCATCTTGATACTGCACAGCAGTGTATGATGTGCCAGTATTTCTCTGGCTGATACAGATGCCATGCCGCCTCCGGCACTGTCCTGGATGATCACTGCACCTTCCCCGCCTTCTTTTAACATGTCCAGTCCATAAGAAAGGAACGGGAGCCCGTTTTCCTCGCAGGTAAAATCCGGGTTGATGAGGAGCTTATCATATTTCTTATTCTCCGAATACAGAAATGTGTTGCCCAGGACGACTGCTTCCGCAGAGATTCCCCTGAGGATCATATTGGATACTGCAAGGGCTGCCATCCGCGGATTGATCTCAATCCCCCGCAGCTGGTCTTTCTTTAACTGAATACCCGGATTACTGGAGCGCATTTCATCATAAGCAGCTACCAGCATCCCTCCACTGCCTGCGCAGACATCCAATACTTCGTCTGTATCTTTCACATGGATCAATTTTGCCATGAGATGGCTGATGTAGGAGGGAGTCAGTACTTTGCCGTTTTCCGTTGCCATCTGTACCGTATATTTCAGAAACTCCCCGAAAAGTTCCCCTATGGAATCCATTCCGTCAGAGAGCCGGAAGATATTCTGGTAGATGAAACAAAAGATATACTGTGTGTAGCTCTTATGTAGCTTGTCAAGGTATCTGTCTCTTTCCGGATCAGATGTCAGTACCTGAAACTCTCTTGCTGTCATCTGATACATCTCTGGGGAAAGCTGGTCTTTTAAAGTCCATCAGATGCCTGTATATATAGTGGCTGGCGGTATCCTCTGTAGCGTACAGAGAATCCGGGGTCAGCACATGCATCGCCAGAAGCATTCCGCTGGCATAGACTGCCCGGTCGGAAGCATTGATGTGGGCTGCATGCATGATCTCGTTTAATTCCGCAGCAGCTTTTTTGAGTACTTCGTATTCTTCCATATTCTTTCCTTCGCAAAAATTATCGATCGCCATATCTGTTCTCCTTTCGTATGTACAGTCAGGATACTATGATATGGAAGCCAGTTGTTTTCATACGAGAATATTACCACATATGAGCAGAAACCGCAAAAAAAAAGACCATCCGCGGATGGCCTTAATACAATCCCATATTTTCTCCAAAGAAGGAAATCTGTCCAAAATCTCCCTGCAGCTTCGACCTCAGATTAGAGTTCCTTGAAAGCATGGAGATTGTTTTTACTGCTTTGTATATCGCATTCCGCTGTCCCTCCAGGAACAGGTATTTCTTTGCACGTGTGACGCCGGTATACAGGAGGTTTCTTTCCAGCATGACAAAGTGGCTGTTCAAAAACGGCATGATCACAGCAGGAAACTCGGAACCCTGTGATTTATGGATCGTGATCGCATAGGCAGGATCCAGGTTTTCAAGGTCGTTCCGGGAATAAGTCACGTAAGGGTTTGGGCCATGGGCTCCTATTCCTTCATCCTCCTCTTCGTCCTCCTCATCCATATCCCAATAATCCAGCCAGAATTTGCTATCCGTTTCCTGTTTGTCCGTATCAAGGAATTCGACTTTCAGGAGTTCTTTTTCTAAATTGACTGCCACGATATACCCAATATCGCCATTAAATACTCCTTTCTCATAGTCGTTCTTCGTCTGCATGACACGGTCTCCCTTCCTGTATGAATATCCTTCAAATGCAATGGACGGACCTTCCGGGTTTAAAGCTTCCTGGGCAAGTTTGTTCAGGGCTATTGTTCCGGCACTGCCGTTCCTCATTGGGGCAAGGATCTGGATATCCCTAGGCTGGATATGGTACATATTTGGAATCGTATCCGTCAGAAGTTTTATAATGGCCTGTGCAGTCCGCTCTGCGATTTCCGAGGCTTCCAGTTTTTCCCCTTTTTTGTCCATTATTTCCAAAAAGAAATCATTTTTCGGATCCGAATCGTCAATCACCGGGAAGAGACCGTCATTGATCCTGTGGGCATTGGTAATGATGTGGCTTTCAGCAGCCTGGCGGAAGATTTTAGTCAGCCGGACGACCGGGAATACCCCGCTGTCGATGATATCCTTCAAAACAGTACCCGGACCAACGGAAGGCAGCTGGTTGACATCCCCGATCAATATCAGACGCATGTTTTCTGGTACAGCCTTTAACAGGTTGCTCATCAGACGGAGATCGACCATGGAGCTTTCGTCAATGATCAGGACGTCCCCCTCCAGTGGGGGTTCCTCATTGTGTTCAAAAGTCCCGGAGCCGCTGTAGCCCAGCAGACGGTGGATCGTTTTTGCTTCCATCCCTGTGGATTCGGAAGCCCTCTTTGCAGCGCGTCCTGTAGGCGCAGCGAGAAGGATACGTAGCTTGAATTTTTTAAACACCTCTATGATCCCCTGGGTGACCGTTGTTTTTCCGGTACCTGGACCTCCGGTAAGCACCATGCCCTTTGAGGCGGCTGCGGTACGGATCGCATACAGCTGGACATCGTCATACTGGATGCCCAGTTCCTCTGCCATTCCGGATACATCCACGGAAAGATCCGGATTGCCGCTTCGCTGTCTTTCATACCAGATCCTGCGGTACAGGTAGTCTTCGGCGGGGACAGAAGCCAGTTTCTTTAATTTCTCAGCACAGTAGTTTTCTGCTTTCAGAAGCTGCGGAAGGTAGATACAGTCCATCTCGCATCCAAGGTCTTTTTTGGCAAGCATATCCGAAAGTGTGAGGGAAACAAGGTTTTTGTCCTGCAGGTCAAGGACTTCTTTTCCCATGGCTTCAGTTACGACCTGCTCCCGGTAACCGAAAACATGTCCCTTCATGGCAAGCTGATCCAGTGCGTACTTGATCCCGCTTTCTATCCTTAAAGGAGAGTTTTTCTCGATCCCCATTTTCTCTGCAATCTCATCCGCAGTGGGAAATCCGATGCCTTTCACATCATCCGCAGCCTTGTATGGGTTAGCGGACATGATCGTGATCGTCTTTTCCTCATAAGTCCGGTAGATCTTATCTGCGAGTTTGTAGGATACCCCGTATTTTAACAGGAACACAAAAGCGATCCTGCGGATGCTGTTCTCCTGCCAGGAGTCTTTTATGCGTTTCAGTTTTTTAGGAGAGATCCCTTTGATCTCCAAAAGCCTTTCAATATGATTATCAAGGATATCCCATGTATCCACACCAAAAGCATCTACGATCCGTTTCGCCGTTACCTTTCCGATCCCCTTAACAGTTTTGGCGGAAAGGTAGGATACAATATCTTCTGTATTGACCGGTTTGGACTTCTCCCAGTATCCGCAGGAGAACTGCCTGCCAAATTTTGGATGTTCTACCCATTCACCGTAAAAGTCGGTTTTTACGTTCTTTTCTATTCCATGGAAGCTGCCGGTAGCCGTAAATACTTCATCCCCGGCAACGACAGTGAGGACATAGTAGTTTGTCTCATCATTATGAAAGATGATATGCTTCATTTTTCCAGTAATTATTTCCATCAGTTTTCCTCACTTTCCCAAAAAATTTTAAAAATATTTTTCATATGCTCATTATACCATATCTTGTGTGTGCCTCAAAATCTGGCACGGAAATTGTGCATCTTTTACAAATGGCATACACAAGATATAGTGTTTTGTCAGCGCTTGCAATATGACGAAAACGGTGAAAAAGAATTATTTTTTTTATCATATTGGAAATATCAATAAAAAATGGAGGTATTGGTATGATTTTTAAAACAGGATATGGATAAGAGCAATCAGATTATTACCTAAGATGCAGATTCCAGATTTTGAGACCGAAGATTTTTGAATATCCGCGGAAGCAGACATATGATTAGCCTGTCGATCAATCCTTTCATCGAAAGATTGAGGACATCTTACCATCCAGGAATAAAAAGTCTGATGCGGTTGGAAACCTGCATAATATGACATACCATGCTCTTATGGATCATGAACCAGATAAGTTCTCTGCGGAAGCTGCGAAAAGTAATAAGCGGGTACATGCTTGTATCAGGAGGAGTGCATCCTTTTACTGATAAACTACATTTATTCGGTGTAGGGCTGCGTAGCGAATGATTTGCTCCTGATTATCAGGTATAGCTGCTCATGAAATCTGTTCGACATCCATAATGCATTGGTTTATAGATGAAATTTTTTTAAGGCAGAGAGCTCCTCTGTCTATTTGTGCTGTCTGAAAATAGTAGTGACCTGTATAATACTGTAGGGAACACCAGTTCTGCTTGGGGCATAAAAAAAGAGCCTGGTACTCCCGTCAGGCCTCTCCAACTTTTTCAGGAGTCGAGGTTGCTGGTTGGGTTTTACTTGGCTGTCTGGGGGGAAGTGCTGAAGCTTATGGAGCTGACTGGGCTGGGTGATGGAATACAGGAATTAGAGAAGTGTTGTAGGATTCCTGATGTACTACGGGTTTTCGACATCACTGATGAACCAGCCTTGTGAATAACTTGAGTTTTGTGAAATGGATAAAGTTTCGTAGATAATATGACGAATTTTTGAAATCAGATGAACTTTGATGGCCCCTTCCAGAGCCAGAGGGAGATGAACGAGCCGAGGCATAGTTTTCCCCCTTGATTTTGGATTAGAGGATCTCTATGCCCCGGTTCGTTTTTGAACGACTTACGGAATGTCTTCCGCCACCGTCGGTCGGTCACTCACCATGGTTCCGATATAGTGGCAGGCAGCCCTGCCAGCATAATACCGCAGATATATTACCTGCGTAGTGTGGTCTCTTCATTCCCTGTAAAAGCGGAAATCGATTGGAACCCCCCTCACACTACTCTGTTTCCATCTGCATTATACTAATCTGTAACGGGTGTATCCCGTCCTGGTTCCGCGTCACTATTGACGAGTTGCCTCCAAGCGCTACATTTAACCATATGCGCTGCGATTACACACTTAGGCTTATTGAGGTCTTGCGCCCGCTTCAACCCCTTTGGTACAGCAGAAAGATCGGAACTGTTCTCTCCACTACCCCATCGACTTCTTGCCGCTCGATCGACCACTTAACGTTGTTATTATGTCTCGTTTCCCATCAGGCAGGTTTGCGTGTTTGGTAAACGCTCCTGCCCCTCCGCTAAAAGGAGTGACATCTCATATATACACATTTTTGTGCCTTAGCATCTTCCGAAGCCTTTGACCGCATAGCTCTTTCGGATACCGTTTAATACAAATACTGTTAGATACATCCGGTATTGAGAGGTGTGCCAGCATTGCACAGACGTTAATTATCGGAGGATATCGATTTTCTCCACTCACCGTTATTACTTATTTCTAATTTCATTCGCTATCAGCAATTTCGTTCATGCTTGCGGAAAGATTTTTATATGTTTAAAATACGTTTGGATAAAAAACAAATTTGTGAAAACCGAAGGTCGACAGACATCCAGCTCACGGGCTGGAGCATTATTTCTTAAAAAAAGAAACCCTGACGCTGAAAAGATCAGTTTATTGTCTGCTTTCCGGTTATCGTTTTTTCAGCAATACTAATATGAATAAAAAAATATTTTTGTTTGCCAGCAGATGCACCTGAAAACGGACCTGACAGATATTCATGAAAAGAAATCCAAGTTATACAGGCGAGGATTCTCCAGTCAGCCTATTTCCTATTTTCGGTCATCACTGCCTCGGCGCAGATACTATGACGAAAAAAATATTTATTTTGCGTTTTTTTTGAAAACTTAATAAAAAATTAATATTTTGTCTTATGAGCAAAAAAAGTGAATTCGAATTCACTTTTTCGTAAATCAAAATATATTACTAATGTGGGATGTTTGAATAAAAAAATTCTCCGCGGCTGATCGTAGATAATCACGGAGTTACTATTGCCAATGTAGCAATCCAGTATATTTTGTTTCAACACATAGTCGGTATTTTAAACGAACGCTAAACATACCAGTCAAGATACCAGCTTTGTACTGATTTCATGTCAGTAGGGGATACCGAGGCCACTCCACCCGCTACTGACGCTTAGTTATTATTACAATTTATCCCTCTGCCTATGCTTTACTTAGAGACAAGAAGATTCTTTCTTTTTCTGTAAAGAAATGAAAACGATCCGGGATTTCATAAGCCAGTATCCTACCCCGGAAGGCGAGTGTTACGAACTGGAACGTACCTCTCCAAGATATAAGGGAATTATTTTGACAGATAGAAACAATGTAGAAAACTAACTCTCATACACCGGTTTGCCATTTTGGTAGGCCGTTTTTTGTCTGAATTTATAAAATGTACTAATATACGAGAGACAAAAAAGTGAATTCGAATTCACTTTTTTTGAGGCTCTTTCAGAACTGATTGCTATCATATACAAAATATGATATTAGCGTAATATAAAAAGAGGTTTATTTTTAATATGACGAAAAACATTTTTGTTCTTTCCTATCCTTAAGCAACGCGTTTCTCGCCATACAGAGTAAAAAAAGTCATCCGCGGCAAATTCCGAACGCCACGGATGACTTGAAACGAAGGGGGTAAAACAAAAATGAGTATGAACAGTTTTTTCTGTTCATGGTTGTATTATAGCTGATACTGAAAGCTTGTAAAAACTGGTACGAAAAAAGCTATTCCCAAAAACACTGATTTGAGAATGTTTCTGTGTTTAAAGGGTGATGGAAGCCGTGTTTCTCTGCGGAGAAAAAATTTATCGCCTTGTGTATGTATCGGCCTTGTTGCTTGGTATTGTACAAGTGGTACCGTCGGAGGTGTAGGCGGTGCCGTCGGATGCATACCAGGTTCCGGATGGTAAGTTATATTCTGAGCCAACAAAAACGAAGTTTTCTCCGATAGTTAAGTTTGCAAGATTATGGCTACTCTGAAAGATTCCATTCATATCTGTAACTCGGCCAGTATCAAAAGATGACATGTTTAAACTGGTTAATTTATCACAGAATGCAAACATATAGGACATTTCCCTGACATGACTGGTCTCAAAAGAAGATAAGTCAAGGCTTGTGAGACTTCTGCAACCATCGAACATATCTGACATATAAAGTGCTCTGCTTGATGTTAGAATATAAATAGTACAAAATAAACATGACCATTTTCAATAAATATTATATGATAGTCATAGATCAAGAGAGGAGAATGGTTATGGCAAGAGGTACAAGGTATTCACAAGAGTTTAAGGAAGATGCAGTAAGATATCGGTTGGAGCATCCTGAGAT
>OLRW01002384.1_pt1 | contig 10380 bp, 8 predicted proteins | sample 1672701 | NCBI WGS metagenome assembly OLRW01 (sample SAMEA3136715, study PRJEB25190) | human gut metagenome | biome: human gut; feature: human-associated habitat; material: faeces | place: Austria | collected 2013
CTGGCTCTGGCACTGATCATTACGGGAACCATGCGCAGCCAGATGAAAACAGTCCGCATGAAGCCGGATGCAGCAGATTATATGAAAAAGAACAGCCTGAATCTTACAAGATGCGGGGATATGTTCCTGTATAATCAGGTCAGCCGTACTGCGAAGCCCAAGGAGGATTCTTCAGGCGGAGGAAGCAGTACTCATACAAGCTCTTCAGGAGAGACCCATGGTGGTTCCGGAGGTTCTTTCTGATCCCTGATGATCCCGGTGCTTTTTCAAAGCCCGGGATCATTTTTGCGTTTTTGGCAGCTTCAGAGGAAAAAATATAAGGATACCGGTTGCAAGAGGACAAAGAATATGCTACAGTACAAGGTGGCTTATCTTGAGTTAAGCAGTTAATCCGAGAAGCCGGTTAAGGAGCAAATAAATAAAATAGAAACGATGGAGAGAACATGAAAAAATACGTTGACAATTTTAGACAGTACCAGTTCCTTCTGGGCGAACTGGTAAAAAAGGGCATCAAGCTGAAATACAGACGTTCTTATCTGGGAATTGTGTGGTCCATGCTGGAACCTCTGCTTACCATGATCGTGCTTACCATTGTATTTGGTACCCTTTACGGAAATACTGACAAAACTTTCCCTGTATATATTCTGACAGGACGACTGCTGTACAGCTTTTTCTCACAGTCCACGAAGGCTGCCCTGAAATCTATCAGGCAGAACTCGGCGATGATCAAGAAGGTGTATGTGCCGAAATATCTCTATCCTCTGTCCAGTGTACTTTTTAACTATGTGATCTTTCTGATCTCACTGATCGTGCTTGCAATTGTAAGCGTGGTTCTGGGAGTGAAGCCGACGGTTTATCTGATCCAGGCACCGGTTGCGCTGATTTTGATCTTCGGCCTGGCATATGGATTCGGAATGATCCTGGCAACTATCGGTGTATTTTTCAGGGATATGGAATATCTGTGGTCAGTATGTCTGATGCTGGTAATGTATACCTGCGCGATCTTCTATTATCCGACGAAACTGTTAAAGAGTGGATGGGCATGGATCCTGAAATATAATCCGTTATACTGTACAATTGATATTTTCAGATGTGCTGTATTTGGAAAACCTATGAATATAGAATATTTCTTATATGCACTGGGCTTTTCAGTGGCAGCGATCATTATCGGATTAGTGTGCTTCAAGAAGAAACAGGATGATTTTATTCTTTATATTTAACTGAATGCGGACTGCAGAGATCCGCATGACTAAGAAAGGCATAAGGAGAAAAAATGAGCAAACCAGCGATTGTTGTTGACAATGTCAGCATGAAATTTAATCTCAGCAAAGAAAAGGTAGACAGCCTGAAGGATTATATCATCAAATCGATCAAAAAAGAAATCAAATATAATGAGTTCTGGGCATTACAGAATGTTAGTTTTACAGTAGAAAAAGGTGACAGGGTTGGAATCCTGGGTCTTAACGGTGCAGGAAAAAGTACTCTTTTAAAGGTGATCGCAGGTGTTTTCAAGCCTACAGAAGGAACTGTTACAAAACACGGCAAAATGGTTCCGCTTCTGGAACTTGGAGCAGGATTTGATCCCCAGTATACCGGAAAAGAGAATATCTATCTATATGGAGCAATGCTTGGATATTCCAAGGCATTTATTGATGAGAAATATGATGAGATCGTAAAATTTTCCGAACTGAAGGAATTTATTGATGTGCCTATCAAGAATTACTCTTCCGGTATGAAATCCAGACTTGGATTTTCCATTGCTACAGTAGTCTCTCCGAAAATCCTGATCCTGGATGAGGTGCTGTCTGTAGGAGATGCGAAATTCCGTAAAAAAAGTGAGAAAAAAGTCCTGAGTATGTTTGATTCAGGTGTAACGGTATTATTTGTATCCCACTCCCTGGCACAGGTGCAGAGAATATGTAACAAGGCCATGATCCTTGAGAAAGGAAAACTGATCGCATACGGAGATATTGATACAATTTCCGAACAGTATGAGATGATGACGAAATAAAGAGGGGAGCCTATGAAAAACGGACTGAAAAAAGAAGACTCCATGGCTTTAAAGGGGGTTGCAGTGATGATGATGGTTTTTCATCACTGCTTTTATAAAGCATCAAAATTTGCAAAATATGATGTGGCTTTCAGAGGTATTTCTGCAAACAGTGTAATGACAGCTGCCTCCTGTATGAAGATCTGCGTTGCGCTGTTTGCCTTTGTTTCGGGATATGGACTGATGTGCGGCTACAGCAGATATAAGTCGGAAAAAAATCCCGGCACTTCCAGATGGATTGGTGCACACCTGGTTTCAACTCTGTCCGGTTACTGGTTTATTGCAGCAGGGGCGTATGTGTTGTATGCGTTTTTGGCCAGCAGCGGATTTGAATCTTGGGGAGAGAATGTTCCGCAGAGGTTTGTCGCTGTCATAATTGATATTCTGGGTCTTGCGAAGCTGGCAGGAATCAAGACTTTAAACGGCTCCTGGTGGTATATGAGCGCGGCAGTTTTATTTATCATATTTGTGCCCATTGGGTATACTGCTATTAAGAAATGGGGCTGGGCAGTTGTTCTGGGGATCATAGTTATATTACCAAGGGCAACAGGAATGGGATTCCCGGGAGGTGCCGATGTATTTTCTTTCTTCCTTGCTTTTGTGACGGGAATGGTGTGTGCGGAATATAACTTTTTTTCCTGGTTTCATGAGCTGGGGAGCGAGAGAAAGAACGGAAGATTATGTAAGGGGCTGCTCCTTTTTGGGTGTCTGGCGGCTGCATTATGTCTGTACCCGAAACTGGATCTGAAAGTGATCTGGGAATATCATTATATGGCAGTACCGTTTCTGGTTATTATGTTCTGCGTGGAATATTTGTTTAAAATTCCGTGGATATCGTCTGTTTTTCAGCATTTCGGGAAATATTCACTGGATATCTGGCTGATTCACACTTTCATACGTGACTATTTTGGAAAGTTTGTATTTGCAGTCAGAGAGTTCTGGCTGATTCCTGTTGTGCTCCTGCTGATCTCTCTGCTTCTTGCCTATGTGGTGGAAGTGCTCAAGAGGGTTACAGGATACCAGAAATTAATATCCGCCCTGATGCGGAAACTGAGGTGAAATGATCAAAATGAGAATCCTTCAAATAGGAATGGGAAATGTGGCCGGTGGTCTGGAAGCATTCGTGATGAATTACTACAGGGTACTGATCCATATGGATGTACAGTTTGATTTTGTCTGTATGTATGATAAAATTGCATATGAAGAAGAGATTCAGAAGCTGGGCGGAAAGATCTTTTATGTACCCAATGTAAAGAAACATTATCATGGGTATATAAAAGAACTGCGAAAGATCCTGCAGGAGAATGAATATACGGCGGTTCATGTAAACATGTTGTCAGCGGCAAACATTGTCCCCCTGCGTGTGGCCCATGAGATGGGGGGAAAAAAGGTGATCGCCCACAGCCACAGTTCCTCCTGCCCGGGACTGATCCGTAATCTGATGGACAGTTTTAACCGTCCTTTTATTGCACGGTATGCCACTGATATGGTATCCTGCGGTGAACTGGCAGGAAAATGGATGTTCGGAGAGAAGAATTTTCTTAAGGGAAAGGTGACAGTGGTCAATAATGCCATTCAGGCAGAGAAATTCAGCTTTTCATCTGAAGACAGAGAGCAGCTTCGCAGGGAAATGGGCTGGGAGGATAAGATTGTGATCGGGCATGTAGGAAGATTTGACATTCCGAAAAATCATGACAGAATGATCGATATCCTGCAGCAGTTTGTGAAGAAAAACAGAAATGTGGTTTTATGTCTGGTTGGCCCAAAAGAAGGTCTGTACACACAGATAAAGAATAAGACAGAGAAAAAAGGACTTGAGAATAATGTGTATTTTGCAGGCAGACAGAAAAGTATCCGCAGGTATTTATCAGCCATGGATGTTTTTCTGTTTCCGTCTGTTTTCGAGGGAGTTCCTTTTGCACTGATCGAGGCGCAGGCAAACGGGCTTTCCTGTGTAATGTCCGAGGCTGTTTCAGAAGAAGCAGTTGTTTTTCCGGAAAGGATCAGACGTCTTTCACTTGAGGAAACGGATCAGACATGGGCTGCTGCTGTAGAAGAGATGAGCAGCCTTGAGAGAGAGGATGCCGCACAGATAAAAAGGAAACTGACAGAGGCTCATTTTAATATAGAAACAGAAGCTGGACGTCTGAAAGAATTATATCAGGACAGAGGTAAGAGAAATGAATAAGATCGATTTTGTACTGCCCTGGGTAGATGGTTCTGATGAAGCGTGGATCAGGCAGAGAAATGAATATCTGAATATCAGAGATGGAGATCTTTCGAACAGCAGATTCCGTGATTGGGAAAACCTGCAGTACTGGTTTCGCGGAGTGGAGAAATTTACTCCGTGGGTAAACCATATTTATTTTATAACATGGGGACATATACCTTCCTGGCTGAATACGGAAAATCCGAAACTCACAGTAGTGAACCATAAAGATTATATTCCGGAAGAATATCTTCCTACATTCAGCAGTCACCCCATCGAACTGAATCTGCACAGGATTAAAGGGCTTTCCGAACAGTTTGTATATTTTAATGATGATACATTTATTATAAATGCCATGCAGCCGGAGGATTTTTTCAAAAAAGGTCTTCCAAGGGACTACTGTATTGAAACTGCCCTGGTGCAGGATGATATCAACAATCCCTTTGCATCCATCCTGATGAATGATGCAGCTCTGGTGAATATGCATTATTCCAAGCGGGAAGTGATCTGCAGACAGTGGAAAAAATGGTTTCATCCGGCATATGGTTCCATGGTGCTTCGGAATGTACTGATGCTTCCTTACAGGGAATTTTCCAGTTTTAAATATTCTCATATTTCCAGTGCTTTTCTGAAGAGTACATTTGAGAAAGTCTGGGAAGAAGAGGGAGAAATTCTGGACAGGGTATGCAAGACACGGTTCCGTTCTGCATCCGATGTCAATCAGTATGTGATGAAGTACTGGCAGTACATGGAAGGAAATTATGAGCCACAGTCACCGAAAACAGGGAAGTTTCTGACGATTGGACTTCATGATGAACAGATCCATAATGTACTGCGAAAACAGCTGTGCAGGATCATCTGTATCAATGATACGGAGAATATAGGCGACTTCCAGCAGCAAAAAAAGAATATAAAAGAATCTTTCGAATGTATCCTGCCTGAGAAATCAACGTTTGAACGGTAAGAAAGACAGGAGGCAGATATGACGAAAGATGCAGTAAAAAAATATACAAAGCAGCTGGGCATTGGAGGAATGATCCTGCATTATATCAGCCGTTTCCTGACAAAGGCTGAAATGCAGATCATAGGAAAAATGACCCGGCGCTTCGGAAAAGTGAAAAAAAACAGAATGGTATTTAAGAACCGGGAAATGATGGACTACACAGATAATCCGGGAGCTTTTTCCCAGTATCTGATAGATAACGGGTATAATAAAGAATATGAGATCATCTGGCTGGTTTCACAGAAAAAGAAATTCAGAAATAAAAAGATAAAGAATGTAAAGTTTGTAACAGCAGAGAATAAATACGGCTGGAGTAGCCCGTTGGCATATTATTATGGTGCCACAGCTTCCTTTTTCTTTTATTCCCATAACAGTGCCGAACTGAACCGTTATCGATGTGAGGGACAGACAGTGGTAAATCTGTGGCATGGCTGTGGTTATAAAGATGCAGAACAGGCCAGAAAGAACCAGAACAGCAGAGCTGATTTTGACTATGCGCTTGTTCCGGGACCTGTGTTCGTAAAAACCAAGTCCAGACTGTGGAACTGTGCTCCCGGGCATTTGCTGATGATGGGATATCCCAGATATGACTGGATGCTGCATCCTTCCATGAATCAGGAGGAAATCCTGGAGAGGCTTTTCGGGTGGAAGGGCAGGAAGGCAGTGATCTGGATGCCGACCTTCCGCAAAAGTGAACTTGGAGGATGCGCGGAAAATGAGATCGAACTGCCCTGTCAGCTTCCTGGAATCCGGGATGAGGAAGAATTAAAACAGATCGATGCATATCTGCGCAGAGAACAGATCCTTCTGATCATAAAGAAACATCCGCTTCAGACCGGATGGGATCAGGAAGAACAGGGATTTACCAATATCCGGTATGTATCGGAAGATCTTCTGGACAGAAAAGGAGTCAGGCTGTATGAACTCATAGGAGTCTGTGATGGTCTGCTCTCAGATTATTCATCAGTGGCAGTGGATTATCTGCTCCTGAACAGACCGCTGGGATATGTTCTGGCTGATGATGAGATCTATAAAGAGAAGCGGGGATTTGTCTTCGACGATCCGCTGGAATACATGCCAGGAGAGAAAATTTATAATGCAGAGGATATGATAAAGTATCTGAAACATCTGTCAGAGGGAATAGATACTTACATGCAGGAGAGGGCGCAGATGCTCCTGCAGATGCATAATAAAACAGAAAGCTATTGCAAAAGGCTGGCAGAATATTTATTATAATAATTATCATGAAACAGGGAGAGAAATATGGAAAAAGTAATAGGATACACACAGGGAACATTTGATATGTTTCATATCGGACATCTGAATCTGATCAAAAATGCGAAAAGACACTGCGATTATCTGATCGTTGGTGTAAATGATGATGATCTTGTAGAGTCATATAAGAACAAAAGACCTATTGTGCCATTAAATGAAAGAGTAGAGATCGTCCGCGCCATTAAATATGTGGATGAAGTGATCGTAACGAAAACACTGAATAAGAAAGAAGTGTGGGAGAAAGTACGCTTCAATGAGATTTATATCGGTGATGACTGGAAAGGAAACGCACGTTGGGAGGAGACCGGAAAAGAAATGGAAAGCCTGGGTGCGAAGCTTGTATTCCTGCCATATACGAAAGATACATCTTCAACCTTACTTCGCGAGAAGTTAAAAGAGTTTTAAGGGGAGTGTGACCATGAAAAAAAGAATAAAGAAAAAACTGAAAAAGATAAAAAAATCTATCAAAAAAAATACCAGAAAAACTGTTAAAAAGCTCAAGAAAGTAAAGGCACAAAAAGGAACAAAGGCTATGCTCCGGGAAGCATGGGCAGATTTCACATACGGAGTATATGACAAACGAAAGATCAAACGTTTAAAAAAATTTCCGCCTGCACTTGTAGAAAACAGAATGCTGTTTGAAACAAATGATGATTTTACAGATAATGGACGTGCATTGTTCGATTATCTCATCGAAAATGGTTATAATAAAAAATATGAGATGGTATGGCTGGTACATGATCCATCCAAGTATAAAGAATATCAGTATGAGAATGTAAAATTCATCCAGAATTTCAAAAAAGATTCTACGATCCGAAGGGCAGAGGCATATAAATATGCACTGACATCAAAGTACATTTTCTACACACAGGCATTTAACTGGATCGCAATGTCAAGAAAGAATCAGATCTTTATTGACCTGTGGCATGGCTGCGGTTATAAAGCAAATAAAAACGGACGTAAAGTATTCTTTGACTACTGTCTGGTTCCTGGAGATATCTTTATCAAGACGAAAATGGAATTCTTCGGCTGTACTTCCAAGAAGCTTCTGTCATTAGGATATCCCCGTTATGATATGATGCTCAGAGGCAGTGAACGGGCAGACGAATTTAAGAAGAAACTTCTGCAGGAAACAAACAGTGAAAAACTGATCCTGTGGATGCCCACATACAGACATGCATCCAGTGTACGTCTGAACGAAGAAACTCTGAACAATGAATTTAACATCCCGATCATTGATGATGCAGACAAGCTTCTGGAACTGAATAATTTCTGTAAAGAGAATCATATGCTCATCGTTATTAAGAAGCATTATCTGCAGATCCCATATGATTTCGGTGAGAACGTTCTTACCAATATCGTATATCTGGAGAATAAAGATCTTGCGGATAACGGACTGCAGCTGTATGAATTCATCAACTGTTCAGATGCACTGGTTTCTGATTATTCTTCTGTTGCCATTGATTATCTTCTTCTGGACAGACCTCTGGGATTCACTCTGGATGATTACGAAGCGTATACAGAATCCAGAGGCTGGGTATTCGATGATCCGCTGGAATATATGCCTGGCGAGCATATGTACAACATGCAGGATTTCGAAAACTTTATTATGGATATCAAAAATGAAAATGATAATTATAAAGAGCAGCGTGCGCAGGTAAGGGCGAAAACACACAATGTATGTGATAATTACTGCCAGCGTGTACTGGATTACTTTAACATCACAAAGTAGAGTCATGACAGGAGAAAAAAGATAAATGAAAATATGTATTTGGTGTACTAAGATATTCGATCTTGGCGGAACAAAGAGAGTTGTTACACTCCTTGCCAATGAACTTGTAAAAGAACATGATGTCACTATTATGGTATATCAGGACAGATTTAAAGAAGACCGTAATATGTATCACATGAGTGAGGATATCAAGGTTGACTTTATTGATAATAATGAATTTGTAAACCGTCATCATACACCGGCGTTCTGCTGGCGTTATCTGGTGCGGAAATTAAATGCGAAATACGGTACGTTCAATAAGCCTAAATATAATGATATTCTTGCAGATGCCATTTTCCCGAAAAAGACACGGGAAAAATGGGTGAAATATTTAAATGAGCAGGATTATGACATTATCATTACAACTGCATCCCTGAGTCTGAGACTGGGAATGCTGGCACCTGAATTAAAGGCAAAGACCATCGGCTGGCAGCATAACTGTTATGCAGGATATCTGGAAGTTCCCAATGTTGTATTCTGGAAACAGGAATGCCTGCTGCAGGAATATCTTCCGAAACTGGACAGATACATTGTACTCAGTGATTATGATAAGAGAGATTATAAGAAGTTTCTGGATATTGACACAGAAGTTAAGATCAATCCGAGAAGTTTCGTCAGTGAACGTAAATGCGATCCGAAATCCAAGAGATTTCTCATGGCCACCCGTTTCGTATATGCGAAGGGTCTGGATCTTATGATGGAATCCTTCGAGGAATTCTGCAAACAGGATGATGAATGGCAGCTGGATATCATTGGAGCCGGAGATCTTTGGAACCAGATCATAGCGGATGCCAAAAGACGACACATTGATGACCGTGTAAACTTCGTAGGTTATACCAATGAGCCAGAGAAATATTACCTGAATTCTTCTATCTTCCTTCTTCCATCCAGATGGGAGGGATGGCCGATGGTTATCATGGAAGCATTCGAGTTCGGACTTCCTGTAATTGCATTTCATACAGGAGCCATGGATCTGATCATCGACGACCAGAAAACAGGATTTCTTCCGGAAGCATTTGATACAAAGAAATTCACAGAGGCTATGCTGAAGCTGGCACATGATGAAGAACTGAGAAGAGAAATGTCCAGAAATGCAATCTGGAAATCAGAAGATTTCGCGATCCAGAAAGCAGTAAAAGAGTGGAATCGTCTTTTCAACCGTGTAATGGGAATTGAAACTTTCTATGAGAAAAACAAAGAAGCGATCCTGGAATGCCAGGAGAAATATCCTCTTCGCACCAGCTACGGAGAATATGTAAAAGAGTATCCGGTAAAAGATAAAACTATCTTGTACGAAGCATTTGGCGGCCGCGGAATGATCGACAGTCCCTACGCGATCTTCCAGTATCTTCTGGAAAAGGAAGAATATCAGGAATATACCCATATCTGGGTGATCGATGATCTGGAAGACAGCAGATTACAGATTGAGAAGTATGAAAAGTATCCGAATGTAAGATTCGTACAGTATAAGACAAAAGAATACTGTAAAGCGCTTGCAGTTACCAAATATCTGATCAATAATGTAAGTTTCCCAAGCTATTTCCTGAAAAGGGAAGAACAGGTTTATCTGAACACCTGGCATGGAACTCCGCTGAAGAATATGGGATTTGATATCCCTGGTTCGAACATTTCACAGGGAAATACGGCAAGAAATCTTCTGAGTGCAGATTATCTGGTTTCTTCCGGTCCGTATATGACTGAGACCGCTTATAAGAAGTCCTATAAACTTCAGAACCTGTATGAAGGCCAGATCCTGGAAGAGGGATTCCCGAGAAATGATAAGCTGTTCGAGAATACTGAAAACAGCCGGGAAGAAATGATCCGTAAAATGCAGTCTTACGGTGTGGATGTAGATGAGAATAAGAAGATCATTCTTTATGCACCGACCTGGAGAGGGGCTCAGTATAAAGAACCGGAAGCAGACCTGCAGGAGGTTTACAAGCTGATCCATAAAGTCCAGCAGAGTGTGGATGAAAAGGAATATCAGGTACTGGTGAAACTCCATCAGGCTGTTTACCGTTACCTGAAAGAGCAGGAGCAGGAACCAGCTGAAGAGAAAGTGAAATTTATTC
>OLRW01002385.1_pt1 | contig 10376 bp, 5 predicted proteins | sample 1672701 | NCBI WGS metagenome assembly OLRW01 (sample SAMEA3136715, study PRJEB25190) | human gut metagenome | biome: human gut; feature: human-associated habitat; material: faeces | place: Austria | collected 2013
TATACTCAAAGTTATCCGCGTAGAGGTAGTCGTCGGTGGTGTTCTGGTTTTTACCGGTGTAGTCGGTATCCAGCACGGTACGCTTCTCGGTCTGGATGTAGTCGCCGCTGCCGTCCTCAGTGGGGAAGCGCTCGGGCGTGGTGTCCAGCGTGGTCGCGGTCACGACGCTGTAGGCTGGCACGGTGACATAGGCGATGCCGTCCTCAATCTTGACATCCTCACCCTGCTTCAGGTAGTCGTCCGTGACGGTGGTCCAGATATGCAGCGCGTCGACGGAGAGGTTCAGGTCCGACGTCTTGATGGCGAAGGTTTTCTCGTTCTGGGTGTTGTTGATGAACACGGTGGAGAAGTTCGTCTTATCGGGGGCAGCCAGCGTCATGTAGCTGGCGTCGCCGTTGATACCGGCGGTCTGGTGCTCGTTGTCGCTGGAGCCGAAGGAGCCGTAGGTCGCGTTCGGCAGCACACGCCAGATGCCGTTTGTGTTGGTGTCGTTCTCCCAGCCGGTCTTGGCGAACTTGGTGATATGGCTCAGCATATAGAGCACGGGGTCATAATGGATGTAGCCGCTCCACGGATCGCGGGCGGACAGCAGTTCCTTATGGCCGTACTGGATGCCCTCATAGAAGGAACCAATCGCAGGCTGGAACATGTACATCGTGCGGCGGGAACCGACAAAGGCGTTGGGCAGGCTGTCCAGCAGGGCCAGCGGGCTCTGGTAGCCACCGATGGTACCGGCGCCGTACTCGGCGGTCTTGTTCTCCTGCAGTTCGGAATAACCGAAGGTCGCGCAGCCCTCGCTGTACCAGACTTCCTTGTCGTCCACGTCTGCCATCGTGATATAATCGCTCGTGGCGTTGGTGCGGTAGTGGAAGCCGATAGCATCGACAGCGTCGTACACGCCGGAATCGCTGCGCATCAGGGGAACGATCTTCAGGCCCTTATTTTCGTCGGAGGCCACGATCTTGATGTTGTGGTAGGCTTCCTTGGCTTCCTCGGTGAAGTAGCTGGGGAAGTCTGTCTCATTCTTCAGCGCGTTGGCAAAGTATTTGATGATCTCGCCATCGGGGCTGCCGGTCTCGTTCTTATCCGGGTCGATGTAATCGATTACATAACCGTATTTTTCGTAGGCATCGAAAATCGTTTCTTTGTACCACTTGTAGATAGCGGCATATCTTTCGCTGCCCGCTGCCTTGGCTTTGACCCAGTTCGGGTACTCCCAACGCAGGATAGACACCATCACATTGGGGTTGACCTTCTTTGCGTCTGCCGCCATAACAAAGCCGGGCGAACGGGAGGCGTCGGCATCCTCGTCCTCATAGCGCTTCGTGCAGGCTTCAGCACCGGTGGAGTTGTTGCCGTCGTTGCCCATCTCCATCTTAATGTTGGAGAACAGCGGGTACTCGCCGCCGAACAGGTACTGCATCATCTTCCAGTACGCTTCGGAGTTCTCGGCCTTGTAGTCCAGCAGCAGGTTGCTGGTGGAGTTGCCGTTCAGCATACCAAAGCCCTTGTAGGTCCAGCCGTTCTTGTGCGCCGCACTGCCCGCTTCCAGTACGTCCGTGCCGGTGACGGTGACAACACCGTCCACATCGGCAATGCTGTTGAAGGCGTCGTAGCGGGCCGCGGTCTCGGTCTTGGCAGCCTCGGCGTCAGCCGTGCCGGTGACAACGATGTTGTCATACAGGCCAGTGCGCATGAAGCCGGTGCCGTAGGTCGCGCCGAACGCGCCGACGATGCCGGTCTTTTCGCTGAGCTTGAAGCCGATGCCGCTGGCGGCCAGGACCTCCTCGCCGTTCAGGTAAACAGCGACGGTGCCCTCGGTGTCATTCTCGTTGTAGACAAGGGCAATCGCGTTCCACTCCCCTGCCGTCAGGTTCTTGGAGAGGGCGTACTCGGTGCCGTTGTTGACCTTGAGCACAGCAGTGCCATCGGTCTTGCGGGGGATGATGCGGAAGTTGGCATCCGCAGAGGGGCCGACCAGCACCACGGAGGTGTTGTCGTGCTCGTCGTTGAACTTGAAATCAGTGTACAGCGTGAAGCTGGTGCGTTTGAAGAAGCTGTCACCGTCGTTGATGGCAGCGCCGCCATCGGTAGCGGAGTTGCCGCCGCTGATCCAGCCGGAGGTAACGCTGACCTGCTTGCCGCTGTTCAGACTCTCGACCAGGGACGCGCCGGTGCGGACGCTGACCATGTCATTGTCCTCCAGCGCCTTGCCGAAGTTGGCGTTGTCGCCATCCACGGGCGTGTCGGGGGTCTCGGCGTCGCCGGTGCGCTCAACAGCCAGCCAGCTAACGGCGGGGGCGTGCTGACCGGTGGTCGTGGCCGTCCAGGTCACGACCTTCTCGGAGGTGATCTCAAACTCACCGGTCTTGGTGGTAACGGCGTTGTTGTCCTGCTTCGGAACCGACGCATAAACAGACGTACCTGCGTCGGTGGTCAGGCTCAGGTCCATGGCACGGTTCTGGCCGCCCCACCACTCACGGTGGGCAGTCGTGATCTTGTACTTACCGGCGGGCAGCGTGAACTTGTAGGAGATTGTCTCCCCTGCTTCATTGTTTTTGCCGTAAACACCGGTGTAATCCTTGTCATCAGCATTGCTGCTGGTGTAGCCCTTCGTCTGGGCGTCGGTGTCCACCAAGCCCCAGGTCGCGTCGCCCTGGTAGAACTGGTCGGACTTGCCGTTCAGCAGCTGGTCGCCCAGCAGCGCCTTGGCGGCTGCGTAGGCGGCAGTGGACTGAACATTGTCCATCTTGTCGTTGCCGGTAGCGGCCACGCTGTCGATAAAGTAAACGGTGTCTGCGGGGATGACCTCCACGGTGTACTCGTTGCCTGCCTTATCCTTTGCAGTGACGGTTGCATAGGGCTCTGCGAAGGTATTCGCGGTCACATTATCCGCCCAATCGATTCCGGCAGGGACCACACCGACGTTTGTTGCGATGCGAGCCGCGGCGGTCTGAGGTGCAGCAGCCTCCTGCGCAGCGGGGGCTGCGGTCTCCTCGGCGGCAAGAGCCTCCTCAACAGGGGCATCCATCGGGGCGAGAGCTGCTTCCTCCGCAGGTGCTTCCTCGACAGGCGTCTCCTCAGTCGGGGCGTCCTCAGCAGGGGCCGGGGTCTCCTCGGCAGCAGACTCCTCCGCTGGGGTCTCTGTGGAGACTGCGTCCTCCGCCGGAGCCTCCTCGGCGGCAGGCGCAGCCTCCTGGACGACGGCAGCCACTGGCTGTTCGTCGGCCGCAAAGGCCTGCGTCGGGACCATGCTGGCCAGCATACCGACACAAAGAGCCGACGCGAGTACGCGCTTGCCCTTGTGCTGTGCTTTTCTCATAGTCTTCATCCTTTCTCTTTAAGCAGTGTGTGCATCATGCACAAATCTACTTTACAGTGGTTTACTACTATAATACAAGCCGCCAGTGTTTTCCCTCCATGTGATAATTCCCGTTCTTCCTGCACTTTTTCCCGCACTTTTCCCGCATTGCGCTTTCAAGTGGAATCATACAAATACTACATTTTTTACTTTGAAATTTACATACGGATTTATTATAGTTCATTATTGAAAGGACGTCAAATATTTTTTCATTGATATGGATGGGAATTGTATGGTATACTCACATTCATGAGAAGCAGACGCAAACAGAATGTTTTTTATAGATAGATTAAGTTAGGAGTGTGTGTTATGGCTTTTGATGGTGTTACGATCGCAGCTATGGTAGATGAGCTGCATAAATTTTTGGATGGCGGACGGTTTAATAAGATTGCCCAGCCTGAGGCAGATGAACTTCTGATTACCGGGAAGGGAGCCCTGGGGCAGTGCCGGCTTTTACTTAGTGCCAGCGCTTCTTTGCCTTTGATCTATTTTACAGAGAAAAATAAAGTAAGTCCTCTGACTGCTCCGAATTTCTGTATGCTGCTGCGTAAACATATCGGCAGTGCCCGGATCGCAGATATCCGACAGCCGGGACTTGAAAGAGTTGTGGAGTTCGAGCTGGAACATCTCAATGAGCTTGGAGATCCCTGCAAGAAAGTTCTGATCATGGAACTGATGGGAAAACACAGCAATATTATTTTCTGCGATGACAAGGGCATGATCCTGGACAGTATCAAGCATGTTTCTTCCCATATGAGTTCAGTCCGTGAAGTTCTGCCCGGAAGGGAATATTTCATTCCGCAGACCCAGGACAAACTGGATCCGCTGACTGTCAGTGAGGAGGATTTTATCAATACCGTATGCAGGAAACCCTGCAATATTTCCAAAGCCCTGTACTCCTCTCTCACCGGTATCAGTCCTGTTGTAGCTGAGGAAGTTTGTTTCCGTGCTTCCATCGACGGCAGTGATGCAGCCCAGTCTCTGGATGAAACAGCGCAGATCCATCTCTATCATACGTTCTGCCGTCTGATGGATCAGGTGAAAGAACGAGATTTCACACCCAATATTATTTACCGCGGGGAAGAACCTGTGGAATACGGAGTCCTTCCTTTCCAGCAGTACGGACCTGAATATCACTCTGTGAAATTTGACAGCATTTCCGCAATGCTTGAGACCTATTATGCAACGAAAAATACTCTGACACGTATCCATCAGAAATCTTCCGACTTAAGAAGGATCGTGCAGACTGCCCTGGAGCGAAACCGCAAAAAGCTCAATCTCCAGGAAAAGCAGATGAAAGATACTGCCAAAAAAGACAAATACAAGGTTTACGGCGAGCTGATCAACACCTACGGATATGGTCTGGAGGAAGGCTGCAAATCTTTTAAAGCCCTGAATTATTATACTAATGAGGAAATCACCATTCCTCTGGATCCGACCATGACCCCGGCGGAGAATTCCAAGAAATATTTTGACAAATACGGCAAACTGAAACGTACGGAGGAAGCGCTCACGGAACAGATTGCAGATACACGCAGTGAGATCGAGCATCTGGAATCTGTGTCAAATGCCCTGGATATCGCCCTGGCTGAAAGTGATCTGGCGCAGATCAAAGAAGAGCTTATGGAGTATGGATACATCAAGAAACATTACGACCGCAAAAAAGGCCAGAAGATGCAGGCGAAATCCAAGCCTTTCCATTACGTCACTGATGACGGTTACGACATCTATGTGGGCAAAAATAACTTCCAGAATGATGAGCTGACCTTCAAATTCGCCACTGGCAATGACTGGTGGTTCCACGCAAAAAAAATGGCAGGTTCCCATGTAGTTGTGAAATCCAAAGACGGGGAGCTCCCTGACCATATCTTCGAGATTGCAGGCGGACTTGCGGCTTATTACTCCAAAGGCCGTACTGCCCCTAAAGTGGAGATTGATTATATCCAGAAAAAACATGTAAAGAAACCTGCAGGTTCCAAGCCCGGATTCGTAGTCTATTACACCAACTATTCTCTGATGGCAGAACCCTCCATCAAAAACGTCACAGAAGTATAAAATCAATGATCTGAGGAGGCTATTTATGAGCATTTTAAATGTAGAACACCTGACACATGGATTTGGCGACCGTGCCATTTTTAATGATGTATCTTTCCGCCTTTTAAAGGGCGAACATATCGGACTGGTAGGTGCCAACGGCGAAGGCAAGTCCACATTTTTCAATATTGTCACAGGCAAACTGATGCCAGATGAAGGCAAGATCGAATGGGCCAAAAATATCCGCATCGGTTACCTGGACCAGCATTCTGTCCTCTCCCAGGGCATGACCATCCAGGATGTACTGAAATCCGCTTTTTCCTGGCTGTTCGAAATGGAAGAACGAATGAATTCCATCTGCGATTCCCTGGGAACTGCTTCACCTGAGGAAATGGATGCTCTGATGGAAGAACTGGGAACCATTCAGGATACCCTTACCATGCATGATTTCTACGTGATCGACGCGAAAGTGGAGGAAGTCGCCAGAGCTCTGGGACTGCTGGATATCGGGCTGGAACGGGATGTCACAGAATTAAGCGGTGGGCAAAGAACCAAAGTGTTACTTGGCAAACTGCTTCTGGAAAAGCCTGATATCCTCCTTCTGGACGAGCCGACCAACTATCTGGACGAAGAACATATTGAATGGCTGAAGCGCTATCTTCAGGACTATGAAAATGCATTTATCCTCATCTCCCATGATATTCCGTTCCTGAATTCTGTCATCAATCTGATCTATCATATGGAAAATCAGGAGCTGAACCGTTATGTAGGCGATTATGACCACTTCCAGGAAGTCTATGAGGTAAAAAAAGCTCAGCTGGAAGCTGCTTACCGCCGCCAGCAGCAGGAAATCAGTGAGCTGAAAGATTTCGTAGCCAGAAATAAAGCAAGAGTTTCCACCAGAAATATGGCAATGTCCAGACAGAAGAAACTGGATAAGATGGATGTGATCGAACTTGCCGCCGATAAACCAAAGCCGGAGTTTCATTTCAAATACGGCAGAACCCCAGGCAAGCTGATCTTCGAGACAAAGGATCTGGTCATCGGATATACCGAGCCTCTTTCCAAACCACTTTCTCTTACCATGGAACGCGGAAACAAGATTGCACTGGTAGGTGCCAATGGAATCGGAAAGACCACTCTTTTAAAAAGTATCCTGGGACTGACACCTGCCCTGAAAGGTTCCCGTGAACTGGGAGACAATCTGCAGATCGGATACTTCGAGCAGGAAGTAAAAGGTGACAATAAAACCACCTGTATTGAGGAGATCTGGGCAGAATTCCCTTCTTACACCCAGTATGAAGTACGTTCAGCCCTGGCCAAATGTGGACTGACTACCAAACATATCGAAAGCCAGGTCCGTGTTTTAAGTGGTGGTGAACAGGCGAAGGTCCGCCTGTGCAAACTGGTAAATAAAGAAACAAACATCCTGCTCCTGGACGAGCCCACCAACCATCTGGATGTGGACGCTAAAGAAGCATTAAAGCAGGCACTGATCGAATATAAAGGAAGTATCCTGCTGATCTGCCACGAACCGGAATTCTACCAGGATGTAGTGTCCCAGGTATGGGACTGCAGCAAGTGGACTACTAAGGTATTATAACTATAATCACAGGTAAAGTACAAATGAACAAATCAAAAAATGGGGATCTGACCTCCGGGCCGATCCTGAAAAATCTGGCAGAGCTTGCTCTGCCTATTATGATCTCTTCCATGCTGGGAACCGCCTATAACATTACGGATATGGCATGGATCGGACTGCTTGGCGCCAAGGCTGTGGCAGGTGTAGGAGTAGGCGGCATGTATGTCTGGCTTTCCCAGGGAATCGCAGCCCTGCCCCGCATGGGCGGACAGGTGAATGTGGCCCAGTCCTGTGGACGAAAAAACTATGAACAGGCTCGCTCCTATGCTGCCTGCTCTCTGCAGATCACGGTTCTGTTCGGGCTTTTATTTGCTGCTGTCTGTATCCTTTTTATCCGTCCTCTGCTGGGCTTCTTTCATCTGACAGACGCAGAAACTTACTCTGCCGCAAGATCCTATACCCTGATCACCTGCGGATTGATCCTTTTTCCCTTTTTGAATCTGACCCTGACCGGTCTTTCCACAGCTCAGGGTGATTCACGAACTCCTCTGCTGGCCAACTTCGTCGGCCTTGCCGGAAATATGCTTCTGGATCCACTGCTGATTCTGGGCATCGGACCTTTTCCCCGGCTTGAAGTTACAGGTGCCGCCATTGCAACGATAAGCTCGCAGATTCTTGTGTTCCTGATCCTGGTTCTGCGGATCCGTTGTTCCAGGCTGGAATCCAATATTCTGCAACATTTGCATCTGCTGTCACGTTTTTCGAAAGAATACTATGAACCTATTTTCAGAATCGGTTTTCCCACTGCCATACAGAGCAGTATTTACTGTATGATCTCCATGGTACTGACACGCATGGTCTCTTCCTATGGAGCTGCTGCCATTGCCGTTCAGCGCGTAGGCGGACAGATCGAATCTGTATCCTGGAACACAGCAGACGGCTTTGCCTCTGCCCTGAATGCATTTGTAGCTCAGAATTACGGTGCACGAAAAAAAGACCGTATCCGTAAAGGTTACAGTCTTTCCTTCCGTATTCTCGTTATATGGGGACTTCTGGTCACCTCAGCTTTTGTATTTCTGCCAGGACCTATTGCCGGATTATTTTTTCATGAAAAAGAGGCTCTGGCTATCGCTGTAAACTATCTGATCATTATCGGATTCAGTGAAACCTTTATGTCTGTGGAACTGATGACCATCGGCGCTCTGTCAGGGCTGGGGCGCACCAGACTATGCAGTCTCATCAGCGTTATCCTCACAGGTGCAAGGATCCCTCTTGCAATGCTCCTTACCTGGGCAGGCATGGGATTGAATGGGATCTGGTGGGCGCTTACTGTTTCTTCTGTTGTAAAAGGAATCATATTTACCTTAACTTTCCATCATATCAGCAGACGGCTGCCTGAGAACACCTGAACTCTCAACAGCTGCCCTTCATTTTCCTGGCCACTGCATCCGGAACTTTTATCAGACCAAGCTCCCAGAAAATAGGATAAATATAAGAAATTCCACGAATGTCCCCCAGTGCCTTCGGCCGGGGGATTTCTTCTTGTATCTCCAGCGCATGGCGGAATGCAAGACGCACACCGCTCCATGCAAGTGGCTGGCGTCGTATAATCTCACTTCGTTACTGTTCCCTACATTCTCAGTAACACGCTTCGCGCTGTATGTCCCGGATAGTGACGTGTAAGCAATAAGCTCACTTCTTTCTCTTCAGCCTTATCAGAGTTTTATAAATGATATATCCCAGACATCCTCCCAGCGTATTCGTCACTACATCATCCAGCTGACTGTATCCTCTGGCAGTGATATACTGCAGCACTTCTATCATTACTGAACAACCTGCACTGATCAGAAAAATTCTCTTCCACTGCGCCAGCCTCCTGTCCGCCAGAGGAAGCAGAATTCCCAACGGCAGAAACATGATCACATTCTCGATCACGTATGCATGGGCCTGCCAGGTAGTTCCCCAGGTTCCCAACAGTCCCTGTTCTATAGACCTTCTGGTCCCCGGAGTTCTGGAAAAAAAGGTCTGCACCGCCAGCACCGTCCCATAAAGAAATAGCATGAAAAAAACTGCCAGTTTCTTCGTATCACTTTCCGCTTTTCTTCTCTTCCAGACCAAATACATCACCATAACCGCCACCACCCCGGTCAGAATTCCCTGTGGGATGTAGGAAATCGGCTGTTTCATGTCTGTCAGAAAATATTTAAATAATTCCATATGCATGCCTCATCTCGTTCTGTCTTATATTATTTTTCGTTTTGTGCTCTATCAGAGTATTTCGATTTTATCATTGATCCCATGCCGGCCAAACTCCGATATGCCATATAAAAAGGAACCCTGATGGTTCCTTTTTTTGTATGTCCTACACTTTTTTCCCAACTGCAGCCGGAAGGAAAACATTAATGACTTTACTGGTCAGACAAGCCACAATTGCTGTAATACACACAGCCAAAATTAATCTGATCTCATTTTTAACAGCCACTCTATTCAATACATCCTCAAGAATCTGCAATATAGGTTTATTGATCAGAAAAACAGTCATTGTATTTTGTCCAAGGTAAGAAATTATTTCGTTCCCCGGCAGATAATATTCCACAATCTTTGAAAAAAAGTAAATAAATATAAATCCACACAATGAACTTATAACAAACCATGCCGGATTTCCAATTCTCCCTGAAGCCATCAGAATATAGGATTTCACATTAACAGAATTTAAATGATACATCCATGTACCTGCGGCCCCTATCATTGTACCTGCAATCATGATGCCCAAACTCCACCTTTTATCTGTCAGTTCTTTTATCAGATAACCTGCAAAAATAAAGGTGGCCGCTATAAAACCAATATTGATACACCATGGATACCCCTCTTTTATTTCCGGCAGATAACACCCCACTAAGAACACGCCTATAACAAATAGAAGACGTAAAACACTCTTTCTGATTTTTATCAAAATCTGTGAAATAAAATAAGCAATAAACATTGTTGGCAAAAACCACAATGATGTTAATGATCCTGCACTGGCAATGGATCGATAACTTCCATAGCAAATCTTCACAACATTTCCGGGTGTCAACGATGAATACAGTAATCCCCAGACTATATATGGAACCAGCAATACCCGGACTTTCTTTTCTACTAATTTTAATGACAGTTTTTTTTCCGACAATGTCAAACCTGATATCATGAAAAACACCGGCATATGAAATGAATAGATCCAGGTTTTCACCGGATCATTAAAAGCATTTGCATGTCCGGCAATGACAAGCAGTATGGCAAATGCCCTCATATAGTCAATATATGTCTTACGGTTCATTGGAATATTATACGCTTCGTGTCTGCGCTTCCGTTACTGAAAACTTATAAAAAGTTATAAACTTCTATGTTCCATTCCTACTT
>OLRW01002387.1_pt1 | contig 10366 bp, 9 predicted proteins | sample 1672701 | NCBI WGS metagenome assembly OLRW01 (sample SAMEA3136715, study PRJEB25190) | human gut metagenome | biome: human gut; feature: human-associated habitat; material: faeces | place: Austria | collected 2013
GCTGGAGGACAGGGTACAGCTGGCGCTGCTGCTGGCAAAGGGCTATGCCGCGCTGGACAGCCGCCCCTACGGCGGCAGTCTTGCACTGGCGCTCTATCCGCTGAAAGAAACGGAATAACGTAAACCAGAGAGGGAATGGGAAATTATGAAGGCAGTGATTCTGGAAAGCTATGTGATGGAAGAAGGGGACTTGGACTGGTCCGGGGTAAAGGCACTGGTGCCGGACACCACCAGCTATGTGCGCACCGACTACGCCGACATCGCGCCCCGCATCGGGGATGCAGAACTGGTGCTCATCAACAAGTGCCGCATTGACGAGGCAATATTGGCGCAGTGCCCGAACCTCAAGTGGGTGGGTATCATCGCCACCGGTACGGATAATATCGACCTTGAAGCCTGCCGCCGCCATGGGGTGGCAGTGGCCAACGTGCCAGGGTACTCTACTTATAGCGTGGCCCAGATGACTTTTAGCCTGCTGCTGGCCATCTGCCAGTGCGCCCAGCGGTACGACCGGGCAGTAAAGGCCGGATACTGGCAGCTGGGCATCCCGGCAGAGTACGGTCTGCTGCCGCAGGTGGAGCTGCTGGGCAAGACCTTTGGCATCTACGGCTACGGCAGCATCGGCCGCCAGACCGCCCGCATTGCAAGGGCCTTTGGCATGGAGGTGCTGGTGTGCACCCGCACGGTGCGCCCGGAGTACGCCGCCGATGGGGTGGAATTCGTGGACTTTGACACCCTGCTTGCCCGCAGCGATGTGCTCAGCCTGCACTGCCCGGCCACCCCGGAAACCCGCGGGCTGATGAGCCGGGAAGCCCTTGCAAAAATGAAGCCCGGCACTATTTTGCTGAACACTGCCCGGGGCGCACTGGTGGACGAAGAAGCCGTAGCCGATGCGCTGGAAAGCGGCAAGCTTGCCTTTTACGGTGCAGATGCTTTTGCCACCGAGCCGCTGCCGCCCCAAAGCCGGTTGCGCAGTCTGCCGGGCGCGGTGCTCACCCCGCACATCGCGTGGACCACCAAGGAAGCATTGCAGCGGCTGATGGATATCACCACCGGCAATCTGCGCAGCTTTCTGACCGGGAAAGGCGAGAATATCGTCAACCCTTGATTTTGGCAGGGCACTGTACTATACTGTTCCATGATTTCAGGCTCTCCCGGCAAAGGAACTGCCGTAAAAATAACGTATGCACAAGAGCATCCGGCCGCTTTGCCGCTGCTCTGAGGGAGGTAAAAATGAGTTACGCCATCGTATTCAGCAGCAAAACCGGCAACACCGCACTGCTGGCACAGACCCTGCAGGAGCAGCTGCCGCAGGCAGACTGCTGCTATTTCGGCGCACCGGACGCTGCCGCGCTGGCAGCAGACACCCTGTATGTGGGTTTCTGGACAGACAAGGGCAAGGCGGACGCCGACACGCTGGATTTCTTGCAGCAGCTGCACGGCAAGCGGGTATTCCTGTTCGGCACCGCAGGCTTTGGCGGCAGTGCGCCCTACTTTGAAAAAATCCTTGCCGCCACCCGGAAGGCGCTGGATGGCAGCAACACCGTCATTGGCAGCTTTATGTGTCAGGGCAAAATGCCGGCGTCCGTCCGGCAGCGGTACGAGGCCATGAAGGCAAAGCCTTTGCACATCCCCAATCTGGATGCCCTGATCGAAAACTTCGATAAGGCGCTCTCCCACCCGGACGTCGCAGATCTGGAACAGCTGAAACAGGCCGTAAAATAAGATTTTTCCATAGAAAAGGGTTCCGAAATGCTCGCGGGCGTCTCGGAACCCTTTTTATATAAACTGAAAACTAGTCAATGGTGGTTTTGGTACGTCCGATGCCGATGACGGCGGTGGAGATCTTTTTCCAGCTGTCGCAGCCGCACACGCCGTCCACCCGCAGGCTGGTGCGCTTCTGGTAGCCGCGCAGAGCCTGCTCGGTGCGGGCACCAAAGATGCCGTCGATGCGGGTGCCAGTCTGGTAGCCAAGGGTGGAAAGCGCATCCTGCAAAATCATGACATAGCAGCCCCGGCTGCCCCGGCGCAGGGTGGGGTAACCGGCGGTGGTGCCGCTGCAGGCCGGGGTGCCGTAGCGGCGGTCAAAGTGCACCCATGTGGGGGTCTGGCTCAGGGGCTCCACATAGCCCCATGCTCCGGTAGACCGGGCGGCCCTATAGATGGCCGTGCGCCGGCTCTGGGTCAGGCTCTGGCCCACATCAAAGGCCACGCCGGCGTAATGCTGGCTGCGGGTGCCGTGGCCGCCTTCCCAGATGCGCCGGAAGGCATACCCCACCGGGATGCCCTTGCCGTACTTGCGGCGGGTCAGGTTCCATGCCTCCATGGCGGCGATAGTCGTCCAGAGCACCGGGCTCCCCGATTTTCCCCGGAACTCCCGCAATGTCAGGGTGCGCTCGGTGCTGTAAGGCATCGGGTCGTTTTCGTTCAGGCTGTTGTAGGTGTACACCTTGTTCTCATAGGCATCGTAGATCAGCAGCCGTGCCATCCGTCATCCCTCCTCGCATTCGCAGCTCTGGGCACGGAGCGCAGCCCAGGTCTCCTCGTTCACCGTACCTGTTACCAGCAGGTCCGCCCGCTCCTGTGCTGCCCGGACACCTTCTGTTTCCTTCGGGCCGAAGCGGAAGTTCTCGGTCACATAGTCCTCGCCGCAGATCCGCATATAGCGTCCATTGAGCCACTGTTCGATCTGCCCCACATCCGGGCCAACGCTCCCCTCTTTCATGGCACGGCCCGGGTAAACATCGGCCTGCCCTGCATCCCGGTCAGGGTTGGGGGAAACGGCGGCCAGCTGCAGGCTCAGGGCCTCCACGGCCGTCCAGGTCTCTGCATCCGCGACCCCGGTTTCGGGCAGTTCCAGCAGGGCCTGTGCACTGCGGGTAGAGGCTGCCGTCTCGTCGGTATACCGGTCAGACAGGGGCGGGCTTTCCACGCTGTCGAAATAGTAGGCAATGCGCTGCAAAAGGAGGTTGTAGTAGAGCACCGCATTCCCTGTGGCCCCCACTGCCAGCGGTGTGCCCGGGTAAGGCAGGCGCTTCAGCGTGACCACCGGGCCGGACACCCGCAGGATGCTTGCTTTGCTGTAGAGCGAATTCCAGGTCGTGCGCCCTACTACACCGTCCACCGTCAGCTTCGCAAAGCGCTGGTAGGCCCGCACGGCATTCTCGGTCGCCGCACCGAAGCTGCCGTCGATAGAAACCACAGGGATGCTGCTCTCGTAAGCGCTCATCAGGTAGAGGTAGAACTGCAGCTCCCGCACTGCCGTTCCGGTGCTGCCCCGGCGCAGAATGCCCGGATACTCGCCGGGGCGCAGGCTGGCTGTGAGCAGCCGGTTGGCGATATCGTTGTAGACCTCATACAGCTTGTTCCAGGTCGTGCGGCCCACCACGCCGTCGCTGGTCAGGCCGAAGTAGCTCTGGAATCTCCGCACTGCCGCCGCCGTGCCTGCGCCGAATTTTCCATCCACGGTCAGGGTGTTCAGGCTGGGATACACCGTACGGGCGATCTTGAGCCAGAATTGCACCAGCCGGACGTTCTGCCCGCTGCTGCCCTGCCGCAGGGCCGTGCCCGGGTAGGCGTTGGGCCTGCCGTTGTCGGACTGGATGCTGCGGAACTGATTGTAGAGTTCTGTCCAGGTGGCGCGGCCCACCACACCGTCCACAGACAGGCCGTATCTTCGCTGGAAGGCCCGGACCGCACCGGCGGTGCCGCTGCCATACACGCCATCCACTGTCACGGAGGGGATGCTGCTCTCGTACTGGGCCAGAGTGTTCAACCAGAACTGCAGCTGCTCCACAGCGCTGCCGGAAGAACCGACGCGCAGGACGGTGCCGCCCCAGGTGCCGTCCGAGAGGGTGCCGGCGGCTGTTTCTCCCTCGCTGGTCAGCTCTGCAAGGTCTTTCACCGAGACATAGATATAGCTGATCTTATACCAGGTCTGCCGCCCCACCACGCCGTCAGCGGTCAGGTTGAACTGCTTCTGGAATCTCTTCACGGTCTCGGTCATCCTGCTGCCAAAGATCCCGTCCACGGTCAGCAGGCCAAGGAAGGGGTAATCCTTGGTGATGCGGTTCAGCTGCCGCTGCAGGGTGAACACCGCCGTGCCCCGGTCTCCCTGCCGGAGGGGGGAACCCGGATAGCTTCTGGGGATGGACTGGATGTTGCTGGTGCGGACGATCTCGATATCGCTGCCGTAATAGTACTTGAGGATGCTCAGGGCATTGCGGCCCTGATTTGCCAGCGTGACCGTGCCCCACTGCTTGAGCCCCGGGCAGGTGACGGACTTTCCGTCACAGTATTCGGAGTAGTAGGGATTCACGGTGCCGGTCTTGCGGATGTAGGTGTTGAAGATATCATCCGTCAGCTTTACCATCACATCGAACACAGTGCGGCCATGGACGTAATACTGATCGTAGCTGGTGGAATTGGTGATATTGAAGGTGTAGCCCTTGCTGGGATACCACTCGGTGTAAATACGGTTGAGCGCCAGCGAGATCTGGCAGTGGATGTTCGCTTTCAACGCTTCAATGGGCCAAGTGGGGTAGACCTCACTGGAAGCCACATTGGCGATATAATCCCGGAAAGACACCGTCACGTTCCGGGCCGAGGCGGCGGGCCTGCCCAGATGGACTGTAATATTTTTGGGTACGATGACACGGTCCAGCACCCGGCTGCCGGTGCATGGATTGGTGGGAGCCGGGCCGCTGCCGCCGTTCCCCGCAAACAGAGCGTGGGTGGGGATGATCACAGGCGGGTCGACAATGTCTTTTCCCTCCTCGGTGTCCGGGATCATCTCAGGCCGGGCCAGCGTGACCTGCCCGGCAAAGATCTGGATGCCCTGGATGCGGACGGTGCGGTAGCCCGGCTTTCTGGCCGTCAGGCTGCACACGGCATAGGGCAGGGTCGTGGTGTTGTTCTCGTCCAGCGAGAGGGCGCAGGCCGGGGCACAGATGGCCACATCCTCGGCATTGCCCTCGGCATCGGTGATGCGGTGAGCCGTGAAGCCGCTGCCGGTGATCACAACAGTCACTCCCTCCACCGGAGCCGACTGCCGGGGCCGATAGGTCTGGATACGCAGGATGCCATTCATCATATAAAAAAACTCCTTTGCCGATAAGCTGATTCTCTTACAGCTTATTCCGCAAAGGAGCAGAGGGTGCATTTTTCAGTTGATGTAGCAGCGGTCCTGACCCACCAGCCAGTCCTCGCACAGGCGCTCGGCTTCTTCCACGCTGCGGCTCACACAGCGGAACAGCGCCCCGTTCAGCGAACAATAGGAGTAGCGGACTTTGGGCACACCGTTCGCATCCTTAAACTGTTCACAGCGTTCCTGCCCGGGCATCAAATAAAATGGTTCCATTTTCCACGCGCTCTCCTTATTTTTGTCATGTTATGGCATTCTGCGGCACCGCCGCGCGACACCTTGCCTATTGTATCACCATCCGGCGGCAAAGGCTATTCGCCGATTGGACAAAAAGAACCGTGATTCTTCGGCCATGATTGCCATTGACAAGGTATTTTTCGCATTCACCCTTACACGACCATGCACCACAGCGGTGTGGTGATGAGGGAGAGCACCGTGGAGACCGCCACGCACTTGCTGGCAAAGGCGGAATCCCCGCCGTACTTTTCCGCCAGAACGGCAGTCACACCGCCCATGGGCATGGCGGCCAATACCACGGAAACACCGGTCACAAGGCTCTCCGCGCCGCAGAGCCTGCAGCCCAGCAGCACCGCCGCCGGGATAAGCCCCAGCCGGATAAGGCAGTAGAGGAAGCAGTCCTTGTCCCAGAGTTTGCCCATCCGGCTGCTGCCGATGATGGCACCAATCAGGATCATGGAAACACCCATGTTGCAATTGCTCAGGCTCTTGACGGTGCGGCCCAAAAAGCCGGGCAGCGGCAGCTGAGAGGCCATCAGCACCATGCCCACCACGACCGCCAGGATGCAGGGGTGGGTGAATGTTTTCCGCAGCACGGCCCTGCGGTCTGCCCGCATCTCCTCTTTGGAAGCGGGCTTTTCGTCCTGCAGAAAGTAGCTCACGCCCACCGACCACATTGCCACGCGCTGGGGGATGAGGTAGATGGAGCTGAGCAGCAGGCCGCTGCTGCCCCAGATGCCGTCCACCAGTGCGCTGCCCAGAAACGCACCGTTGGAGCAGACCGTGCCATACTGGTAAACGCTCCGCCTTGCAAAGGGCAGCCAGTTGTAGCCCAGGGCACACAGCACCACACAGCCGATCTGCAGCGCCAGCGAGATCACAAGAATCGACGCGCTGCTCTTCAGCACATCCCAGCTGAACTCCACCAGAAACGACTGGATGATGTTCGCGGGCAGGATGACATTGATGAGCAGATCGGTCAGGCACTTGCGTCCCTGCGCATTGATGATGCCCTTTCGGGCCAGAAAAAAGCCAATGAGGGTCAGCAGCGCAAGCTGGCCCTGCAATGTCAGCAGACTTGAAATTTCAGCCATGATTCCTCCTGTGTTTTGCACCAAAAAAGACTTCTTTGTCCAAAGTATAAGAAATCCGGCCGGGAAAAGCAAGGATTGCGATAAATTTTCAGCCCAGCGGCAGGTACACCATCGCTTTGGCACCGCGGGGGGTGTTCTGCCCAAACACTGCCCTGCCGCCATGGGCGGCGGCGATCTGCTGCACTACATACAGGCCAAGGATATGGGGTGCGTTTTCGGCAGGCTCCGCAGCGTTCAGCGCCGCCAGAACGGCAGCCGGATAGCCAATGCCGTCATCTGCCACGGTCAGGCAGAAGCGCTCCCCTGTCCGCCGGGTGTACACGGTAATGTTCACCGGCTTTGGGTTATGCCGGACGCTGTTGTTCATCAGGTTTTCCAGCAGCCGCGCCATCAGCGCCTCATCCACCGAAAGCACCGTCTGCTCTGCCGGTTCTTCCTGTTCCAGCGTGATCCCGCAGTGCTCTGCCAGCGGGCTTTCGCAAAACTGCGCCACCAGCTGCCGGAACAGCGGCCCTGCCCGGAGGTCTTTCCGGCGCAGGGGTTGGGCACCGTATTCCAGCTTACTGGTCAGGTTCAGGTCATCAATGAGGGTGCGCAGCTTTTCGCACTGGATGCGGATGCCGGCCGCTTTCTGCCGGGAGCTGTCCGGCAAAAGTGCATCCTGTTCCAGCTGCTCCGCCCAGCCTAAGATCAGCGCCAGCGGGGTGCGCACGTCATGGCTGACCCCTGCGATCCACTGGGTGCGGGCGTTGTCCCGCCGGGAAAGCATCTCATTTTTGGCTTGCAGCTGCGCCCCGGTCCGGTTCAGCTTTTCTGCCAGTTCCCCGGCAAAACCATCCGTAGGCAGCCGGACGGTCTGCCCCTGTGCCAGCGCATCCAGACCGTTTGCCACGGTCTCCAGCCGCTTTGCCCCCCGCCAGCTCAACCAGAAGCAGAGAACCAGACCCAGCAGCAGCAATCCCAGCGCTGCCGCCGGGAGCACCCGCACCATGCTCAGAGCAAAGTCCGGTGAGCTGTAAATGCTGTACTTCCACAGGCTCCCCTTTGGCAGCCCGATGACGAACAGTCCGTAGGGTTCTGTCCAGCAGAACACCGGGTAATCCGCCAGATACCAGCGGGAAAATTTGGCGATATCGCCGGGAGTGTAGGCATGGTTCAGATCCTGCGGCAGGCCGTAGCTCCAGCGGATGTTTCCCACATCGTCCAGCACCATCGCCCACTCGTAGCCGTTCATCCACTCCTGCGGGGTGCGTTCTGCCCCAAAGGCAAGCCCTTCGGCGGTCTCCACCATGGAATCTGCGATCTCGCTGGAGGAGTACTCCCGCTGCGGCAAGCGGCAGCTCTCCTGCCAGCCCAGCCAGCCCAGCACCGCAACACCGGAAAACAACAGCAGCAGAACAATGCCCACCGCCGCCAGCACATACCGCCGAATCAGGCGCACAAAGGTTTTCATGCATCTTCCCCCTTTGTCAGCTTATAGCCAATGCCCCGCACCGTCCGCAGAAACTGCGGCGCACCGGGTTCGGCTTCCAGCTTCTCCCGCAGATGCCGGATATGTACCCCCAGACTGTTCTCGTAGCCATAATAATCTGCGCCCAGACCGCCGCACAAAGGGCATCGTAGGTAACGATGTGTCCCCGGTTCTCTGCCAATTTCCGCAGCAGCGCCAGCTCGGTGGCGGTCAGCGCCAGTGTTTTGCCCTCTGGCAGGGTAACAATGGCATCATTCAGGTCTACGCACCGCTCCCCCAGCTGCAAAGGTGCCGGTTTTGTACGGGACAGCTCTGCCCGGTACGCTCGCTGCAAAATATGCTGCACCCGCAGCAGCAGTTCCTGCATCAGAAAAGGCTTGGTCAGGTAGTCATCTGCGCCAAGACCCAGCCCAAACAGACGGTCGGCATCCGCATCCCGTGCGGAGAGGAACAGCGCCGGGACATCCGCTTTTGCCCGCAGCGCCCGGAACAGCGAAAATCCATCCCCATCCGGCAGGTTGATATCCAGGATCATCAGCTCCGGCTGCTCTGCCGCAAAACAGGCGCGGGCAGCGGCGCAGCTTTGGGCGGTTCTGATATGGCCATATCCTGCGCCCCGCAGCTGCTCACACAGCAGTGCCAGCAGTTCGGCGTTGTCATCCACAATGAGAATCTTTGCATCATAAATGGTATCCATAAGTGCAGTTCTCCTTTCCCGCCTTTACTATACCACACTTTTTGTGCCGCAGCGGAAAACGCCTGCAAATTTAAGGGTAAATTAAGCTGCGCTTCCGGTCAGTTTAAGGCAGCGGGTGTATTCTGGCATCGTTCCGAAAACCATGAATGCGAAAGGAGACCATTTATGAAACCTGTGATCGAGACCCATGCCCTTTGCAAAAGCTACCATGGCCGTCCGGTGGTGGATCATTTGAACCTGACTGTCCCGGAGGGCTGTGTTTACGGCTTTTTAGGCCCCAACGGTGCGGGCAAATCCACCACCATGAAGATGCTGTTGGGGCTTGTACACCCCACCGGCGGCAGTGTGGAACTGCTGGGGCACACCCTGAACGAAGCAAACCGCATTGCCCTGCTGCGGCAGACCGGCAGCCTGATCGAATCCCCCTCCGGTTATCTGCACCTGACCGCCCGGGAAAACCTTTCCATCGTGGCTGACTTGAAAGACGTGGACCGGAAGGACATCAGCCGGGTGCTGGAGATCGTGCACCTGACCAAGGACGCTGACCGGAAGGTGGGGCAGTATTCCCTTGGCATGAAGCAGCGGCTGGGCATCGCCATGGCGCTGCTGGGCAGCCCCAAACTGCTGATCTTGGACGAACCTACGAATGGTCTGGACCCGGCAGGCATTCAGGAGATGCGCAGTCTGATTGCTTCCATGCCCCAGACCACCGGAGCCACCGTGCTGATCTCCAGCCACCTGCTGGGCGAGATCGAGCAGATGGTGGATCAGGTGGGCATCCTGAACCACGGCAGGCTGCTGTTCGAGGGTTCTTTGCAGCAGCTGCAAAAGCACAGCCGGGGCGGCATTCTGCTGCGGGTGCTGGACGCACCCAAAGCCGCAGCCGTCCTGCAGCAGCAGGGAGTAAAAGCCACCGCACCGGCAGACCAGCCGGACACCCTGCAGCTTCCCCCGCTGCCGGACGAAGCGCTGGCGGCACTGGTCTGTACCCTTGCCGAAAGCGGCGTGGGCGTGGTGGGTCTGACGGCGCAGACAAAGAGCCTTGAGGACATCTTCCTCAGCCTGACCCAGACCAGCGGGGAGGTGGCGTAAGATGGCAGCTTTCCGTGCAGAACTGCAAAAAGCCCACCGTAGGCATGACCTTGCCCTCTGCCTGCTCATCCCCGGCATCGTCGTGCTGTGGGTGGGCGGCCTTGCCCCAGCTGACCCGGAGGAGCTTGCCAACGGTTACAGCGCTCTGCTTTACAGCCTGCCCGTCATTGAAGCCATTCTGATGCCGGTGATGATGGCAGTGCTGGCCTCCCGGCTGTGGGATATAGAGATCAAAGGCAACACCACAAAGCTGCTCTACACCCTGCAAAGCCGCCGCAGCCTGTTTGCAGGCAAAGCTGTCTTTGGGGTGCTGGAGGTGCTGTTGGTCACGGTGCTGGAGCTGGCCTGTGTTCCGGTGCTGGGGCGTGTCCATGGTTATACCGAAGCCTTTCCCACTGGGCAGCTATGCTATCTGTTCGTCTGCACGCTGACTGTGGACACAATGCTCTTCTTTGGAGAATTTCTGCTGATGCTGTGGGTAGGCAATCCCCTGCCGGCGCTCTGCGTGGGCATCGTAGGGGCGCTGGTGGGGCTGTTTTCTGCTTTTATGCCGCCGCTTGCCAGTTACTTTGTGCCTTTTGGGTACTACATCCCTCTGAGCGCCTACGAAGTGGCGAACTGGGACAAGGCTA
>OLRW01002394.1_pt1 | contig 10343 bp, 9 predicted proteins | sample 1672701 | NCBI WGS metagenome assembly OLRW01 (sample SAMEA3136715, study PRJEB25190) | human gut metagenome | biome: human gut; feature: human-associated habitat; material: faeces | place: Austria | collected 2013
CGATGTTAAAGGCGTGAGAGGCCTCTGTCTTAACCGCTTGACCAACGGGCCATACGTCCATTTTGCATCAGGTGTTCGCACCCGACTTGGCTATTTTAGCATACCGGGTGCCCTTTGTCAACAGCAAATTTTGATTTTGTTTGAAAAAAGTAAATTTTTCCACCGCAGCCCCGGACCGGCAGCAAACACCGCGCCCGCTGCCGTTCTATGCGGCCTTTTATAAAGGAACGATAAAATGGTGAAACCTGAATTCGGATAGTTGACAACGTGGTAAAATGTGGTACTCTTAGGGTGCAAAAAAGCTTTTGAGGAGGGCTTATAATATGGCTATGAAAATAGATCGTCGTGCGTTTTTAAAGACTTCTGCCGCAATGGCAGTGGCAGTATCTATGACCGGACTGCTGGGCGGCTGCAGTGATGGTGCCGGTGGCACTGATCTGGGTGGTTTTACTGCATCTGCCGTAAAGTGGGATGTAAAGCAGAATCCCCCTGCGCTCAGTGAAGATCAGAGCAAGTGGACGGCAGATGTGATGGTGTGGGTGCGTACCATCAACACGAAGGATTCCGACTGGAATATTGCGGGCGATGCCGTTATGGAACTTACAGTCGATGGCGTTGTTGTTGCAATGCAGGGCGGCGGTCTGCTGACGAATGATATGGTTCTTCAATTCAGCCGCAAGCACAAGGCAAATGAGGACTGGGTCAACTTTAAACTGAACTATAAGCAGAAGAAACTGTACGACGCGATCGTCAATAAGGAAGCTATCGTAAAGTTCAGCATCGGCACGAAAAAGGCTACCGATACCTATACTGCTCTTTATAGCGATGGACTTCCCCTTAAAAAGGATAACGCCCTTGTGTAATTGAACGCAAACTGCCCGATACAGGAGGTGCATTGCTATGATCGACCGCAGAACATTTCTTAAACTCAGCGCCGGGGCACTGGTGCTGACCGCCGCAGGGGCTTTGACCGGCTGCGGAGGGATGAATGACCGTCCGAAGGTGACGATCGACGGAGTGGTGTTTATGTGCGAAGCTCCATCTATGACCGTGACCGGTGGCAGCGACCATGCTGTGCGCTATTGTCCGCTGTTCGCGATTCAGAATGATACCGGCGAGCGGGTAATATTGGAGCCGAAAGATATTACTGGCACCTTTACGGATATGGAAAATAATATGTATCCACTGGAATTTATTCGCAATGAACTGACAGTGGAGCCGCATAGTTATCAGGAATATGGCAGTTCAGCAAAGTTCTGTCTGGAAAGTGAAAATCGGGTTCCTGCAAAATACAGCGATGGTACGTTCATAATGCGGGTAGCCTATCATAATCAAACTGCCGTATTCCGTTACGATGGAAAAACTATTACCCCCAGCAAAGAATAAGATTCGGACAACATTTTGCCGCCGGGCACTCTTGGAAACAGGAGTGCCCGGTGGCTTTTTGTTTTGTGCCGCGTTACCTGTTCTTTACATTGGGGCTGGCAGTGTGCACAAAGTTTTACGCACTTTTTGCACGTCCATGGTCGCGGCAAGGGCGGCAAAGCGGTAGAATAAGGCCGTTCCCAAGGAAAACACAAAAAGACAGTGCCGGGCGGGCGCCCGGGTTTTTAATGGAGGAAATTCTATCATGAAAAAGATCTCTCGTCGTTCGTTTCTGACCGTTTGCGGTGCAGCTGCTGCGGCTGCTGCCCTGACCGCCTGCGGCGGCTCTGCTTCCAGCACTGCCTCTTCCGCAGCTGCTTCCGAGGCTGCTGGCGAGAGCGTCGAGCTCATCGTCTTCGCCGCTGCCTCCCTGACAGAGACCCTGAACGCCATCGCCCAAGACTACTCTGTCGAGAACCCGGGCGTCTCCTTCCGCTTCAACTTTGATTCCTCCGGTACTCTCAAGACCCAGATCCAGGAGGGCGCTGACTGCGACCTCTTCCTCTCTGCCGGTCAGAAGCAGATGAACCAGCTGGACATCACCGCTTCTGCCGATGTAAACACCGACGGTCTGGACTTCGTGGACCCCTCCACCCGCGTGGACCTGCTGGAAAACAAGGTCGTCCTCTGTGTGCCCGAGGGCAGCGACAAGGGCATCGACAGCTTTGATGCTCTGGCCGAGCACCTGAAGGCTCAGGACATCCTGTTCTGCATGGGCAACAGCGATGTGCCTGTGGGCCAGTACACCCAGAGGATCCTGGCCTACTATGACCTCGACGAAGAGGCTTTGGCTGCTGCCGGTGTCATCACCTACGGCTCCAACGTCAAGGAAGTCACCACCCAGATCAGCGAGGGCAGTGTGGACGCCGGTGTCGTCTACTGCACCGACGCTTACAGCGCCGGTCTGACCCCCGTGGACGAGGCCACCGCCGAGATGTGCGGTCAGGTCATCTACCCCGCCGCTGTGCTGAAGGCTGCCCCCAACGCCGAGGCCGCCAGGGAGTTCCTGGCCTATCTGCAGACTGACCGTGCCGCCACCGTGTTCGAGGGCGTGGGCTTTACGGCGATGTAAGGTCAGCCTGACCGTGAGCAAAAGCCTCTCCCTTTGGGAGAGGTGTCACCGCAGGTGACGGAGAGGGCAAGGACGCTGACGGAGAAGCTCAGGCACGGTGATAGTATCGCTCTGATAAAGAGTCTACCTATCGCTGTGCACCGGCGCTGTCGCAACGGGCTTGCCCTCTCAGTCTCGCTTCGCTCGCCAGCTCTCCCAAAGGGAGAGCCTTAAGGCCCCTAACATTCGAGGTATCATTTATGGATTGGTATCCCTTATGGAACAGCCTGCGCATCGCGCTCATCAGCTGCACAGCGGTGTTCTTCCTCGGCATTTTTGCCGCCTATTATATCGCAAAGCTGCCCCGCGCCGTCAAGGGCGTGCTGGACGTGGTGCTCACTCTGCCCATGGTGCTGCCGCCCACGGTGGTGGGCTATTTCCTGCTGCTGCTCTTCGGCGCAAAGCGGCCGCTGGGCATCTTCTTCCTGGAGCATTTCGGCGTCAAGCTGGTCATGAACTGGTACAGCGCCATCTTTGCGTCCATCGTAGTGGCCTTCCCGCTGATGTACCGCACCGCCCGGGGCGCCTTCGAGAGCTTTGACGAGACGCTGGCCTGGTCGGCCCAGACTCTGGGACAGTCCAATGCGTGGATATTCTGGCGGGTGCGGATGCCCTGCTGCCGTCAGGGCATTCTGGCCGGTACGGTGCTGGCCTTTGCCCGGGCCTTGGGCGAGTACGGTGCTACCAGCATGATAGCGGGCTACACCCCGGGCAAGACGGCCACCATCGCCACCACGGTGTACCAGCTCTGGCGCACCAACGATGAGGCCGGTGCCATGCGGTGGGTGCTGGTGGACATCGTCATCTCTGCTGTGGTGCTGCTGGCTGTGAACCTCTTGGAGAAAAAGCAGAAAGCAGGTGGCCGCGCATGAGCCTGGAAGTACATATCGAGAAAAAGCTGAACGGCTTCACCCTCCGCTCCGACTTCGCCGCCGGGAACACTGCCACGGCCATTCTGGGCGCGTCGGGCTGCGGCAAAAGCATGACGCTGCGCTGCATCGCGGGCATCGTGAAGCCCGACAAGGGCCGCATCGTGCTGGACGGGCGGGTGCTGTTCGACAGCGGGCAGCACATCGACCTGCCGCCCCAGCAGCGGGGCGTGGGCCTGCTCTTCCAGAACTACGCCCTCTTCCCGAATATGACCGTGGAGCAGAACATCCTCTGCGGCCTGAAAGCCGAAAGGAACAAAGCCGCCCGCAAGGCCCGCTGCGCCGGGATGCTGCGGGCCTTGCGGCTGGAAGAACTGGCCAGCCGCCGCCCGGCAGAGCTTTCCGGTGGACAGCAGCAGCGCACCGCGCTGGCCCGTATTCTGGTGGGCAAGCCGAAGATTTTGATGCTGGATGAGCCGTTCAGCGCACTGGACAGCTACCTCCGCGAGGAGGTGGAGGGCGAAGTGGGCAGCCTGCTGGCGGGTTTCGCCGGCACAGCCCTGCTTGTCACCCACAACCGGGACGAAGCTTACCGCCTGTGCCGGGACATGATCGTCATGGACGGCGGGCAGGTGCTCCGCACCGGCACCACGAAAGAGGTCTTTGCCGACCCCCGCAGCACCGCTGCGGCCCGGCTGACCGGCTGCAAGAACATCCTGCCCTGCACCCGGGTGGACGCCCACAGCGTCCGCCTCGCAGGCTGTGAGAGTCTGCTGCACCTCGCCACTGAGGTGCCGGAGGGCTGCACCGCCGTGGGCATCCGCGCCCACGACTTCGCCCCCTGCGCTCCGGGCGCAGAGAATGCCCTGCCGGTGGAGCTTCTCTCGGCCAGCGAGAACCCCTTCGACTGGAACCTCATCTTCCAGCTGCCGGACGGCACCACTCGTCTGTGGTGGAAAGTGAGCAAGACGACCCTCTCCGTGGCCGAACCCGACGCCCCGGCCTGCCTCTCCGCCTCGCCGGAGAGCATCATGGCGCTGGTGGATCATAGCCAATACGAACAGTAAACGTCAAAAGAGCCGGTGCAGATGCACCGGCTCTTGCTCTATTTTTATGACTCGCCGAAGAATTTCTTGGCAATATCGGCGCTCTGCTTGGCATCCTTGGCGTACCAGTCCGCGCCGATCTTCTCGGCGTACTCGGGCGTCAGGACAGCGCCGCCCACCATCACCTTGCAGTCGAGCTTTGCCGCATGGAGGGCCGCGATGGTCTCCTCCATGCTCTTGAGGGTGGTGGTCATCAGGGCCGAGAGCCCCACGAGGTGGACATCCTTCTCCCGGACAGTGTCCACTACCGTCTCCACCGGCACATCGCGGCCAAGGTCGATGACCTCGAAGCCGTAGTTCTCGAGGATGACGCGGACGATGTTCTTGCCGATGTCGTGGACATCGCCCTTGACGGTCGCGAGGACGATGCGGCCCTTGCTGGCCCCGGCCCCGCCCCGCTTGGCGATGGCGGTCTTGATCTCTTCAAAGGCGGCCTGTGCGGCGCTGGCGGCCTGTAACAGCTGGGGCAGGAAGAGCTTGCCCTTCTCGTACTTTTCACCCACGACGTCCAGCGCCGGGATGAGGGCCTCGTCCACCAGTGTCAGGGGCTCGTTTTCGTCCAGCAGGGTGTGGGTGCGGGCGGCGGCTTCACCCTTGAGGCCCTTTTCCACCGCCTGCATCAGCGCGGCAAACGGGCCGCTGTGAGCTGCATCCGCCTCCGCCGGGGTGTTTGACGCCTGAGACGCCTGGGCCGTCCGGGCCTGCTTCAACGCGGCGCTGGCAGGGACTTTATCGGCATAGCGGGCGATGTAGGCCATGCTCTGCTTATCACGGTTGGTGAGGACGTTGTAGGAGTAGACCGCCGCCATCATCTCTTCGCTGGAAGGATTCATGATGGCGAGGTCGAGGCCCGCGTACATGGCCATGGTGAGGAAGGTGGTGTTCAGGTAGGGGCGGCAGGGCAGGCCGAAGCTGATATTGGACACACCGAGGATGGTGCGGACGCCCAGCTCCGTCTTGCAGCGGGCCAGCGCCTCCACGGTGGCCAGAACGTCCTGCTGCTGGGCGCTGGCGGTGAGGGTCAGGCAGTCGATATAAATATCTTCCCGGGGGATGCCGTGGGCCAGCGCCGCGTCCACCACCCGCTTTGCGATCTCAAACCGGGCGTCGGCGCTGGGCTGGATGCCCCTCTCGTCGATGGCAAGGCCGACGACGGCCGCGCCGTACTTTTTGCAGAGGGGCAGGACACGCTCCAGCACTTCGATCTCGCCGTTCACCGAGTTGACGATGGGCTTGCCGTTGTAGACCCGCAGGCCCCGCTCGAGGGCGTCTGCGTGGGAGGAATCCAGCTGCAAGGGCAGGCTGACGACACTCTGCAGAGCCTTCACCACCTGCTCCATGACGGCGGGCTCGTCCACGCCGGGCGCGCCCACGTTGACGTCCAGCACCTGCGCTCCGGCCTCGGACTGGCTGACGGCCTGCTCGAGGATATAGTTCATGTCGCCCTCGCGCAATGCCTGCTGGAACCGCTTTTTGCCGGTGGGGTTGATGCGCTCGCCCACCACGGTGATGCCGTCCACGGTGACGAAGTCCATCGGCGAGCAGAGCACCGAGGGCATGGCGTGGGCGGGGCGGCCCGGCTTGCAGTCGGCGAAGACGCCGTTCAGCAGCTTGATGAAATCGGGGGTGGTGCCGCAGCAGCCGCCCGCCGCAAAGAGCTTCAAATCGCGGTAGGGCTTCATCTCCATGGCAAAGAGCTGGGGCGTGATGTCGTAGCCGCTGCCGTCGGCGCGGGGCAGGCCCGCATTCGGCTTGACAAAGACCGGGAAATCGCCGGGCAGAGCCTCGGCCAGCCGCTTTGCCATGGGGAAAATTTCTTTCGGGCCGAGGGAGCAGTTGATGCCCACGGCGTTGGCCCCGAGGCCCCGGGCCGTGACGGCGAAGCTCTCGACGGTGCAGCCGGTGAAGGTGCGCCCGCCTGCCTCAAAGCTCATGCTGGCGAGGATGGGCAGGCCGCAGTTCTCTTTCGCGGCCAGCAGGGCGGCTTTCAGCTCGTAGAGGTCGGTGAAGGTCTCAAAGAAGACGAGATCGGCCCCGGCGGCGACACCCGCCCGGACGATGCGGCCATACTCGGTCACGGCGTCTTCAAAAGCCAGCGTGCCGTTGGGCTCCAGCAGTTCGCCCAGCGGGCCGACGTCCAGCGCGGCCAGTGCGCCGTAGGGGGCGCAGGCCCGCTTGCAGTTGGCGATGCCCGCCGCAATGATCTCTTCCAGCGTGTATTCGCTGCCCGCCAGCTTATGAGCCGACGCGCCGAAGGTGTTGGCATTGATGATGCGGCTGCCTGCGGCGGCGTACCGGCTGTGGATGCTCTCGATGAGCTGTGGGTCGGTGATGTTCAGTTCCTCAGGCCGTGCGCCGAGCTTCAGGCCCGCCGCCTGCAGCATGGTACCCATGCCGCCGTCGAGAAGGATGGTATTCGGCTGGGTAAACAGTTCATTCGCTTGCACAGGTCTTGCCCCTCTTTCTATATTCGCACCGCGTGTTCAGCACGCAGTGTCCGCACCCGGCAAGACGTCCCTTCACCGGATGGTCGCTCAGGCCCAGCAGAGCGGTCACGCTCTTGCGGGGCGTCATCAGGTCATTTTCGGTCACGCAGAGCCCGGCCCGGCGGGCGGTGTCCAGTGCCGCCGCCACCAGCGGCTGCACCCCGATGGGCCAGTCTCCGTAGCCCGGCGAGAAACGGCCCGTGAGGTACTTGTCCTGCTCTGCGGCCCACTGCCGCAGCTCGGCCTCGGCGGCGTCCGCAGCCTGTTCGGCCAGCACAGAGCCGATGGCGTCCGACGCCACACCGGCGGCGATGTCTCCCACACCGGCCCGGCGTATCTGTCCGTCCACGCCGGGGCCGACTGTCACAGCCAGAAGCAGGGCCTCGCTGCACCCTTCCAGATGCCGGAAGATGTCCTCCCCCTTCAAAATACCGGCCTGCGTGAGGCTCTCCACGTCGGCCTCGAGCCAGACGGCCCGGGGCGTGGCGGCGGCGAGAAGGGGCGCAGCACACTTTTCCAGAAGGGTGAGGGTAGCGCTGTCAGCCTCGCCCCGCGCGCCGAAATACCGCGCGGCCTGCCGGATGTCGATGGACTCCGGCTTTGCTAAATTCAGGGGTCTGCTGGGGCCGATGGGCATTTTCAGCCGCCTCCTTCTTTTGAATAAAGTATGATAAGTATACCGCACCGGTAGGCTAAAATCAACACAAAAGCCCCTCCCTCAGCATTTTTGCCGGGGGAGGGGCCTATTATATGATCTTTCCTTGCAGCCCCTTGATAGGGGCGGTAGCACGGCGTCAGCCGTGACGGAAAGGTTTATCAGCGGATGTCCCTGACCGACACCGCCTGTTACTTCAAAAACTTGTGGACAGCGCGGGCGACGATGCCGCCCAGGATGCCGGAGACAAGGAACTCGGCCACGCCCTGCACGCCGACCAGCAGGACGACGAACATCAGGGGGTTGGCTGCGCCCTTGACGGACACGAGGTTCTGGACGTAATCGCAGCCGTAGAAGGCCAGCACGATGTAGCCCATGAAGAACAGGGTGTTGAGGGCCGGGGCGCACATGGCGCTGACGATGTAGCTCCAGGTGCCGGGCTTATCGAAATTCTTGACAGCGTTGAAGATAAGGCCGGTACACAGGCCCATCAGCACACGCATACCCACACAGAGGATGAAGGTGTTGACGGGGCTGACCTGGAACAGCGCACCAGTCATGGCGGAAGCGCCGGTGACGGCGTCATAGAAGCTCACGGCACCGAACACGCCGCCGAGGATAGCGCCTGCGGCGGGACCCATGGTGATGGCACCCACGGCGATCGGCAGGGTCAAAAAGCTCATGTAAAGCGGGCCTACAGGGACACTGCCCAGGCCGACGGCCTTCATGACCAGCTCAATGGCGACCAGCAGTGCCAGCCGGGTGAGGGTGCGAATGTCATTCTTTTTCATAATTCAGTTTTCCTCCTTGCTGCCGTTCCGCCCTAAATTGTCGGATACGGCGCAAACCTGCCCGTGAAATACACGGGGTCTTTTGTAGAATACAGTCTGAAATATACGGGATGTTTTGTCAGGGAACTCCCGGGGATAGCATTATAAATCAGTAGTGAAGCGGATGCCCGCATCGCGGCGGGCCGTTTCCAGCACACGGCTGACGGCCACCGAGGTGTCCAGCATCCGGCTGCAAAACTCCATATCCTCGCTCTCGATGGCGCGGGCAAAGGCGTGGAACTCCGCCGCCTGCCGGGGACGGCCTGCGCTGAGGTTGAAGTGTTCTTCCTTGCCCTTATAGGGGTGGAAGGTGACGCCGCCGCAGAAGTTGGCGGTGGATTTCTGGAGCAGATACCCCTTGGTACCCTGAATGATGTACCGGGCCGGGGAACTGCTGTCCTTGGCATTGATGCTCACGGCCTTGAAGCTGCGATACTCCATCGTCAGCACGCCGCTGGTGTCGATGCCCCGGGTGACATTGGCCGCATAGTGGACCTTATTGGGCGAGCCGAAGAGGCCCACCACATAGCTGACATTGTAGACGCCCAGATCCATCAGCGCGCCGCCGGCGCAGGCCGGGTCAAAGGACGGCCAGACCTTGCCGGCGCAGAAATCATGATACCGGCTGGAATACTGGCTGAAATTACACTGCACCATTGTGACGGCGCCCACCTTGGGCAACACCTCACGGATCTTGGCATAGTTGTCCTGATACTGCGTGGTGACAGCCTCAAAGAGGAAGAGCTTTTTGCTCCGGGCCAGCTCGGCCAGCTCTTCGGCCAGCGCCGCCGTAGGGGCCATCGGCTTTTCGACAATGACATGGCGGCCCGCTTCCAGAGCGGCACGGGTATATTTTACGTGCAGGATATTCGGTACGGCGATATACACAACGTCCACCCAGCTCAGCAGTTCGTCGTAGCTGGTGGTGTGGCGCGGCACACCATACTGGTCGCAGAGGGCCTGTGCTGCACCGGCGCTCCGCTCCGTGCTGCAAAGAGCCTCGACCTTGAAGGGGCTTTCCGGCCCGGTGAGCCAGGGCAGGAACTCCCGGACGATCATGCCTGCGCCGAGAATGCCTAATTTCATCATAAGGTCTCTCCTTTCAAGGCTCAGCCCGCTTTGGCCTCATCGTCCCGGCGGGGACGGCGGTTATTGTGGCTGCGGCGGCGGGGGCTGCTGCCGTTGTTGTAAGGGCGTCTGCCTGTCGGGCGGGGACGGCGGCGCTCACCGTCGCTGCGCGGCTCGTAGTGACGCTCATGCTGCGGCGCATTGAGCTGGTAAAGGAGAGCCAGTCCCTTCAGCAGCAGCTCGGGGTCATAGATGAGCGGGTGACGGCAGAGCGGGATGACATACTTTGCCAGACCGCCTGTGACCACCAGCGTGGCCGGACGGCCCAGTTCTTCCTCGATGCGCTGCGTGATGCCGTCCAGCAGGACAGCCGTCCCCAGCACAGAGCCGGAGAGCATACACTTCTCGGTATCGACGCCGATCGCGCTTTTGGGCGAAGAAAGATGTACCTGCGGCAGCTGGGCGCACCGCTCCCCCAGCGCCCGCAGACCGGTGGAAAGTCCGGGGCAGATGACGCCGCCCCGGAAGACCTTGTTCTCATCCACCACGTTGAACGTGGTGGCGGTGCCGAGGTCTACCGTGACCACCGGCAGGGGGAAATTCGCCGCCGCGTAGGCCGCATCCACAAGGCGGTCTTTGCCGACGGCGTGAGGGTCAGGCACCCCCATCGTGAGGCCGGTGCGGATGTCGGGCGAGACGATGACCGGCTTTTTGCCGGTGTAGTGGCGGGCGCACTCAGCCAGCGCCCCCGTGATCTGGGGGACGACGCTGGTGAGGACAGCGCCCTCGAAGC
>OLRW01002401.1_pt1 | contig 10318 bp, 9 predicted proteins | sample 1672701 | NCBI WGS metagenome assembly OLRW01 (sample SAMEA3136715, study PRJEB25190) | human gut metagenome | biome: human gut; feature: human-associated habitat; material: faeces | place: Austria | collected 2013
CTGCACGGCGGCGGTCCTTTTCCTCCTGCCGGTTCTGGCTCATCATGATGAGCGGTGCCTGAATGGCCGCCACGCAAGAGAGCACCAGATCGAGCAGGATGAAGGGGTACGGGTCGAACGCCTTTGCCGCCAGCAGCGTGTTGACAAGCATCCACAAAATCAGCACGCCGGTGAAGGAAAAGATGAACGCCCAGCTGCCCGCAAATTTGGCAATGGCGTCCGCCGCCCGCTGGCCGAGGGTGTATTTTTCCTTCTCACCCGCGGGATTTTCGGAAATTTTGCTGTCCGCCAGCAGGTTCAGCACTTCCTCGTCCGTCATATCGTGGCGGATGTCCTTGAGGACTTCTCTCAAAAGCTTTCTGTTTTCCTTCATGATATCATCCTTTTCTGTTTGCGAAAGTTTTGGCGTATTATCATGACGAAGGCCCCGGCGTATCTCGACCTGGCTCACTGCTCGGCCGTGCCGTGCCGCGAGTTCCTGTTCGGCACGGACACGATGGGGCGCGACATCTTCTCGATGATCTGGTACGGCGGGCGGCTGTCGCTGTTCATCGGCGTCGGCTCGACCGTCATTTCGACGCTGCTCGCCATTTCCTTCGGCGCGGTCAGCGGACTTGCGCCCAGATGGCTCGACGCGCTGCTGATGCGCCTGACCGAAATTCTTCTCAGCGTGCCGAACCTGCTGCTTGTCATCTTCCTGCAGGCAGTCATCGGCACGCCGAGCGCGTGGAGCATCGCGCTCGTCATCGGACTCACAAGCTGGACGAGTATCGCCAAGGTCGTGCGCACCGAGGTGCAGCAGCTGCGCGCGAGCGAGTATGTCATCGCGGCGAAGTGCATGGGCGGCAGCTTTTTCCACATTCTGCGGTGTCACCTTGCACCGAATTTCTTCTCGTCCATCCTCTTCATGGTGGTGATGAATGTGCGCAGCGCCATCATCGCCGAATCGACGCTCAGCTTCATGGGCCTCGGCCTGCCCATCGAGGTCGTGACCTGGGGCAGCATGCTCTCGCTCGCGGAAAAGGCGCTGATGACCGACGCGTGGTGGATCCTGCTCATCCCCGGCGCATTTCTGGTCGTGACGCTCCTTTGCATCATGAACCTCGGCGACTACCTGCGCAGCCGCACGAGCAGAAAAGAAAGCAACCTGTAAATAGCAAAAAGAAGGCACAGCCGTTTGGCTGTGCCTTCTTTCTATTTATGGAGTTTACTTCGCGTTCACGATGTGCATGAACTCTTCGCCCGTGATGGTCTCCTTCTCGTAGAGGTACTGCGCCAGCTCATCGAGCTTCGCGCGGTTCTCGGTGAGGATATGGATGGCCTTTTCGTGCTGTTTTTTCACCAGCTCCACAACGCGCTGGTCGATCTTCGTCTGCGTCTCGGCAGAGCACGCAAGCGACGCGTCGCCGCCGAGATACTGATTGTTGACCGTTTCAAGCGCGACCATGTCGAAGTCGTCGCTCATGCCGTAGCGCGTGATCATCGCGCGGGCGAGCTTCGTCGCCTGCTCGATATCGTTCGACGCGCCGGTCGTGACGGAGTGGAACACGACCTCCTCCGCGGCGCGGCCGCCGGTCAGCGTGGCGATCTTGTTCTCCATCTCGGTTTTGCTCATGAGATAATGGTTCCCCTCTTCGACCTGCATCGTGTAGCCCAGCGCGCCCGAGGTGCGCGGCACAATGGTGATTTTCTGCACGGGGGCGGAGTGCGTCTGCATCGCCGCCACGAGCGCGTGGCCGATCTCGTGGTAGGAGACGATCTTCTTCTCCTCGTCGGTCATGATGGCGTTCTTCTTCTGGTAGCCCGCGATGACGACCTCGATGCTTTCCTCTAAGTCTGCCTGCGTGGCAAAGCGGCGGCCGTCGCGCACGGCACGCAGCGCCGCTTCGTTCACAATGTTGGCAAGCTCCGCGCCGGAAGCGCCGGAGGCCATGCGCGCGATCCTGTTGAAGTCGACGTCCTCGGCGACCTTGATCTTCTTCGCGTGAACCTGCAAGATAGCCTCGCGTCCCTTGAGGTCGGGCAGCTCCACCGGCACGCGGCGGTCGAAGCGGCCGGGGCGCGTGAGCGCGGGGTCAAGGGATTCGGGGCGGTTCGTGGCGGCGAGGATGATGACGCCGTTGTTGCCCTCAAAGCCGTCCATTTCGGTGAGTAACTGGTTTAAGGTCTGCTCGCGCTCGTCGTTGCCGCCGTACTGGCCGCCGCTGCGCTTCTGGCCGATGGCGTCGATCTCGTCGATGAAGACGATGCAGGGGGCCTTCTCCTTGGCCTGCTTGAAGAGGTCACGCACCTTGCTCGCGCCCATGCCGACGAACATTTCGACAAATTCAGAGCCCGACATCGAGAAGAACGGCACATTCGCCTCGCCGGCGACCGCCTTGGCAAGCATCGTTTTACCGGTTCCCGGAGGGCCGACGAGCAGGATGCCCTTGGGCATCGACGCGCCGATCTCCTGATACTTGCTGGGGTCGTGCAGGTAGTTGACGACCTCGGTGAGGTTCTCCTTGGCCTCGTCCTCGCCCGCGACATCATCAAACTTGATGCCCTCGGCGGACTTGACGTACACCTTGGCGTTGGACCTGCCCATGTTGAACATCATGGAGTTGCCACCGCCGCCCATCTTCTCCATCATCTTGCGCGACATATACTGTCCCAGCGCGACAAAGATGATGATGGGCAGCACCCAGGCGAGAATGCTGACAAGCAGCGATGTCTGCTCGATCTCCTCACCCGTGGTGGAGACGCCCGCGTCCAGCAGGCGCTGCACCAAACCGTCGTCAGGCACCATCGCCGTCTTGTAGACGGTCTTTTCATCGCTGCTGGTGAAGAGAATGCGGTTGGACTGCTCCTGGATCTCGACCCGGCCGACCTCGCCCTGCTCTGTCATGGTGACGAAAGTGTTGTAGTCGACGTCCTTGATCTGGTGCTCAGAGATCCACGGCATGGCGATGAAGTTGAAGAGCATCACAAGCAGCATCGCCACAAAGTAGTAGTACAGCAGCGGCTTTTTCGGGGACTTGACTTCGTTCATGAAAATGCGTTCCTCCGATCATTGAAATTTCCGGCAGGAAGTGCATACAAACGGGAAAAACTGAACGTAGCAAAAAGCCGGAGTTTTTGCTACGCTGAAAGAAGAGACAGGCGGTCGAAACCGCCCGGAACTTAGATTAGTTTGGAGTATAACATGGGAAAATATCCCTGTCCAGTACCCAAGATAAGAGTTTACAGTTTGGCTACAAGGAGGTCACAGTTATGAAAAAAGCGACAAAGGCGGCTCTATTCGTCACGGCTGCGGCGGCACTCTACGGCGCGGCGGCCTACGGCGTGACGAGAACGCTGATGGACGTCGCAATGAAGCGCGAAGCGCCCAAGGCGCTCAAAAATAAGGGCAGCGCCCAGCTCACGGGCGAAAAGCGCGACGAGCCCTACCGTGAGGCGCAGCGCGCCGCCGCGAAAAAGCTTGCGTCTTCGGAAACGGAGACAGTGCTGCTCGAAAACCGCGAGGGCTTGACACTCGTGGGCCATCTTCGTGAATGCGAAAAGGCCAAGCGCCTTGTGATCGCGTTTCACGGCTGGCGCTCAGCGTGGTACCGCGATTTCGGCCTGCTCGCGGACTTTTTAAGCCGCGAGCAGTGCAGCGTGCTCTATGTGGAGCAGCGCGCGCAGAACGAGAGCGAGGGCGACTACATCGGCTTCGGCCTGACCGAGCGCTACGACTGCGTCGACTGGGCAAACTGGGCAGCCGAACGCTTCCCCGGCCTGCCCGTTTACCTTATGGGCGTGTCGCTCGGCGGGGCGACGGTGCTCATGGCCGCAGGCGATATTCTCCCCGCCGCGGTGCACGGCGTGATCGCCGACTCGGCCTACACCTCGCCGCGTGCGATCTGGCAGCACGTGATGGGGAAGAACCTGCATCTTCCTGTCCGCGCAGCAACCGTCATCGCCGATCTTCTGTGCCAGAAGAGGCTGAACGCCTCGTCCGGCAGCTACTCCACCGTCGAGGCGCTCAAAAATACCGATGTTCCGATTTTACTGATCCACGGCGAGGACGACCACTTCGTCCCGCTCAAAATGGCGTTTGAAAACCGCGACGCCTGCGCCGCGCCCTGCAAGCTGCTCGTCGTGCCCGGCGCGGACCACGCGATGAGCTATTACATGGGCCGCGGCGCGTACGAGGCCGCGATGCGCGCCTTCTGGGAGCATTTTGACAAGTGAGGGAATCCCTCACTTGTCCGCTTCTTCCGTTTCAAGGCCCGCAAAGCGTCTGGACGGGCGGTAGATCAGCACGGCGCAGAGGATCAGCACCGCCGTCGCGCCAAGGCTGATGGGATAGACCCACATGACGGTCTGGAACGTCATGCTCGTCGGGAAGACGAACTTGACCCACGCGATGCGGATACCGCACACGCCGAGCATCGTCAAAAGCGCGGGCGCGAGCGAAATGCCGAAGCCGCGCAGATACCCGGAGAGTATTTCGTAGATCAGGCAGAAAACATACGCCGGCAGGATCGTCGCAAGGCGAATATAGCCGATGGCAATGACCTCGGGATCGCTGTTGAAAATGGCGAGCAGCGACCTTGCGCTCAGCAGCAGGACAACGACCGAGACAAATGTCGCGATGGCTCCCTCCAAAAAGCTGAGCTGCATCGTCTTCTTGCAGCGCTTGATCTGCCCTGCGCCGTAGTTCTGGCCGACAAAGGTCGTGCAGGCCTGCGAAAACGAGTTGAGCACGTCATAGGCGAGAATTTCCACATTGAACGCCGCGCTCGACGCCGCGATCGCCACCGTGCCGAGGGTGTTGATGGCCGACTGGATGACGATGTTGGCGAACGAGAACACCGCGCTCTGCACGCCCGCGGGAAGGCCGATGCTCAAAATGCGCTTCAAGCTCGCGCCGTCGATGCGCAGCGCTTTGCGCTCCACGCGCACGCATTTATCCGTGCGCGTCAGGCGGACGTAGAGCAGTGCCGCGCTCACGGCGTTGGCCGCCACCGTGGCGATGGCGACGCCGTTGACCGTCATATGCAGCACAATGACGAAAAAGAGGTTCAGCAGCACATTCAGCACGCCGGAGACCGCGAGCGCCGCGAGCGGCACTTTCGTGTCGCCGATGCTGCGGAAGATCGCAGCCTCAAAGTTGTAGAGCAATATCACCGGCATGCCGAGAAGATAAATGCGCAGATACAAAAGCGCATAGGGGAACACGTCCTCCGGCACATTGAGAATACTCAAAAGCGGCGAGGCGATGAGCTGACCAAGCAGCGCGACCGCCGCGCCGCCGCACACGGCAAACACGATGGCCGTGTGCACCGCGCGCTTGATGGCATTGTCGTCGCGGCAGCCGATGGCGTTCGCGATGACGACGTTCGCGCCGAGCGCGATGCCGATGAAAAGGTTGACGATGAGGCCGATGATCGGGCCGTTTGCGCCCACCGCCGCGACGGCGACTGTGCGCGCATCGCCCGTGAAGTTGCCGACGATGGCAACGTCCGAGGCGTGGAAGAGCTGCTCCAAGATCGCCGTGGCTGCGACCGGCAGGGCAAAGAGCGGCAGCTTATTCCAGATGGAGCCGTGCAGCATGTCGATCTCATGCTTTTTGACTGTAGTTCCCATGATCTCTCTCATTTCTTTCTGTTTTCCGCTTGACCGAGCACCAGTATAGTGCCGCCGCGGCAAAATGGCAAATGTTTTTTGCGTGATCGCCCTGTCAGCATTGACAGGACGGTCGTTTCGCTGTAATATAAGGCCCGCTGACGGAAAATTTCCCAAAAATATGAGGATTTTTTATGGATTATTACCTTTTGACCGATCTGGCCGCGCGCGTCGGCTATCATCTGGCGCTCAGCGGGGCGGAGACGTTCCGCGTCGAAGAGACGATACGCCGCATCATCGGCGCCTACGGCATTGAATGCGAGGCCTTTTCCATCCCCAACTGCGTGATGGTCAGCCTCGAGGCGGCCAACGGCAAGCCTTTGATGGTGATGAAGCGCGTCGACTTTCACAGCAATGACCTCGAGTCGGTGGAAAAGCTCAACGCGCTCTCGCGCCGCATCTGCGCCGAAACGCCTGACCCGAGCGTCGCCGCGCAGTGGCTCGACGAAACGCTCAAGGGGCGGCGGCACTACTCGGTGCCCGTTTATTACCTGGGCAATTTCTGCGCCGCGGCGGGCTTTTGCCCGGTGTTTGGCGGCACGCTGCGCGACAGCCTGTTCGCGGGCCTTCTGGGCCTCATCATCGGCTTTGTCTCGCGCCAGATGGACAGGCGCGAGACGAACCCGTTTTTCAGCACCATCGTCGAGGCGTTCGCCATGGCGGTGCCGGCGTATCTCGCCGCGGGCTTCCATCTGGTCGACTATATCGACTTTGTCATCATCGGCACCTTAATGATCTTGGTCCCCGGCCTTCTCATCACGACCTCCATGCGCGACATCATTTACGGCGATACGAACTCCGGCATCAACCGCATCGTGCAGGTGCTTCTCTCGGCGTTCGCCATCGCGCTCGGCACGGCGGCGGCATGGCGCGTCACGTCTGGCGTATACGGGATGACGGTCGCGTCCGGCTCAGCGAGCTATCCCGCCTGGGCACAGGCCGTGATGATCTTCGTCGCCTGTACGGGCTTTTTCATCCTCTTCAATGTGCACGACTGGGGCAGCATTCTCTGCGCGCTCGGCGGCGTGTTCACATGGATGACGTACCTGCTCTGCCATGATCTGGGCATGAGCATTTACAGCATGAATTTCTTCGCCGCCGTCGTTTCGGCGCTTTACTCTGAAATCTTGGCGCGCTCGCGCAAATACCCCGTCACGTCGTACCTCGTCATCTCGCTCCTGCCGCTGGTGCCGGGCGCGGGCATTTACTACACGATGAGCCTCGGCCTGGGCGGCGATGTGCAGGCCGCGGTGCACAAAGGACTTGAGACCGCGGGCGTCGCGGGCAGCATCGCCGTGGCGATCCTGCTGGTGTCCACGATCTTCCGCCTCGTCACCGCGCAGAACGGGAAAAGCAGAAAGTAGTGTTCGAAAAGTAAAAACTGCCGCCCGTTTGGGCGGCAGTTTTTTATTGCAGTGCGTCAATGTAAGCGTTCAGCGCGGCAAAATCGCCGCGGGGATAGGCGTTCAGGTCGCGGTTTTTCGCGTTGATGAGACAGTCGGTCAAAAGAAAGACATCCATCCCGACCTCGCGTGCAGCCATGTCCTCGGTCGCGTCGTTGCCGACCATCAGGCACTCCTCCGGCTTGACGCCGAGCGTGCGCGCGACCTCGAGGTAGTAAGCAGGATTCGGCTTGCAGAAGGTCGAGGCCTCGTAGGTCGTGTAAATTTCAAAATCCTCCGGCACAAGGCCCGCCCAGCGGATGCGGTTCTCCGTCGCCATGTGGGGAAAGATCGGATTCGTCGCCAGCGCAACGCGGTAGCCGCACTCTTTGAGCTTATGGACCGTCTCCGCCGACGCGGGATTAAAGCCGCAGATGTCGCGCGCGGCGTTGAACTCATTGGCGTAGAAATCCTCGAAAAGGCCCTGGTCGCTTTGGCACTTTTCCTCGCCGTAGATCGCCGCGAACTTCTTCCAGAAGGCCTGCTCGTTCGTGCAGCTGCCGTCGTTTTTGACCATGGCCGCCGTGCCCGCCCAAATGGCGTCGACGAGGGATTTGGGCTCATAGCCGTAGGGCGCGAGCTTTTTGGCGAGGAACTTAAAGTATCCGGTCGTGAACGCCTCCTGATCCATCGGCAGCAGCGTCCCGTCCAGGTCGAATAAAATGGTGGTGATGTTCAATGCGCTTCTCCTGTTCATGTAAAGTAAGTCCATCATAGCCGTTTTTGAGGAGAATGGCAAGAGCCTGGGCAAAGAATGCCCGCTCACTCGCCGCGCTCTTTCAAAAGGTCGATGATCTTCTGAAGGCCGAGAAACGCCATGCCGGTCAAAAATGCGGGAGCCCAGCATCGCAGCGCGTCGGAAAACACGAAATGCCACGAGATGTTGTTCGGCCCCGACGCATAGCCTTGACTGCCGGCGGGCAGGCCGAGCAGGAACCCCACGATCCAAATGACGACCGTGAGCTTGCCGAAAAAGTCGTCGTCCACAAGGCGGCTCACGCCGCCGCTCCTTCGTTTTTGATTCGGGTAAAGCAGCTCGTTCGGATCGGTCGCGAGCGCGTCGCTGATGCGCACCAGCATGTCAAGGTCCGGGTAGGAATTGCCGCGCTCCCAGCTTGAAACGGTCTGGCGGGCGACGGAGAGCTTTTCCGCGAGCGCGTCCTGCGAAAGACCTGCCCTTTTCCGCAGCCGCCGCAGGTTGGAACTGAAATCAGACATAGATCGACCTCCCTTGCTGCTCACATCATAGCAAAAAAGCCACGAGCAGACAAGCAAAGGTTCTTTGCGGGCGGCGTAGAATGAAAAGCCTCGTAGAGTTTCGTGCCGCGCACGGCACGAAATAAATTTGAATCGGTTTTCTGCCGCGACATGCGCGTGGCAGAAAACACTTTGCGCGGAGTGGAAAACGGTGAAGCGCCGCCTGCGGCGGAAACAGCGAGCCGTTTTCGAGGAAGCGACACGATTGGCGCGCCCGAAAGGGCGCGAAAATCGTAATGTCGCGACGGTGCAGTGTCACAGCCGCCCGAAAGGCGGCAAGGCACAAAGCGAAGTGCAGCTTTCTCAAAAAAGTGGCTCAGCCGCTTTTTTGAAGTATTACAGGACCTTTGCGAGGAACGATTGCAGTCTTTCGCTCTGCGGGTGGTCGAAGAGATCGGCGGGGGAGCCCTCTTCGATGATCGCGCCCTCGGACATGAAGACGACGCGGTCGGCGACCTCGCGGGCGAAGCCCATCTCGTGCGTGACGACGACCATCGTCATGCCGTCTTTCGCAAGGTCGCGCATGAGGTCGAGCACCTCGCCGACCATCTCGGGGTCGAGCGCGGAGGTCGGCTCGTCGAAGAGCATGACCTCCGGATCCATCGCGAGGGCGCGGACGATGGCGATACGCTGCTTCTGTCCGCCGGAGAGCATGTTCGGATACTCGTTTGCCTTGTCGGCGAGGCCGATGCGCTCGAGCAGCTCCTCGGCCTGCTGCTGCGCCTGCTCGGGGGTCTTTTTCTTCAGCGTGACGGGCGCCATGGTGATATTCTGCAGCACCGTCTTGTGCGGGAAGAGGTTGAAGTGCTGGAACACCATGCCCATCTTCTGGCGGTGGAGGTTGATGTCCACGGACTTGTCGGCGAGGTTCACCCCATCGAAGAGGATCTCGCCGGACGTCGGCTGCTCGAGCAGGTTCAGCGAGCGCAGGAGCGTCGACTTGCCGGAGCCGGAGGGGCCGATGATGGCCACGACCTCGCCGCGGGCGATGTCGATGCTGCAGTCGTTCAGGGCCTTGACCGTGCCGTGGTTATACTCCTTCACCAGATGCTGCACAGAAATGAGCTTATTGCTTGTCGCCACGGCGCATTCTCCTTTCAATCGCTTCGATGGCCTTGGAGGCCGGGTAGTTGATGCAGAAATAGATGATCGCGGCGAACACATAGGGCGCCAGCGTGATATAGGACGTACCGGAGACGGTCTGCGCGGCGTACATGATCTCCGCCATGCCCAGCGTCGAGCAGATGGAGCTCTCCTTGACCATGGTGACGACCTCGTTGGCGAGCGCGGGCAGCACGTTCTTGATCGCCTGCGGCAGGATGATAAAGCGCATCGCCTGCGCGGACGTCATGCCGCATGAGCGCGCCGCTTCCATCTGCCCGACGTCCACGGCCTGAATGCCCGCGCGGAACACCTCCGCGATATAGGCCGCCGAGTTCAGCGACAGCGCGATGACGCACGGGATCGCCCGCTCCATATCCACACCCCAGATCGTCCCGGAGGGGTACTGGATGAAGCTCAGCTGATAGTATACGATGTACAGCTGCACCAGCATGGGCGTGCCGCGGATGACGGTGATGTAGAGCTTACTGAACGCCTGCAGCGGCTTGCAGTTTGAAATCCGCATCAGCGCCACTAGGCATCCCAGAATCGCACCGCAGAAAACCGTAATCAAACTGATGAGGATCGTCGTTCGCGTTCCTCGCAGAAAGTATTGATAATATTCCGTGAATATTTGGATAATATTCATTTGCTCACCCCGAATCACTTGTAATTCATGTGCTTATTGTATATTTATTCACGCTGCATGTCAAGTCCCATCTCCCCATTTCTCCGGATTCGACAGTCTCGTTTTTTCGCCCTCCAACCGCTTTGTGCAATTTGCACGCCGCGTGCCGTCATTTTGCTGAATCCGTTCAATCATCCGCCCCATATCCGCCCTTGCCGCCCATGCAAAAACGTGCTAC
>OLRW01002404.1_pt1 | contig 10299 bp, 8 predicted proteins | sample 1672701 | NCBI WGS metagenome assembly OLRW01 (sample SAMEA3136715, study PRJEB25190) | human gut metagenome | biome: human gut; feature: human-associated habitat; material: faeces | place: Austria | collected 2013
GAAATAATCAGGGCGGCTATGGTCAGAGACGTGACGGAAACGGTCAGGGCGGCTACGGTCAGAGAGATGGCCAGAGACGTGACGGAAATAATCAGGGCGGCTATGGTCAGAGACGTGACGGAAACGGTCAGGGCGGCTACGGTCAGAGAGATGGCCAGAGACGTGACGGAAATAATCAGGGCGGCTATGGTCAGAGACGTGACGGAAACGGTCAGGGCGGCTATGGTCAGAGACGTGACGGAAACGGTCAGGGCGGCTACGGCCAGAGAGATGGTCAGAGACGTGACGGAAATGGTCAGGGCGGCTACGGTCAGAGAGATGGCCAGAGACGTGACGGAAATGGTCAGGGCGGCTATGGTCAGAGAGATGGCCAGAGACGTGATGGAAATGGTCAGGGCGGTTACGGTCAGAGACGTGACGGTGCAAGGGGCCAGAGAACCGAGAGAGAAAATCTTGATTCTATGGGCACAGGAATGACAAAGAGCGAGGCAAGAGGCGGCAAAGGTCTTAATAAGAAAGAGCGTGAGATTCGCGAGAAGGAAAGACAGAATCAGGAGAAGAATACCAGATTCACAGAGAATACTCGCAATATCTCTAAGATGAAGCAGCAAAACAGTAAGAAGCCAGAGCCACAGCCAAAGGCAGAAGAAGATGACGGAATTAAGACAATTACAATTCCAGAGACTTTAACACTGGCAGAGTTAGCTGAAGCAATGAAGCTGCAGCCGGCAGCACTCGTAAAGTCACTCTTTATGAAGGGCACCATGATGACAATTAATGCTGAGCTGACATTTGAGCAGGCAGAGGAAATTGCATTAGAGTTTAACTATATCTGTGAGAAGGAAGTAAAGGTTGACGTAATTGAGGAACTTCTTCGTGAAGAAGATGATCCGGAAGAGACAAAGGTTTCAAGACCTCCGGTTGTCTGCGTTATGGGTCACGTTGACCATGGTAAGACCTCCTTACTGGATGCTATTCGTTCAACTAACGTAATTTCAAGAGAGGCCGGCGGAATTACACAGCATATCGGTGCTTATATGGTTAAGTGCAATGGACAGGATATTACATTCCTTGATACACCAGGTCATGAGGCATTTACAGCAATGCGTATGCGTGGTGCTCAGGCAACTGATATCGCTGTACTTGTTGTTGCAGCAGACGATGGTGTTATGCCGCAGACAATCGAGGCGATTAACCATGCAAAGGCAGCAGGTGTTGATATTATCGTAGCAGTAAACAAGATTGATAAGCCAACTGCAAACATTGAGCGTGTAAAGCAGGAGCTTTCTGAGTATGAGCTGATTGCAGAGGATTGGGGTGGTCAGACCATCTTCGTTCCAGTATCTGCAAAGACACATGAGGGAATTGATACCTTGCTTGAGATGATCTTGCTTGATGCAGAGTTAAAGGATCTTAAGGCAAATCCAAATCGTAAGGCAAGAGGTCTTGTAATCGAGGCACAGCTTGATAAGGGCCGTGGACCAGTTGCAACAATCCTTGTTCAGAAGGGTACACTTCATGTTGGTGACAATGTTGCAGCAGGATCATGCTATGGTAAGGTTCGTGCAATGATCGATGACAAGGGACGCAGAGTAAAAGAAGCAACTCCGTCTATGCCAGTTGAGATTCTTGGTCTGAATGATGTTCCAAACGCAGGTGAGATCTTTGTCAACACTGAGAATGAGAAAGAGGCAAGAAGCTTTGCTGAGACCTTTATTAAAGAGAACAGAGAAAAGCTTTTGGCTGATACAAAGACACAGCTTACTCTTGACAGCTTAAATTCCCAAATTAAGGAAGGAAGCTTAAAGGAACTGAATTTGATCGTTAAGGCTGACGTTCAGGGTTCTGTTGAGGCTGTAAAGCAGTCCTTATTGAAGCTGTCTAATGAAGAAGTTGTTGTTAAGATTATCCACAGTGGTGTTGGTGCAATCAATGAGTCTGATGTATCTTTGGCATCTGCATCAAATGCAATCATTATCGGATTTAATATTCGTCCAGATGCAATGGCAAAATCAGTAGCAGAGCGCGAGAAGGTTGAGATTCGTCTGTACCGCGTTATCTATCAGGCAATCGCTGATGTAGAAGCTGCTATGAAGGGTATGCTTGATCCGATCTACGAGGAGAAGGTAATAGGTCATGCACAGGTTCGTCAGATCTTCAAGGCATCAGGTGTTGGAAACATTGCTGGTTCCTATGTAACAGATGGTATGTTCCAGAGAGGCTGCAAGATCCGTATTTCCAGAGAAGGCGAGCAGATCTACGAGGGTTCACTGGCATCCTTAAAGCGTTTCAAGGACGATGTAAAGGAAGTAAAGGAAGGCTACGAGTGTGGTCTTGTATTTGAAAAGTTCAACGATATTCAGATTGATGATATCGTAGAGGCTTATATCATGGAAGAGGTTCCGAGATAAGCTGCAACAAAACAAAGCCATGGCAGCAATGTCATGGCTTTTCAAAGATAGTTAAGGAGAAAATATGCGTAAAAATAGTATTAAAAATATCAGAATTAACGCTGAGGTTCAGAGAGAACTCAGCCGTATTATCCAGCAGGAAATTAAAGATCCAAGAATCCATCCGATGACAACAGTTGTCATGGCAGAAGTTACGCCTGACTTAAAGTATTGTAAGGCTTATATCAGTGTTTTAGGAAACGAGGAAGCACAAAAAAGCACAATGGAAGGTTTGAAGAATGCAAAGCCTTATATCAGAAGAATGCTTGCATCATCTGTAAATTTGAGAAACACACCAGAGCTTACTTTTGTGTTAGACCAGTCCATCGAGTATGGTGTTCATATGACGGGTCTGATTGATGCAGTTGCAAATGAGCTTGCAGCTAAAGAGCCGGCAGAAAGCTCCGAGGGAAAGGAGGCATAAGCGATGGAAAAACGCCCGAACGACACAATAAAGATGCTGCGTGCGGAGTTTGCAAATGTCAGGAAGACGGCAATTGTAGGCCATCTTCATCCAGACGGAGACTGCATCTCCTCGTGTCTTGCCCTGTATCACTATTTAAAGGATAATTATGGTTATGAGGCAGATGTGTACTTAGAGCCATATCCATCTGTTTTTGATATGCTCCCAGATACAGCAGTTATTCGTCATACTGTCAAGCCTGAGGTATATGATGTGGTATATTCACTTGATTGTGCAGATTTAGACCGTATTGGTGCAGGAAAAGAACTTTTTGACAGTGCAAAGAAGCGTGTAATGATTGATCACCATATAAGTAATCCTGTTTTTGGTGATGTCAATTATGTAAAGGGTGAGATTGGTTCTGCATGTGAGGTACTTTATACACTTTTCGAGGAAGATAAGATCAACTACAACGTGGCGATGTGTCTTTATACAGGAATGGTTCACGACACTGGCGTGTTCCAATATTCCAATGTAACACCAGATACACTTACACGCGCGGCAAAGCTGATTGCCTTTGGCATTCCATTTACTGATTTGATTCAGAAGACTTTTTATGAGAAGAGCTTTAATGAAACAAGGGCGAGCGCTTATGCAATATCTAAAGCCGCACAGCTTCTTGATGGCTTTTTCGTATGGTCTTATATGGAAACTAAGGAGATGGAGAGATTTCATATTACATCAGCAGAACTTGACAGCGTTGTAAGTGAGCTTCGAAATATTCGTGGTGTAGACACAGCAGTATTCTTATATGAAATAGAGTCGGGCGTATGGAAATGCAGTTTCCGCTCAAACCATGTTGTGAATGTCAGTGAGCTGGCAGTTTCATTTGGCGGCGGAGGTCATGTTCGTGCATCAGGATGCACGTTTTATCATAAGAAGCCGGATGAGATTATTACGGAGATCGTAAATCGCATTCCGAAGGAGGATTATGCAGGCAGAGCATTATAATGGACTAATTGCAGTCTGGAAGGAGCAGGGGTATACCTCACACGATGTTGTGGCAAAGCTTAGAGGTATTTTGCACCAGAAAAAAATTGGTCATACTGGTACACTTGATCCGCAGGCCAAAGGTGTTCTGGCTGTCGGATTAGGTCTTGGAACAAAGACATTTGATCTATTGCCGGATCACTGGAAAACTTATGAGGCAGAGGTAACATTGGGTGTTCAAACAGACACGGAGGATATCTGGGGAAATGTTTTAAAGACACATGATGTTTCAAAAACGCCGGAAGAGATTATACAGGCAATTTGTTCCTTTGGGGGAACTTATGATCAGATACCGCCTATGTATTCAGCAAAGAAAATTGATGGAAAAAAATTGTACCAGCTTGCAAGAGAAGGAAAAATTGTTGAGCGAAAGGCAGTACCAGTCACGTTAAAGGATATTCAGGTTTTATCTGTAAAAGACAACAAGGCACGTTTTATTGTCACCTGCTCTGCCGGAACATATATCCGTACACTTTGTGTCGATATCGGAAAAAAGCTTGGCTGTGAAGCCTGCATGAGCAGTTTAACAAGAGTTATGGCAGGTGGATTTTCAAAAGAACAGGCATTGACACTCGAAAAAATAAAAGAGCTTGCCGATAAAAATGAACTGGAGAGCCGCTTAATTAGCATTGACACTGCCCTTGGTCATTTTCCAAAAGTAATCGCATCAAACGAATTTGAAAAACAGCTCAAAAATGGAAATGCGATAGGCAGTAATGCTGTTTTGGGGTTACAAGAGGCATCTATAGATGTTTGTAGTCATGATATTTGCGTGCGTCTGTATCTAAATAATAATGGACTAGACGAATTTATAGGTGTATATCATCTTGACAAAAGCAGTCGTTTACTGAAGCCTGTAAAAATATTCTATCGAAATTAATACCAGGCAGCGATAAAGAAAAGGAGACCAACGATGCAGGTAATTTGCAATACAGAGGATTTTCAAATCACAGAGAAGACCGCGGTCACGCTTGGTAAATTCGACGGAATCCATAAAGGTCATCAGCGTCTTTTAAATGCTTTGCTTGAAAAGAAAAAGCAGGGACTAAAGACTGTAGTGTTCACATTTTTTGTGCCGCCAATTCCGGGACGTGAGGATGTGCGTCAGCTGACACCAAATGATGAGAAAAAGAAATTTCTAGAAGCTTATGGAATAGATTATCTCATTGAATATCCATTTACCGAAAAGGTTCGCCATACTGCGCCAAAAGATTTTATCCGGGAAATTTTATGTAAAAAACTTTGCGCGGCATTTGTTGCAGCAGGACCGGATTTTTGTTTTGGCTATGAGCGAAAAGGAAATGTAGCACTTTTAGAAAAAATGTCATCCTTATGTGGTTATGAATTTGAAGTGTTTGATAAGGTCTCTTATAAAAGAGAGCCAATCAGCAGCAGCAGGATTCGTGCATGCATCAGTGAGGGACAGATGGAGGATGCGTGTGAAATGCTTGACCGTCCGTTTTCACTTAGTGGTACAGTTATTCACGGAAAAGCAATTGGTCATACTATAGGCTTTGCAACAATGAATCTTGTCTGGCCGGAAGATAAGCTGCTTGTTCCAATAGGCGTATATCTTTCAAAGGTGAAGATTGGGGGAAACACATATCAGGCAATTACAAATGTTGGTCATCGCCCAACAGTTGAAAAAGATGCTGCAAAATCTGATTTACTTTTAGAAGCACATCTGCTACAATATAGCCAAATGGCGTATGGTGAGGAAATTGAGGTCAGTCTCTTCCATTATGAGAGACCAGAGGTGCGCTTTTCTGGCCTTGATGCACTAAAAGAGCAGTTAAAAAAAGATACCCTTGCATGCGTTACTTATTTTGAAGAGAGGGGAAACGATGGCAAAAAGGAAGGATTCGTCGAAGAAAAAGCGTAAAGGCTCAGGCAATGGACTTCTGATTGCAGCTGTGCTGCTGACAATATTATTTTTGGCAGGCGTAATGAGCCTTGGAGCTTTGTATTATCTTGAGAAAAACAAAGAAAAACCGCAGACCATTCCGCCAAAGATAACAGAGGCTGCTGCTGTTGTGACACAGACAGAAGAACAGACAAAGGAGTCTGATAACAAAAATACAGGCGAAGATTCACAGGGGGAATCTGTTTTGGAAAAACAAAGTGAGGAAACGTCTGAAAGTGAGTCAGAGCTGGAGATGTCTTCTGAATCAGAAAGTCAGACAAAAGAAGATGAGTCTGAGTCAGAATCAGAAGAGGAAAGCACAGAGGAAGAATCAACTGAGAGTGAAGAAGTTCGAGAGGCAAAGGAAGCTGTTCTTGAAAAGTATAAAAATCTCGGTATGATCACTGGTGTGCGCAATTATTTGAATATGAGAAAAGGACCATCAACTGATTATGAGATTTGCGGTGTAATTTTCAAAAATTGTGCCGTAGAAATCTTAGAGGAAAAGGACGGTTGGATGAAGATTGAGTCTGGCGGTGCGACAGGTTATGTTTCTGCTGAGTATGTTACGACAGGAGAGAAGGCAAGAAAGCTTGCGCTTTCAAGTATGAAATATATGGCAGAGATCCTAACAGATTCTGTTGATGCATTATATGAGCCAAAGGAAGGTGCAGACGTTATTACGACCTTCTTAAAGGGTGAGCGCTATGATATAAATGGAGAGACAAAGGACTGGGTTGAGATCGAAGCTGTTACGGAGCTGTCCGGATATGTAAAAAGAGAAACAGTTTACACAGGATATTTCCTTGATGAAGCAATTTACTTCTCACTTGATGGTGTATCAGAAACTCGACAGGATCTTATTCGAAAAGCATTTGAATATTATGGCGGCACTTACGTCTGGGGAGGCAAGCAGCTCACAGCAGAGGGTGGTGTGGACTGCTCAGGTTACACAATGTGTCTGTATAAACTCTTTGGCGTGCAGCTTCCAGAGTTTTCTGGTGCGCAGGCAGAGGTAGGTATGACTGTTGATGAAGATACGATTCGCCCTGGCGATTTGATATTCTATGTCGGCCGTTACCCTGGTGTGATTGGTCATGTCGCAATTTATATTGGAAATGGCAAGATCATTCATGCAGCATCTGAGTCAAAGGGTATCTGTGTCAGCAGCTGGAAATATGGTCCGCCTGTCATCATGAAAAATGTGATGGGAGATTAAGAAAAAACCTTTGACAAAGAGCAATTTCTGTGATAGTATATCACATGTGTGCGCCATGCCCCAGCAACAGGATACTCCAACCATTGCCTGGGCAAAGGTCAGAATAAAAATATTAGGAGGAATTAACAATGATTTCCAAGGAAAAGAAAGCTGAAATTATCGCTGCTTACGGCAGAACACCAGAGGATACCGGATCACCGGAGGTTCAGATCGCTATCTTAACAGCACGTATCGCTGAGCTTACCGCTCATCTTCAGGAGAACCCGAAGGATCATCATTCCAGAAGAGGTCTGCTGATGATGGTAGGACAGAGAAGAGGTATGCTGGACTACTTAAAGAGCAAGGATATCGAGGCTTACCGTACCTTAATCGAGAAGTTAGGTATTAGAAAGTAATTTGTAACTATTAAGAGCCAAGCAGATTCAAAGAAAAAATCGAGGTGCTCTGAATAGTTTAGCGATTAGGGTGGAGAAATCCACCCTATATTTGTATCAAGACAGCGATGGAAAATGATGACAAGATAGTGTCGCTGTCATGGTCGTATTTGAAGGCAGAAGTGCTCCGAGACCGCTCAAGAACAGATAAGCGCTGTTTATCTGCTGTTTAGTAGTTTCGGCACCTTCTGCAAAAAAGATAAACGTTGTGCAAAAAAGATGCACAGGAATGAGGACAATATGTATAAGAGTTATTCTATGGAACTCTGCGGCCGTACCCTTACGGTAGATGTAGGCAGAGTAGCAGCTCAGGCGAATGGCGCTGCATTTATGCATTATGGCGACACTGTTGTATTATCTACTGCAACAGCATCAGAAGAGCCAAGAGACGGCATTGATTTCTTCCCGCTTAGCGTAGAGTATGAGGAGAAGATGTACGCTGTTGGAAAGATTCCAGGCGGCTTCAATAAAAGAGAGGGAAAGGCAAGCGAGCATGCAATTTTAACCTCACGTGTTATTGACCGTCCTATGCGTCCACTGTTTCCGAAGGATTACCGTAACGATGTAACATTAAACAACATGGTTATGAGTGTTGATCCAGACTGCAGCCCAGAGATCACTGCAATGCTTGGTTCTGCTATTGCAACTTGTATTTCTGACATTCCATTTGATGGCCCGACTGCCAGCACAAGAGTTGGTATGGTTGACGGAGAGCTTGTATTTAATCCAACCAGCGCACAGAGAGCAGTATCTGATCTTGAGCTTACTGTTGCATCCACAAGAGATAAGGTTATCATGATCGAGGCCGGTGCAAATGAGATTCCGGAAGCAAAGATGATCGAAGCTATTTTTGCTGCACATGAAATCAATCAGAAGATTATTGCTTTTATCGATACAATCGTTGCAGATTGTGGAAAGCCGAAGCATTCTTATCAGTCATATGATGTAGATGCAGAGCTTTGGGAGGATATGACTTCCTTTATTCCGGGACCAGAGATGGAAGAGGCTGTATTCACAGATGAGAAGCAGGTTCGTGAGGAGAATATCCGTGTATTAAAGGAGAGATTAAAGGAGCGTTATGAGGAGACACATCCAGAGTGGATTCCAATGCTCGGTGAGGCTCTCTATAAGTATCAGAAAAAGACTGTCCGCAAGATGATCTTAAAGGATCACAAGAGACCAGACGGCAGAGCAATCACTCAGATTCGTCCGCTTGCAGCAGAGATTGATATGATTCCGAGAGCACATGGTTCCGCTATGTTCACCAGAGGACAGACTCAGATTTGTGATGTTGTTACACTGGCACCGCTTTCAGAGGCACAAAAGATTGATGGTCTTGATGAGAACGAGACAAGCAAGCGCTACATGCATCAGTATAATTTCCCGGCTTATTCTGTAGGAGAGACAAAGGTTTCCAGAGGTCCGGGAAGACGTGAGATCGGTCATGGCGCACTGGCTGAGAGAGCACTTGTTCCGGTTCTTCCATCAGCAGAAGAGTTCCCATATGCAATTCGTGCCGTATCTGAGACCTTCGAGTCTAATGGTTCTACATCTCAGGCTTCCATTTGTGCATCCTGTATGGCACTTATGGCAGCAGGTGTTCCGCTTAAGGCTATGGTTGCAGGTATTTCCTGTGGTCTTGTTACTGGCGATACCGATGATGATTACATCGTTTTGACTGATATTCAGGGTCTTGAGGACTTCTTCGGCGATATGGACTTTAAGGTAGCAGGTACTCATAAGGGTATCACTGCAATCCAGATGGATATCAAGATTCATGGTCTGACACGTCCGATTGTTGAAGAAGCGATCAGAAGAACAAAGCAGGCAAGAGAGTACATCCTTACTGAGATTATCGAACCTTGCATCTCTGAACCGCGTAAGGAAGTCGGCGAATTTGCTCCGAAGATCCAGCAGATCAAGATTGATCCTTCCAAGATCGGTGATGTTGTTGGCCAGAAGGGTAAAGTCATCAACCAGATCATCGACGAAACAGGTGTGAAGATCGATATCACAGATGATGGTGCTGTATCTATCTGCGGCGTAGATGACAAGAACATGCAGGAAGCAAAGCGCATGGTTGAGATCATTGCTTCTGACTTCGAGCAGGGACAGATCCTTACCGGACAGGTTGTAAGCATCAAGGAGTTTGGCGCATTTGTTGAGTTCGCACCTGGCAAAGAGGGAATGGTTCACATTTCCAAGATCTGCAAGGAGAGAATCAACCGCGTAGAGGATGTTCTTACACTTGGAGATAAGGTAACTGTTGTATGCCTTGGAAAAGACAAGATGGGAAGAATGAGCTTCAGCATCAAGGATGTAAAAGAGAACTAAATTTCATAAAGAAAATGAGAGCCGCCCCGGAGTTGTGGGGCGGTTCTTTTTTGCAAGGCTTGTCTTAGCTCTGGTGGCTTTCGCATGGTCGCCTCTCTCCGTGTGACTTTCCAGAAAAAGTTCCACGTTGTCCGGACAGTTCTCCTTTTTCAAAGTCTCTCTCGTGTGCGAAAAGATGTACACGACACTTACGATGCACAGATTCAGGCAGATCATGTAGCAAATGTCAATTTCAAAGCATATGATGTAGAGCTGTTGCGCGTAGCGTATTTCGCGCTGGGGCAGAAAAATAGGTTGACAGGGTTTCGTGCGAAACTTATAATGGTACACGGACAATTATACAAAAAATACAAAGGATTTTTAAAATGGAGAAAAGAACAACAGGACACATTTTACGGCTGAACCTGGCCGCGGAGCTAACACATGGCATGTGCGTGAGCAATTTGGCTTTTCAGGTAGCGTGCGAAATGGGACTGCCTCCTGAAACCTGCCACGAGATGGCAGTG
>OLRW01002410.1_pt1 | contig 10282 bp, 8 predicted proteins | sample 1672701 | NCBI WGS metagenome assembly OLRW01 (sample SAMEA3136715, study PRJEB25190) | human gut metagenome | biome: human gut; feature: human-associated habitat; material: faeces | place: Austria | collected 2013
ACCAAGCTGGCCCGCCTGTACATCTGGATCATCCGCGGTACGCCCATTCTGGTGCAGCTGTTTGTAGTGTTCTACGGCCTGCCGGGTGTCGGCATCCTCATCGAGCCGTTCCCTGCGGCGGTGCTGGTGTTTTCCATCAACGAGGGTGCTTACGGTGCCGAGACTATCCGCGCGGCGCTGGAATCGGTGCCCAAGGGCCAGCTGGAAGCAGGGCAGTGCGTGGGCATGAGCTACATGCAGATCATGTGGCGCATCATCCTGCCGCAAGCCCTGCGCACGGCGTTCCCCACGCTGGCCAACTCCCTGATCGCTATGGTCAAGGATACCTCTCTGGCAGCCAACATCACCGTAACGGAAATGTTCATGGTCACACAGCGCATCGTGGCGCGCACGTATGAGCCGCTGCTTTTATACCTTGAGGTCGGCCTTATATACCTCATTTTCTCCACGGTGCTCACTTGGGTGCAGCGCTTTGGCGAAAAGAAGCTCGCATCTTACGGACACAAGGAGGGCTGAGTTATGCTGCAAATTCTGGACATTAAAAAATCCTTCGGCGAGCTGCATGTGCTGCGCGGCGTCGATCTGACGGTGGAAAAGGGCGACGTCGTGGCCATCCTCGGCCCTTCCGGCTCAGGCAAGACCACCCTGCTGCGATGTCTCAACTTCCTCGAGACGGCGGACGCAGGCAAGCTCACCTTCGACGGCGAGACATTCGACCTCGCCCACGCCGATCGCGCCAGCATCGCGCGGCTGCGCCGCAAGACGGCTTTCGTCTTCCAGAACTACAACCTCTTCCGCAACAAAACGGCCCTGCAGAACGTCACCGAGGGCCTCATCGTCGCCCGGAGGACGCCCAAAGCGGAGGCTGATGCCGTCGGCATGAAGATGCTGGAAAAAGTCGGCCTCGCCGACCGTGCCGACTACTACCCCCGTCAGCTGTCGGGCGGTCAGCAGCAGCGCGTGGCCATCGCCCGAGCTCTCGCCTCCGGCCCCGAGATCATCTATTTCGACGAACCCACCAGCGCCCTCGACCCGGAATTGACCGGCGAGGTGCTGGCCGTCATGCGGCAGCTGGCACAGGAGGGCATGACCATGCTGGTCGTCACCCATGAGATGGGCTTTGCCCGCAACGTCTCGTCCCGCACCGTCTTCATGGAAAACGGCGTCGTGGTCGAGGAAGCCCCCTCGCAGGAGTTCTTCGCCCATCCCAAAGAGGCAAGGACCCGTGAGTTCCTTCAGAAAATTTCCCATACTGAATAAGAAAGGATCATCACCTATGAAACGCAGAACCTTTATTTCTCTCATGAGCGTCATGGCCGCTGCCGGTGTTCTCTCGCTGGCTGGCTGCTCTTCCAACACTTCTGTCTCCACTGCTTCCAGCACCGCTGCTTCTGCTTCCGCTGCTGCCGCCAACAAGCTGGAGACCATCCAGTCCAACGGCAAGCTGGTCATCGCGCTGGAAGGCGCATGGCAGCCCTGGAGCTTCCACGATGAGAGCGACACCCTCGTGGGCTACGACGTCGAAGTCTCCCGCGCCATTGCCGAGAAGCTGGGCGTCGAGCCCGAGTACGTCGAGAGCGACTGGGACAGCCTGTTTGCCGGTCTGGATGCTGGCCGCTACGACCTCGTCTGCAACGGCGTCGAAGTCACCGAAGAGCGCGCCAAGACCTACGACTTCACCACTCCCTACGGTTACATCCACACCGCCCTCGCCGTCCGCAAGGATAACGACGACATCAAGAGCTTCGAGGACCTCGCCGGCAAGACCACGGCCAACAGCCTCGCTTCCACCTACATGGAGCTGGCCGAGAGCTACGGCGCGACCGTCCAGGGCATCGACACGCTGGAAGAGACCATCCAGCTGCTGACCGCTGGCCGCATCGACGCCACCCTGAACGCCAACGTCTCCTTCTACGACTACCTGAACGTCCATCCGGACGCCGACTTCAAGCTGGTCGCCCAGACCGAAGATGCTTCTCACGTTGCGATCCCTATTGTCAAGAGCGAAGACTCTTCCTTCCTCGACGCCCTCAACAGCGCCATCGACGAGCTGCGCGCCGACGGCACCCTCAAGGAGCTGGGCGAGAAGTATTTCGGTCAGGATATTTCTTCCGAGAATTAACTTTTTGTTTTGATCGTCAGCGAAGCATCAGAAGTGCATCATGGTCTATCCCGTAGGCGAAACCGCAAAGCTTCTGGGAGTCGTCAAAAATATCCGGGAAGAAGATGTTCCCGAGCGCTTCCGTGCCGAACTGCGCGGTGTCCCGGAAAGCAAATAAGAATATTGACAAAGGGGGCAGGTGCCATGCAGCACCTGCCCCCTTTTTGTTATAAATATCTTCCGGTAATACTCTCCGGGTTTTCCTGGATCTCCTCCGGCGTGCCTGTTGCCACGACGCGGCCGCCGCTCTCGCCGCCGCCCGGCCCCATGTCGATGACATAGTCCGCGTTGCGGATGACATCAAGGTCGTGTTCGATGACAACGACCGTTGCGCCGTTGTCCAGCAGGGCTTGGAACACCCGCAGCAGCACCTGCACGTCCAGCGGGTGGAGGCCGATGCTGGGCTCATCGAAAACGAATACCGAGTCGGTCTGGGTGCGGCCGATCTCGCTGGCCAGCTTGAGGCGCTGGGCCTCGCCGCCGGAGAGGCTGGGCGTTTCCTCGCCCAGTGTCAGGTAGCCCAGACCCAGCTGCTGCAATGTCTGCAGGCGCTGGCTCACGGTCTTCATCCCGCCGCAGAACTCAAGGGCGGAATTGACGTCCATATCCATCAGCTGCGGCAAAGAGGCTGTCTGCTCCGCCTCGTTGGTCAGCTTCACGCCGTAAGCCGCCCGCGCGTAGCGGGAACCTCGGCAGTCGGGGCAGACGATGTTCACATCCGGCAGGAACTGCACGTCCAGGCTCACCTCACCGGTGCCGTCGCAGCCGGGGCAGCGCAGACTGCCCGTGTTGTAGGAAAAATCGCTGGCCTTGAAGCCCTTTTGCCTGGCGTCCGGAGATTTGGCATAGAGCTTCCGCAGCTCGTCGTGGACGCCTGCGTAGGTCGCCACGGTAGAGCGCACATTGATGCCGATGGGCGTCGCGTCGATGAGCTTGACGTGCGCGATGCCCTCGGCGCGAATCTCCCGGATATGTGCCGGGAGGGCGCTGCCGTTTATCTTTGCTTCCAGCGCCGGTACGAGGCTTTCCAACACCATCGTCGTTTTGCCGGAACCGGACACGCCCGTTACCACGGTGAGCCGCCCCTTGGGAATGTCCAGCTCCAAAGGCTTGACCGTGTGGATGCTGCCGGTGGAGAGATGGATAGCCCCCTCTGCGAACATCTCTCCTTCCCTGGCACACCGGCGCAATTTCGTCTCAGCTTTTCCGGAGAGGAACGGCCCGATCTGGGACTCCGGCTTTGCCTCCAAATCAGCTATCGTCCCTTCGGCAATGACATGTCCACCCTTGACTCCCGCTTCCGGCCCCATCTCGATCACCCAGTCGGCCTCTTTCAGGATTTGGGTGTCGTGGTCCACCAGAATGACCGAGTTGCCGTCGGACACGAGGTCGTGCATCACACCGGTCAGGCCCACGATGTTCGACGGATGCAGGCCGATGGACGGCTCATCCAGCACATAGAGCACGCCGGTGGTGCGGTTGCGGACGGCCCGGGCCAGCTGCATCCGCTGGCGCTCACCGGTGGAAAGGGTCGAGGCCGAGCGGTCAAGCGTCAGATAACCCAGACCTAAGTCCATCAGCCGCTTGGCAGTACTTTCGAATGCCTCACAGATGCTCTCCGCCATCGGGCGCATCTCTTCCGGCAGGCTGCCCGGCACGCCCTTCACCCACTCCACGAGGGCTTCCAGCGTCATCTGGCAGGCTTCGTCCAGCGAGATGCCCCGCAGCTTCGGCGCACGCGCCGCCGCTGAGAGCCGTGAGCCATGACACTCGGGGCAGACATCTTCCCGCAGGAACTTTTCCACCCGCTTCATGCCCTTGTCATCCTTGACCTTTGCAAGAGCATTTTCTACGGTGTAGACGGCATTGTAATAGGTAAAGTCCAGCTCGCCGGCCTGATTCGAGTTCTTTGCGTGGTAGAAGATATGCTTTTTCTCTGCCGGACCGTGGTAGACGATGTCCTTTTCCTGTTCGGTCAGGTCGCGGAACGGCACATCCGTCCTCACGCCCATCTCCCGGCAGACGTCTGTCATCAGCGACCACATCAGGCTGTTCCACGGGGCCACTGCGCCGCCGTCGATGGTCAGCGAGTCGTCCGGCACCAGCGACGCCATGTCCACCGTCCGGACGCTGCCTGTGCCGCCGCACTTCTGGCAGGCACCTTGAGAGTTGAAAGCCAGCTCCTCCGCCGACGGCGCATAGAAATGCGCACCGCACTCCGGGCAGACCAGCTCCCTGCCCGCCGCAACAGCCAGCGTCGGCGGGATGTAATGCCCGTTCGGGCAGCGGTGGCTTGCGAGGCGGGAGTACATGAGCCGCAGGCTGTTCAGCAATTCCGTGCCGGTGCCGAAGGTGCTGCGGATGCCCGGCACGCCCGGCCGCTGGTGCAGCGCCAGCGCCGCCGGGACATACAGCACCTCTTCCACCGAGGCTTTCGAAGCCTGGGTCATCCGGCGGCGGGTGTAGGTGGACAGCGCCTCCAGATACCGGCGGGAGCCTTCGGCATACAGCACCCCCAGCGCCAGCGAGGATTTACCCGACCCCGACACGCCCGCAATGCCCACGATCTTGTTCAGCGGGATGTCCACGTCGATGTTTTTCAGGTTGTGTACCTTTGCCCCGCGCACGAGCATTTTGTCTATCATTCTGGTTTCCCTTCCCTTTGGCTTTTTTGCGCCAGATGAATTCCATGTTCTCTGTTTTAGTATAGCGTATCCTGATGTGCATTTCCACAATGGTCACCAATAAAATGCTATTTGCACCGGCAGCCACAGAAGAGTATACTATAATCAGTAAGGATCTCAAGTTCCTGTACACATGTATCTGACGAGATAAAAGGAGAACGAACATGGCAGTATTTCCAAAAGAATTTGTATGGGGCGCTGCAACTGCAGCCTATCAAATCGAGGGCGGTGCCGTCGAGGATGGAAAAGGCCGGAGCATCTGGGATGTTTTCTCCCACACACCGGGCCGCACCTATCGGGGCGAGACCGGTGATACCGCCTGCGACAGCTATCACCGCTGGCGGGAAGACATCGAACTGCTGAAGTCGATGCACCTGAAAGCCTATCGCTTCTCTGTGGCGTGGACGCGCATCGCCCCCACCGGCGGCACGGACTGGAACGAAAAAGGCTTTGCCTATTACGATGGTCTTGTGAATACTTTGCTGGAAGCGGGCATCGAGCCGTATATTACGCTGTATCACTGGGATTTGCCGCAGGCGCTGGAAGAAAAGGGCGGCTGGCAGAATGAGGACACCGCCCGGGCGTTTGCAGTCTACACGGCAAAAATGGCAGAACATTTCAAAGGCAGGGTCCACCAGTGGTTCACCTTCAATGAGCCTGCCTGTATCGTGAAAATGGGCTATGGGACAGGTGAGCATGCGCCGGGGCTGAAACTCCCGCTGGAAGGGCAGTTCATCTGCTGGCAGAATATCATCTATGCGCACTGCCTTGCCGCGCAGGAGCTCCGCCATACGGACGCCGAAAACAGAGTGGGCTTCGTCTCCACAGGCCGCATCTGCTACCCCGCATCGGAGGCAAAAGCAGATGTGGACGCCGCCCGGGCTCTGACCTTTGCCTGCCCGGACGAGGACTGGGCCTTCACCCACACGATGTCGCTCGACCCTCTGTGCCTTGGCCGCTGGCCCAGCCCGGACCTCTGTGGGCCGCAGCTTTCCGCCTGCATCGGTGCTGTGCCGCAATACATCAACGACGCCCTGTCTCTGGGCAGACCGGATATGCTCGGGCTGAACATCTACAATGCCGCGCCTGTACAGATGGGAACGAATGGCCCCTGTTATGTGGAGCGCCCTGCGGGATACGCTCACACAGCCATGAACTGGCCGGTAGAGCCGGAAAGCCTGAACTGGGGGCCCCGTTACATCCAGGAGCGGTATGGACTGCCCATGTTCATCGCGGAAAACGGCTTATCCTGCACCGACAAAATCTATCGGGACGGCAAGGTGCATGACGTGGAGCGAATTGATTTTCTGGCGCGCTATCTGGAAAAACTCTCCGAGGGCATTCAGGCCGGTGCCGACGTGCGAGGGTACTTCCATTGGAGCCTGTTGGACAACTACGAGTGGCACAGCGGATACAGAGAGCGTTTTGGTCTGGTGTACGTCGATTACGCTTCCGGGCGGCGCATCCCGAAAGACAGTGCCTTCTGGTATGGCGAAGTTGCGGCGACCAACGGCGGATCCATCTGACCTGTAAAATAAAAGGGCGGCAGTTTCTCCAATACAGAACGAATATTGCAGCCATATCCAAGATACGTCTTACCCATCCTGCAAATTCTTTTATAATAGCACCGCTGCCTGAAAGCGCTGCAACAAATTCCCATATCAAAAGGGAAGCTTTCCGGTATGGGACAACGACAAATCATTTTATTGGGATGCGAAAGAGACGTCCTCCGCCTGCTTCGGCGCTGCCGGATGGCCCGGCTCCGCTTTTGTCAACATCTGCTGGAACTTCCGGGCCGCCGTGTTCAGCGGGCGGTGATGGTCGTAGACGAGGCAGATAGAGCGGGAGGGAATGATCTCCTGCAGATGCAGCTCGACAAGCTCGCCGCGGGCCAGAAGCTCTTTCGTCATCGGTTCCGGCACGAAGGCAAGGCCCAGCTCACTTTTCACCAGCGTGAGCATCTGGTCGGTGGTGGCGGCCTCGGTGTCAGGCCGGAGCACGGCGTCGTGGTCGAGGAAGAACTGCCGGTAGAAGCTCCGGGTCATGCTCTCATCGCTGAGAGAGATGAGCGGATAGCAGCTCAGTTCTTTCAGCGTCAGGCGCTGGCTGGCCAGTGCAGTGAAGGTCTTTCCACCCACCAGCACTTCATAAAACGGTCTCAGTTCCACCATCTTCAGGCCCTGTTCTACTTCCGCCGGGGTGGAGATGATGGCAAAATCCACTTCTCCGTTCTTCACAGCCTGCACCGCCTGGGGCGTAGAGTGGTTCGAGATGCGCAGCCGGATGCCGGGATACTCGATGTGGAACGTCCGCAGCTTCTCGGCCAGATAGATGTTCAGCGCCGTCTCCGTCGCGCTGATGCTGATGGAGCCGTGCTCGAGGGTGGCGCTGGCGCTCAGCTCTTCCTCCGCGTCCTGTATCTGCACTGCCGCCGAGGCGATGCGGGAGTAGAGCATCTCGCCCTCCGGCGTCAGGGTGACGCCCCGGTTGGAGCGGGTAAAGAGCACACAGTTCAGCTGGCTTTCCAGCCGGTTCATCGAGTGGGTGATGTTGGGCTGGTTGTTGCCCAGCACCCGCGCCGCTTTCGTAAAGTTCTGATACTTCGCCACATAATAGAAAATTTTGTAGTATTCCCAATCAACGTACATGGAAGCCGTCCCCTCTTTCATACCAGAATCACATTTTTACTTCTCCCCCACCAGCGCCACGGCAGCATCATTGACATTCGTGCCAGTAGCGCCGGTGAGGATCAGGCCGTCCACAGCTTTCAGTGCATGGTAGGCGTCGTTGTTCTGCAGGGTGTCGAACACATTCCAGCCCTTGGCGGTCAGTGCGGAGAGGGTGTCACCATCCACATAGCCGCCGGCAGCATCCGTGGGGCCGTCGGTGCCGTCACTGCCCACCGAGAACACTGCTGCATCCCGCCCGGCCAGCGCCGGAACCGCTGCAAGGGCAAGCTCCTGATTCCGTCCGCCGAGACCCTTGCCGGTCAGGTGGACGACCGTCTCGCCGCCTGCGATGTAGGCCAGCTTTTTCCCCTGCCCCGCGTGGGTCCGGACGATGGAGCCAAGGAAGCTGCCCGCCTCCCGGGCTTCACAGCAGAGCTGGTCGGTCAGCAGGACGGGCTCATAGCCAAGCTCCCGGCAGGCGGCAGCGGCAGCAGTGCAAAGCTCCCGCACACTGCCAGTGATCTGGGTCGTCACATTGTCCAGCATCTTGGGCGTTTCCTGCGCCAGAAGAACTTTTGCCTGTTCCGAGAGCTTCAGGTGATACTTCTCCGCAATGGCAAGCGCCTGTGCGCAGGTAGAGGTGTCCGGCACCGCCGGGCCGCTGGCGATCATATCCAGCGGGTCGCCCAGAATATCGCTCAGCACGATGCTGAATACCTGAGCCGGGGCGCATGCCTGCGCAAACCGCCCGCCCTTGACGCCCGAAAGCCGTTTGCGGATGGTGTTCATCTCCACGATGTCAGCGCCACTGGCAAGGAGCTGGCCGGTGATGTCCTGCAATTCTGTGCCGGGGAGCAGCGGCTTTTCAAACAATGCACTTCCTCCGCCGGAGAGCAGAAACAGCACGGTATCCTCCGCTGTCAGCCCCTGCACCAGCTCCAATGCCTTCTCGGTGGCCGCAAAACTGTTCTCGTCCGGCACCGGATGGCCTGCTTCATAACAATTTACTCCCAGAATTTCGCCCCTGACGTGCTTGTATTTGGTCACGACCACGCCGCCGTCCACACGGCCCAGCGCTTCCACCGCCGCGTGTGCCATCTGCCATGCGGCCTTGCCCGCTGCGACCAGCAGCACCCTGCCGCCCTTGGGCGCAAAGGCTTTCAATGCGCGGCGGACAGCTTCGTCCGGCAGGACAGCGTTCAGGCTGGATGCGATGATGGCATCGGCATCCTTTCGCAGAGTCGAGTTCATGAAACAGACCTCCTTGTGTGATATGATTTACAGCAGACCAGCTTCGGTCATGGTTTTTACAAAGCCCTGCCTGGCCGGGCCGTCCAGAATCATTATACAGCAAGACCGACGTTTCGGGAATACTTTCGGCAATGGTTTTGAAATTGCTGTACAGCTCGACATCACAGACTGTACCTTCCTTAGTTGGGTCTTGTATCTGATTTTTATACTCACTCTCTACGAAATACCAAAATCTTATTTACAAACATCCCCCATGCAGCCGCCGAATCACCTTAAATGCGACCTCATGTTCTGTTGTCAGCGGTTTTTTCAAAGCGAAGAAAACAACACCGCTGGTCGGACAGGTGATCTCTGCCTCCACCTCTGCAGTAAACGGGTCAAGGATCACGCCCATTTTCTGACCATACTCCACTTCCTGTCCCGGCTCCACGAAGCGGCGGAAGATCCCGCCCGCCGGGGTGAGTACATTTGCCATCTCGTTTTCCTGCACGACGGTGGACAGATACCCGCTGTGGCAGTGGTATCGCAGTAAACCGACCCGGCTGAGATACCGCAGCACGGCAGCAACGGCTTCCTGTGCGCTCTGCTCGTCAACTTCGTCCGTTTCCTTGGTATAAATGCTGAACGCATTGGTCTCCCAGATCTGCCAATTATAGTTCAGCGTCGTCGTATCAATGGGGGCCGGTTTACGCATGACCACATAAGGCAGGCCGAACAGATTGCCCAGGCTGGCCGTCTGATAGCCGGTGTTCATAATGCGAATGTGCGGAACAAAGTCACCGAGCAGATAGAAGGACGCAAAATGGATATGCCCACACGCAGGACAAGCCCCGGTTGGAGCTGACCGAGAAGATCGAAGCGAACTTCTATTCCCAAGACCTGACCCCGGCAGCATCCCAGCCCCGGCAAAACGAAAAGCCGGCGGCAACAAAAATCTCCGGTAGGGAGATCCTTGAAGCCATCCGGCTGATGGACGCAGACGAACGCAGAGAATTGACGAGAGCCTTGTTCGCCTAAAATTTCTTCTTTTTATGCAAAGGAAAGCAGGCTGTGCAAACCTTGCGCAGAAAAGCCCCTGATTCGGGCAAATGTGCAAACGGTGTGCAGAAAGTGTGCAGCCGCTTTCCTACATAAAGAAAGAACGTCAAATCTTACGATTTGACGTTCAATATCTAGTGCACCTCGCGCACTCATATCCGAACTTTTCTCTGCTTTCACGGCTTCCCCGAAAGCGACCGTCTCTGTACCTTCCTTATAGTTAAAGGTAATGAGGACCTTATCATCTTAGAGATAGATGGCATTGATGAAAGCATCCACCAGTGCCTGCCGCTGCTCCGGCTGGGTCATATCCAGCTTACGGAAACGGAGCAGCCAGAACCGGACGAATTCTTCTTTCATCTTCGGCTTGGCCAGCCGTTCCTCTGCAATGCGGGCTTGCAGTTCTTTTCGCTGATCTTCCAGAGCTTCCAGCCGTTCCTTGGTAGAGCTGGTCAGAATGCCCATCTGGATAGCGTTCA
>OLRW01002415.1_pt1 | contig 10274 bp, 10 predicted proteins | sample 1672701 | NCBI WGS metagenome assembly OLRW01 (sample SAMEA3136715, study PRJEB25190) | human gut metagenome | biome: human gut; feature: human-associated habitat; material: faeces | place: Austria | collected 2013
AGATGCACTTGCCGCCATCCATAACTGCCAGCTCGTCCTGGCTCATCAGCTCTTTGCCACAATGTCAAGTGGTAAATTCAAAAAAGGACAAGCACTATCAAAGAAAGCAGTCTTTCATAGTGCTTGTCCTTTTCTTATTCATGTTTTCTGCCTTGCATTGTTCGAAACGCAGAACTATAATATACTCGATGGAGGTGCGAAATGGATTATATGACATTGAAAGAGGCCGCTGAGAAGTGGGGCGTGACACCTCGTAGAGTAAATTATTATTGCGCTGGAGGGCGTATCCCCGGCGCTGTAAAAATGGCTGGTGTTTGGCTAATCCCTAAAACTGCGGAGAAGCCGATTGATGGGCGGACAAAACAAGGAAAGGAGCAAAAGCGTGAGTAATATATTACTTCTTGAAGATGATTTGAGCCTGATTAACGGGCTTTCTTTTGCGTTCAAAAAACAAGGATTTGAATTAGTTGTTGCCAGAACCCTCAAAGAAGCAGATAGTTTGTGGGTGGATGGAAAATATGATTTGCTGGTGCTTGATGTATCCCTGCCGGATGGCACCGGATTTGAATTTTGCAAAAAGGTGCGGCAAGTTTCCAAAGTCCCCATCATTTTTTTGACGGCGGCAGATGAAGAAATGGACATTATCATGGGTTTGGACATTGGTGGAGATGATTATATTACAAAACCGTTTAAGCTGGGAGTGTTAGTATCCAGAGTAAATGCACTGCTTCGTCGGGCAAAAGATTTCAGCTCCGCAGATACACAACTGGAATCCAACGGAATGAAAGTGCTTTTGCTGCAAGGGCAGGCGTTTAAGAATGGAAAGCTATTAGATTTGACTGCCGCAGAATATAAGTTGCTGTGTCTGTTTATGAGAAACCCGAACATGGTACTTACCAAAGAACAAATTTTAGATAAGCTATGGGACTGCGATGGGAATTATATTGACAGCAGTACCCTTACCGTATATATGAGGCGGCTGCGTATAAAGATCGAGGATAATCCGAGTGAACCGCAAATGCTCCTGACAGTTCGGGGAATGGGATACAAATGGAATGTGATTGGGTGAGGTGTCCTATGAAAATATTTGCAAACAAAGAAATCAAAAAATTGTTTCTTGCAGTATCCGTTATTTGGGTAGCCTCCCTTCTGTTGACACAAGGGTTCTTATGGTTGTGCTATCAGCGGTTTTCTTTGTTCCTATTGCTTGTTTTCGTATTGGCAGGAGGAGCGATATTGGCGGTGGGTTGTTCTTATTTCAAAAAGCAAAATCAAGTCATGGAACAGGCGGTATCACAGCTTCAAGCGTATCTTGACGGCGATCACAATGCCCGTATTGAATGTGATGAGGAAGGCGAGCTATATCGGTTGTTTCATACTGTTAATTCTATGGCCGCTGTCTTAAATGCTCACGCAGATAACGAACTCCGGGAAAAGGAATTTTTGAAAAATACAATCTCTGATATTTCCCACCAACTGAAAACACCGCTGGCTGCTTTGAATATTTATAATGGTTTGCTTCAAGACGGGGATATGGAATTGAGTGCGGTAAAAGAATTTACTGATTTATCCGAACAGGAACTTGATCGCATTGAAATATTGGTGCAAAACTTGCTCAAGATTACAAAACTGGATGCCGGGGCCATTGTGTTGGAAAAGACCACAGAGAATGTGGCGGATATGCTGCGGGATGTTGAGCTGCATTTCGCATACCGGGCCAAACAGGAGCATAAAGAACTTGTCCTGTCCGGCCCGGAGGAGGTCCTTCTTTTCTGCGACCGCGACTGGCTGACCGAGGCCATTGACAACATCGTGAAAAACGCCCTCGACCATACGGAGAGCGGCGACGCGGTTCATATTACATGGAAAGCTCTGCCCAATGCCGTTCAGATCGCCGTAAAGGACAACGGCTGCGGCATCCATCCGGAGGACCTGCACCATATTTTCAAGCGGTTCTACCGCAGCCGCTTTTCCCAGGACAAGCAGGGCATCGGGCTGGGCCTGCCGCTGGCAAAGACCATCGTGGAAGCCCATAGCGGCACGATTGAGGTGGACAGTGAACTTGGAAAAGGCACGACCTTCACCATGAATTTTTTAATTCCTACAAAATTGTAGGCTGAGTGTAGGGTTACAGTAATATTTCGGTGCTATCCTTTCCTCATAGGCAGGAAAAACAAAAGCAGCCCGCCTATTTCGCAAAACATGAAGAAAGAGGTATATGCACAATGAATTTATTAGAGGTCAAAAACATTTGTAAGACCTATGGCAGCGGAGAAACCGCAGTCAAGGCTTTGAAGGATGTCAGTTTTTCCGTTCCCAAGGGGGAATATGTGGCCGTCGTGGGGGAATCCGGTTCCGGCAAAAGTACGCTGCTGAACATGATCGGCGCGCTGGACACGCCCACGACCGGCAAGGTGCTGATCGACGGTAAGGACATTTTTGCCATGGACGAGCGCAAGCTGACGGTATTCCGCCGCAGGAACATTGGCTTTATCTTTCAGGCGTTTAACCTTGTGCCGGAGTTAACGGTGGAGCAGAACATCATCTTCCCGGTGCTGCTGGACTACCAGAAGCCGGATAAGAAATATCTGGAAGAACTTCTTGCGGTACTGAACCTGAAAGAGCGCCGGAACCATCTGCCCAGCCAGCTCTCCGGCGGACAGCAGCAGCGTGTGGCGATTGGCCGTGCGCTCATTACCCGGCCAGCCCTGATCCTGGCTGACGAGCCGACCGGCAATCTGGACACCCAGAACAGCAGCGAGGTCATTGCCCTGCTGAAAGAAGCATCCAAAAAGTATGAGCAGACGATTATTATGATTACCCACAACCGTAGTATCGCGCAAACGGCTGACCGGGTATTGCAGGTATCGGACGGTAACCTCACCGATTTTGGGAGGTGCCGGGAATGAAAAGCTATTTAAGCCTTGTGCCGATCTCTGCAAAGGTGCGGAAACGGCAGAATCGGATGACCATTCTGTGTGTCATTATTTCGATATTTCTGGTGACAGCAATTTTTAGCGTGGCGGATATGATGATTCGAACCCAAAGCGACCGAATGACCGGCAAAAACGGAAGTTGGCACATAGAGTTGGACGGCATTTCTCAAGAAACAGCCCTGAAAATTGCGGAGCGGGATGATGTGGTTTCGATTGGTGCAGTTACGATATTTAACCCGGACGGAGAACTGCCCTACCGCATGGACGGAAAAAGGGTTGTACTTTATGGTATTGATGAATCCTATCTGACAATGAATTCAACTGGTGCCGCCGAAGGACGCTTTCCGCAGGGAATGGGCGAAATCATGCTCAGCAGCAATGCAGCGCGTGTCCTTCAAGTTGCAGTTGGGGACACTGTTACACTACGTACGCCGTCCGGAGACTGGGATTTTACAGTGTCCGGTTTGGGCGGTGTGGAGGAAAGCTACTATTCCGGGCAATATTCTTTGATGGATGCCTACCTGCCGCGCACAGCATTTGCAGCGCTGATGGAGCAGAACAACGTCCATAATCTTCAAACGTCATATTATGTCCAGTTTACCAGCGCGTCTAAGGCAGCTAAAGCAATCCCGGAACTGACGGCACAGCATAACCTGCCGGAAAATGCTGTCTCAGAAAACACCGGTGTGATGGCTATCGCCGGACAAAGCGATAGCAGCGCCGCAAAAAATGTTTACAGCCTTGCCGCAGTTCTGTTTGTGCTGGTTCTTCTGGCAGGTGTACTGATGATCTCCGGCAGCATGAACAGCAATCTGGCACAACGAATCCAGTTCTTCGGAATGATGCGCTGTATCGGCATGAGCAAATCTCAAATTATCCGATTTGTCCGTTTAGAAGCGCTTAACTGGTGCAAAACGGCTGTGCCCGTAGGCGTTCTGCTTGGCACACTTGCCAGCTGGAGCATTTGCGCGGCGCTGCATTATGGCATCGGTGGCGAGTTTTCCACAACACCGGTTTTTCAAATCAGTCCTGTAGGTTTAGTCAGTGGCATCGTGGTCGGTATCGTGACCGTCCTGCTGGCGGCAGAGTCACCGGCGCGGCGGGCGGCACGGGTCTCACCTGTGGCGGCGGTCTCCGGCACGGGAGAGAATCTTTCCGCTTCGCGTCATGCTTCAAACTATAGCTTTGGAAAAATCGAGTTGTCGTTGGGAGCCCATCACGCCATTGCCGGTAAAAAGAACCTGTTTTTAATGACATCTTCTTTTGCACTCAGTATTGTTTTGGTGCTCTGCTCTTCTGTACTGCTTAAATTTGCCGGCTTGCTTTTGCCCGGTCAAGCTCCGTGGCAGCCGGATATTCTCTTGAACGGGTACGGAAACGAACAGGTATTGTCCCGCAGTATGGCAGAACAGCTGCGTGCGATTCCGGGTGTTGGGTATGTCTGGGGCGCAACCGGCCTTACCAACACTCCTGCCAGCAGTCCGCAGAAAGATGTAGAGCATGTGGTGCTGGGTTCCTACGATGATTTTATGATGGAAAAAAGCAGGGATCTCGTTGTAGCAGGCAGGATGGCCGATCAGGCAGCCAGCAGCAACGAAGTCATGACGATCTATAATAAAAACAACCCGTTGAAGGTTGGAGATACCGTTTATATAAGCGGAAGAGACCTTACCATTGTGGGGGCTTTTTCGGAGGGAATGTTCCCGGATGATGTTACAGTCATCTGCCCACAGGCGCTATTTGACCGTCTGGTCAGAGCGCAGAACTATAATATGATCGGCGTTTTGCTGAACGATTCAGCAACAGAGCAGACTGTAATGCAAATTGCCCACCTTGCAACAGACGAGATCATTGTATCGGATGTGCGAGAGCGTAATTCGCAGGAAGCTGCTACCTATCTGGCTTCCAGAATTGTCGTATATGGTTTTCTGGCGATTATTGGACTGATTTCTCTTTTTAATATTGTCAACAGCATTTCGATGAGCGTTTCTGCCCGTACAAAGCAGTATGGCGTCATGCGTGCAATTGGAATGGATGGCAGTCAGCTTACTCGGATGGTTGCTGCGGAAGCCTTTACCTATGCTGTTTCCGGGCTGATTGTCGGCTGTATTGCCGGTCTGCTGCTGAGCCGTATGCTGTACGCTCGACTCATTACACGCTATTTTGGCATGACATGGCATCTGCCAGGAATGACGCTCTGCCTTATCATTCTATTCGTATTTGCTGCCGCAGCTCTTGCGGTTCATGCCCCAGCGAAGCGGATTCGAAACATGGCAATTACTGAAACAATCAATGAATTATAATTGCAATCCACTTTGGAAAATTTAATGTAACATCTGCCGGACGACGGCAAAGAAAAAATCCCCATCCCTCATTGATTGAGAGATGGGGATCACTGATTATTCTGTAATCTCCGGGATTTCTCCGACAAAGTTATAAATGATCCTGACTTCCTGCACTTTCTGTCCGTCAATCTTCTTGACTTCACCCACCAGAATCTTGCTGATGAGCCGGTTCAGCACCGCCTCGTCCAGTTCTTCAATGGCGGCGTAGCGCCGGATTTCCCGGATAAAGGTGCGGACTTCGCTTTCCTGTTCGTCAGAGTGTCGCATCATCAACATCAGGTCTTGCAGGCACTTTCTCGTTGGCTGTAAATAATATTTCTTCTTATAAGTCACTAAGGGAAATGGGAATTATAGATTCTCTTACGGGACTTTTAAACAGAAATTGTTTTGAACAGACGATTGAAAATTTGGATAAGAATGAATACAGAAATGTAGCGTGTGTTTATATTGACGCAAACGGATTGCATAATATTAATAACCGTTTCGGTCATGAGGCGGGTGACAATATGCTTAAAGCCGTTGCGCAGGCATTGCAGAGCAAATTCGGTTCGGATAAAACGTATCGTATCGGCGGTGATGAATTTGTTGCGTTTACTTTCGGAGATAGTGAAAAACAAATCGAAGAAAATATTGAAAGTATAAAGAACGATATTGAAAAACAGGGTTACAGTATATCGTACGGCGTGTCGTTCAGCGAGGTTTCAACCAATGCTGAAAGATTTATAAAACAAGCCGAAAGAAATATGCTTGACAATAAGTATTCGTATTATCATAAAAAGAGCGTCGAAAATAATAAGGACGACGATTGGACTATCAGCAAAGCAAATATCAGCGAACACGATATGGATACATTCTTGTCGGCTGTCGCTTCGAAATTTACGGGCGGTTATATCGTAAATTTTGATGATGATACAGTAAGAGTAATATATGTTCCGAAGTTCTTTAAGAGTATGCTGAAAATTACAAACGGTAAATTCAAAGAGGCTCTTAGAATGTATTTGAATGAAAAAGTTGATTCAAAATATCATCGTAATTATGAACCGTTCTTTGATTATGAGTGGATAGAAAGACAAATTCAAGAGGGTAATGTTCCTGAGATTGAATTTGAACGTACAAACGGTGAACTTGCAAAAATGCAAATTATTAAAGCACCTGATTACAGCGAAAATCACAGAGAAACGGTTTGGATTTTTGAAACAATAAAAGAAGTTGAGTAAAATAAAAACAGGTCTGTTCAAAAACAGACTTGTTTTTTGTTATAAGTATGTTATAATAGAAAAAGCTTGAATATTATCGAAAACTGTTTATTTTCGCTGGAAATCGGAGGAGAAATTATGCTTACGGAAAATGAATGGAATACTATTAATAATATGCTGCTTGAGCTATACACGATTGATGAACTTGATGTATTTACGAGCAAAATAATGAAAATGATACGAATGCTTATTCCGTACACGAAGGGCTGGTTTATCATTTCAGACGATGACCGCAAAATCAGAAAAGAGCAATCGTATTTTATCGGCTTGGACACGGACGTAAAGGATAAGTACACAGATGTTTTTTACAATGAGGATTATATTCAATATCTGTACGACTTTGTTTCGGAAACGAGTGTTTACAAGGACACGAGTATTCTTGAAAGTGATGTTCGTGAAAAAACGGATTTTTACATAAAATTTTTAAAACCCGAGGACATTATATTCGGGTGCGGTATCATTCTGATAAAAAATTCAAGAATTATAGGAATGTTCAATCTTTTCAGAAATGAAAAGAGCGGTGACTTTAATGAAAAAGAGTTGTACGTTTTGAACTTACTTAAAAATCACATTGCAAATATGCTCCATAATGTTATGCGTCTTGACAGAGCAAGCATTACGGTAAACAAAAGTCTTAACAACTTTGCAAAAACTTATGGTTTAACGTCAAGAGAATCGGAAATCTTAAGCCTTATCAACAAAGGTTTGTCAAATCAAGAAATTTCGGATAAAGTTGTCATATCCGTTTCAACGGTGAAAAAGCATATTTACAATATATACAACAAAACTGGAGTTTCAAGCAGAGGTCAGCTTATTTCGTTATTTCTTGAATGAGTAGAACTAAAGTAGTAGAAAAATCAAACTTTCGGATAATTGAAAAAAATCTTTTGCGGTTGTATAATAAACACAAGATGAAAGCAAAGAGGCTTTAAGGTATTGAAACAAATATCTTAAAGCCTTTTTTAGTATCACAGTACAAGCAAAGGGGCTTAACTGATTTTAAATCGGTTAAGTCCCGTTTTTTATTTGATTAGAAAAAGGAGAGAAACATTATGCAGAAACTTTTTACAAAGGAATTCAGACCGGGTGAAAAATGGTCGGGACTTATCGGAAAGAACAAATATATTCACTTTAAAGCACTTGGAGATAATGCCAATGTATCAATTCTTCTTTACAATATGAGAGATACATCTGAAAGATACAATATGCCTGATACTCTAAAGGCACAATACACAGCACATCTTACAAAGGGCAATGTGCTTATGAGCGACAACGGCAGGGTGTTGGCGAGTATCACGGAGGACAGCTTAGGTTGGCATGATTCAATCTGCGGTCACACAACCAGAAAGATGACCGATGAAAAATACGGCAAGACATCATATCAGGAACAAGGCAATGATTTTTACAGATGCGGCGAAGAAAACTTCAAGATTGAACTTGTCCGCAACAATATGGGTAAAAGAGATATTGTACCATGCGTAAATCTTTTCTCAAAGGTGTATGTTGATGAGGACGGAAGTATGAACTATGTTTCGGATCACTGTAAAAAGGGTGCTACGGTAACGCTAAGAACAGAAATGGATATTATCTTTGTTGTTTCAAACACACCTAATCCGCTTGATCCGTCAACGGAATATCCGGCTGTTCCCGTTACAATGGAGGTTTATGACGCTCCAAAGACAGACCTTATGGACGAATGTGTAAATTCACGTGATGAAAATTACAGAGCATTTGAAAACACATGGGATTACTACAACTTACTTGGCGAATAATCAGAGGAGGAAAAGATTATGTATGGATTTATTGAAAAAGACAGTGATTTGAAAATAGAGGACGCAGTATATGACGAGGTGCTTAATGCAGGACTTGGCTGGATGCACGAATTGAAAAAAGGTCAGACATTCAGAATACTTGATATTGAGGGTAACCAAGCCGTTGATACGACATTTTATGATTTGGAAAATCCCGAGGATCACTACGGTGCGGTACAGACAATCGTGGCACAGAAAAATATTTATTTGACAACGGGAAGTATTTTAAGAGCCGAGTCGGGAAAGCCGTTACTTGAAATCACAGCAGACAAGACAGGCAGACACGATACTTTGGGCGGTGCTTGTTCATCGCAAAGCAATACAGTCAGATATGCGAGAGAAAAGAGATATATGCACAACTGCCGTGACAGCTTTATGTTACAGCTTGCTGACACTACGGCAGATATTAAAAAGCGTGACCTTGCACCTAATATCAACTTCTTTATGAATGTGCCTATCACAAAAGAGGGCGGATATAAATTTGATGACGGTGTATCGGCACCGGGCAAGTATGTTGAGATGAAAGCATTGGCAGATGTTATGATTCTTATAAGCAACTGTCCGCAGCTAAACAATCCGTGTAACGCATACAACCCTACACCCGTAAGACTTCTTATCTGGGATTAATAAATTGGCAAAGGAAGATTAATATGTTCAGTAAAGTTTTAATAGCAAACAGAGGTGCAATCGCCGTAAGAATTGAAAGAACGCTTGCTAAGATGGGCGTAAAGAGTGTGGCTGTTTACTCAAAGGCAGACAGGGACAGCTTGCACGTTGAAAATGCCGATGAGGCGGTATATCTTGGCGAGGGTACGGCAAAAGACACATACCTTGACGTTGATAAAATAATCAAAGCGGCACTTGATACAGGTGCGGAAGCAATACATCCCGGTTACGGATTTTTAAGTGAAAACACTGTTTTCGCCGCAAAGTGTGAAGAAAACAATATCAAGTTTGTAGGACCTGATTCAAGTCAAATTAAGCTTTTCGGTTTGAAACACTCCGCAAGAGAAATTGCACAAAAAGCAAACGTACCGCTTTTGTCCGGTACGGGACTTTTAAAAGGTGTTGACGAGGCGATTGTCGAGGCTGAAAAAATCGGTTATCCGGTAATGATAAAGAGTACAGCCGGCGGCGGTGGTATCGGTATAAGAATTTGTGAAAACAAGGATGAGCTTGTTGCGTCATACGACAACGTTTGTCACCTTGCGGAAAGCAATTTCAATGACGCAGGCGTATTTCTTGAAAAATATATCAGAAAAGCAAGACACGTTGAAGTACAGATTTTCGGTAATGAATACGGTGAAGTTGCAACGCTCGGTGAACGTGATTGTTCGGTTCAGAGAAGAAACCAAAAGGTTGTCGAGGAATCTCCGGCACCGAATTTGTCTGATACGGTTCGTGAACAAATGTATACAGCCGCAAAGAGTCTTGCAAAGACAAGCGGTTACAGAAGTGCCGGTACTGTTGAATTTCTTTATGACGAGTCTGACGAAAAGTTCTATTTTCTTGAAGTCAATACAAGATTACAGGTTGAACACGGTATAACGGAAGAAGTTTACGGTGTTGACCTTGTTGAATGGATGATTAAAGAGGCGGCAGGCGAGCTTAAAGGTATTGAAGAATTTAAGGCAGTGCCGAACGGACATTCAATCGAAGTCAGAGTATATGCGGAGGACTGTATAAATAATTTCAGACCGTGCAGCGGTAAGATTGACGATGTTACATTCAGCGGCAAAGCGAGAGTTGAAACTTGGATAAGAAAGAATATCGAAATTTCCGCATTGTATGACCCTATGCTTGCAAAACTTATTGTTCATGCGGAAAACAGAGAAAAAGCGGTTGAAAAAATGCTTGACGTTTTGACCGAATCAAAGATTTACGGCATAACGACAAACTTAGAATATTTAAAGAGTCTTATCCTTA
>OLRW01002422.1_pt1 | contig 10248 bp, 10 predicted proteins | sample 1672701 | NCBI WGS metagenome assembly OLRW01 (sample SAMEA3136715, study PRJEB25190) | human gut metagenome | biome: human gut; feature: human-associated habitat; material: faeces | place: Austria | collected 2013
GCCGCTTCAATATGGACACCAACCGGGTGGAAGCCCGGTTCGAGGATGGCACCACTCTTGCCATCGACTGCATCGCCGTGGAGGACGAGTACGGCAGCACCCCGGCACAGCGGGCAGAGCTGGACTGGCTGCTGTATAATAAGCCCTTGGAGTACGCCCAGCTTGTGCTGGGTGGAGAGATAGAGCGTTATCTGTCGCTTGGCTGCGACCATGGCAGACTGGAAGATTGATTACTTCGAAAGGCCATTGCCATTTGAGTACCAATTGAATATACTATAAACAGGAGAGCGGACGTCACTCCGCTGGTGTGGCTGACACCTAAAATCCGATCTGATGCAAGACGTAAGGGCTTGAGGCTGGCGGGCAGCGATAAAACCCGAAAGCGATGCAGGACATAGGAGCCTGAGGTTGGCGGACAACGATAAAATCAGTCACAAGGGACATCGGACAGCACCACGGTGTTGTAGATGCCCCTTTTATTTCTGCTCAACTCGCTACCGATAGCAGACCTATTCCATTATCTTCCATAAATTCAGTTTTTGTCAAGACTATCACAATTTCAAGATTTTTCAGATGTTTTGTTAATTTTTCTGATTTTAGGTGTATAATCAGTACAAACAAGAAACTGCACTCTCATGCATATTTCTGCAATCACCTTATCTGGAGGTCTAATATGGATTCTGAAAAGATTGCTACAAATCATGTTGAACTTGCCATAAGCAAAACGGGTCACTTGGTTTCTCACATCAATTCCAATGATAAAGAGCCCTCATGGGATGGAGATGTAGAAGTCTATAAAAAGTCCGGCCACGTTCATGCAAAAGCTGACTTGATTTTAAAAGTACCTGTTCAGGTCAAAGGTCATATTAAACCAAATCTAAAGAAAAAGAGCATAAAGTATTCTATCCAATATTCTGATTTAAGAAACTATCTTTATGTTGGAGGAACCATCTTTTTTGTCGTGTATTTCGATAAGGAAGATGAGCATTATACTATATACTATGTTGGACTTCTTCCGTTCGACCTCAAAAAAATGCTCAAGGACTATAAAGGAGATTTCTCTAAATGCAAAAGCATTGAATTAAAAGTTTTTCCGACCAAAAAAGAAGATATCGATGATATCTTCCTTAATTTCGCGCATCACATGAATAGGCAACGCGCCGCTATCAATAGCGCGCTCTTATCCTTCGATTCAGACTTACCCACCAACACTATTTCTCTAGGCTATTCTACTAGTGCAGCAAAACATTACGATTTGCCCCTTGATTATTTTTTTGACCACGAAACTTACATTTATGCTGTTCTCCCTCAAAAAGTCGAACTGCCCATTGCTCATCTTGACCGTATTGAGTTATTTTCGTTTACACGAGATGCTCCTATCAGCATTGATTCTAAAGTTTATTTTGAGAGTTATACTGTCACACGTTCTAAATCATCTACGGTCATTCGTTTTGGTAAGGGAATACAGATGAGTTTCAGTACAGCGCAATCCTTGCCTACAAAATTCAATTTTACTTTATCCGGAACACTATCAGAGCGTATCAAAGATGCAGAGTTTATGGTTGCTGCCCTTTCTGCCCATCACTATGAAATCAATGGTGGAAAAATCGCTTTCAGTGAAGCTGATTGTGCCAATCTTCCTACACTTCAAAAAAAGCTTTCCTTTCTTCTAGATGTGAAAAAGACGCTAGAGGCAGTTCATGCAACAGCCGACCTCGACTGTTCTTCCCTTTCTGTCACAGACAATACTAATCTTAGCATCTTGAGAGCTGCACTAATCGACAAAGAACCAATCAAGATGTGTTCAAGCCAATCGCTTCTTCGAAGCTGCCATATTGCTAATCTAGAACTTCTTTTATGGGTTGTTCCGACTGAAGAAAATAGTGAATACCATAACATCTATGATTTTAACTATGTACCACTGATATATCGCGAGTTTGACAAAAATGATAAAGAATATCCATCCACTCACTTCGTCATGTTAAATAAAGATGCAATGTTGAAGTACTGCAATATCGACTATAACGCGCTACTTGATGCCGTTCAGCACGTTCCTTTTTCCGAAGATTATTCTCATTCGCTCAATGCACTTCTTCTTGAAATGCTTAAAGCATACGATGAAAGTAAAAATAGTCGCATTGAGCTACTATCCACTGCGACTACCCTCGCGCTTTGGATTAAGGATTCTGATCCATATACAGAGCATCCGATTGCTATTCTCAACTATCTTCAGTCCGTCAAACGCTCTCGCATATTGACTTCGACTGAACAAGCCGAAATTCTTTCTCTTATTGAAGTAGCCCAAGACAATGAGTCTATTTACGTTGGTGCATATCTACTATTAGATAATCCTGTTGCGGCTAAAAATCACTTTGATAAGCTACCTGAAGAATCACAGAAGTTCTTTGAATCTTGTCCCATCTATCATTTTATGCCAAATGGACAACCTACCATTTCTGCTCTGACAGAAGGGTAACAAGTGATGCCCACCCGCCCATGGTTTTTCCATGAGTGAGTGGGCATCGTTTTGTTAATCGAGATTTTTCGGCAAGCGGTCATACAGAACCACCGTGTCTTGCGTTTCGATATGTACACGCTCTTTCTTCAGGAGCGTTCGAGAACGTTGGTTTGCACGGTAGTCACGGCCGCTTTCTTCAAAAGCAGAACAACACAGAAAGTCACATACCGCATTGCCGGAGGGAGATTCCCGGATAATGAACACAAAGGCAGTTGGTTCGATCTGGCTGGAAATCAGGTAGTCCGCTTTGATTTTGGTCACGAACGGATAGAACTGGGGCATATAGGAAAACAAATCAAACTCCTGTTCCAGTATTTCTTTCAACCGCACCAGTGCCAGCAGACGCGGTTTCACATACTCCTGATAGAGTGTACCCTTCTTTACCTTGTCGTAGGTGATCTTGCCGGATAGAATCATATCCACTGTTTTGCGCGGGCTATACCGGGGAAGGGCAATATCTTTCAGGTAGTGGAACCCAGCAAGGTGAGGGAAGTCCTCTGGTGAAAATGTCAGCTTGATCTCGTGCAGTTCACCCTTATAGCCGTAGGTGAAAACATAGTGGTACTCAGTCAGTTCTTTCCAGACTTCTGCTGCCCGATACAAAATATCTTGCTGTTCGTCCTGCACATTTTCACCTTCCCTCAAAAAAATAGAAGCCCTGCCGAAAGGCAAGGCTCCTATTAAGCGTTTTCTTTCGATTCATCGAATCTATTCGGCTTGTGGTTATCGCTCAACCCACGGTCTGGCTCCACAATCGGCTGATACCGAACCAGTCCACTGCTTCAACGCCACCGATAGCTGGTCAACGCCGCTATCCTCTAGCTTTATTATACCACAAAAGGACGTAAGTGCAAGTAGTTGAACTTTAGAAGCTCAAAATTTTCATTTCAATAACAGTGTATGCAACAATTCAATAAAGCGATTCCTTTATTTCTCTTCTTTCTATGAACCAGCTTTTATCTATCGTTACATTCTCTTTGAGTCTTAGTCTGAGACCTTCACTGTTGCGATTTTCAATCTCTTGTTTAATCAATTTTTCAAAACACTCATTTAATAAAATATGTCTTTTGTCCATGTCAGATATTTCTCCACAGCCATCAAATATAACATATTTCATTGGAATGGCGTATATAAAACAATAATACCTGCTATTAGCCCTGTAATCTTCTACAAGTTCATCGGCCTTAATATATTCAGCTAGTTTTCTAAGGAATTCTGAACCCTCGCCGAGTGATCGAACATAAGAGCTATTTTGCCAAGTGTTATTAAAGGCAAAACCATTAAAATAGTAGTCTTCGTATCCTATATTATAGCCCAATCTATTTCTAAGGTACGTTACCATACGGTCTGACTGGTCTGGAAGGTCTATTTCTGAACCTTTATAAAATGGGATGATTCTTTCATTGCATAAAAAAGTTACACCATGCTTTTTGAGAAATCCTGAAAAAGAATTTTCGGTTAACAGCAACTCCTTTAAGTTGCATCCCGATACACTTTTATCGGAATTCAACCGTCTTCCAAAATGATAAAACATCAAATCAACCGGCTCGATTGTTTTACAAGAGTCAATAAAGGTTTTAGATTCACTATTGAATCTAACGGAATCAAAGTTTTCATCTTTTCCAGCCAAGAGGTTGATTGTATCCAGCTGACTGTATAACTCACTTTTTGAGACATTCAAACAATCGCATACACTTCTCTCAATTGTGCGAATTGATGTTGTGTCAATAAACATATCTTTCCCCTCAGAGTATCTTAAAAACAAACATCAAAATCACAAACGACGCAAGCAACACTGGATAAAACAGCAATTCGCTTGTTGAAAAAAAGCATTTCCAATAACACACTGGTTTTGTCTCATTAAGTGTCGCTTTTGCATTTCCGGTGTTCATGCTAAAGTTGATATTTCCCTCATCTGTCTTTGTGACATTTTCGTAAAGTATCCTATATTCACGCTCTTTCTGCAAGTAAAATGAATCTAGTAACCAAAAACCAATCGTTGGAATAAAAACAAAGACCAAAGCTTGTTTATTGGCATCTTTAGATGATAACGCAAAAATAGCCGCAACTAATGTCATCGTCCAAGTCTTTAGCTGAAAACTATTCTTGGCCATTCTCTCTATAATGTGTTCTATCATCTCTAAATGTTTGATTTTATTTTCCATAATGCGCATCCTTATATAACAATTCCTTTGTTCTTATACAAAGTGTCCAGCGTATGAAGCGGATCGACAGCCTTTTTCCCAAGTTTGTCGGGTTGCAAATCACTAAAACTCAAATCGTTCAATTCTTCAATAGGAGCCTCATACTTTACTTTCAGTTCTTGTGCAAACTCTAGCATCTTATCGTCTTTCCGGAGACCATGTTGAAGAGTCTCTCGATAACTCGCCCAAGTTCTGTGAGGAAATTCCGTAGCCATCAGCAGTTCACTATATATCCACGGAGAGCCAGTTTTTGCTTTATCTTTTGAATCTTCTGCTGCAATTGAATTTGGAGTATTGATAAAAATCAAGCACTCTGTATCAGCAATCATTTTTGCTAACGCTCCATTTAAAAGCATATGCACATGGCTAGTTGACTGGTTTCTTTTACTGTAATCGTACCAATATGAACCATCATTTTTCTGAAACTTGCAATACTTCTCATCAATCTCTTTCAACAAATTTTCTGCATAACCCCATACACAAGAATCAATAAAACACGTTATACCATAATACTCCTGTAAAAATGCTGCTAGTGCCTTAACCGTTTTTTCATCCGCATGAGAATGCGACAAAAACACATTCGCACTTATATGTTCAAACCAATCCGATTCGATTTCTGTTGCGCTCAGACTGCCATCAGCGTTAACATATCCATCCAATGTCTTGCGAATTTGATTTTGTTGATCTTGGAACAACTGATTTCCCTTTGCCTCATAGGTGCTCAAACACTTTTTCTCGGATTCATTCAACTGCAAGTTAAAACCGGTAAACATTATTTCACCCTCTTTTGACTTTTCTTTGATGAAGTATAGCACACTTCATCAACCAGATAAAGTTTTTGCCAATATCAAGTGAAACTTTGTTTGTTTTAACAAAACAAGAGCACCAAATTTCTCTCTTTTCACGAGATTTTCGGTGCCCTTGTTCTATGCCATATTCAATTAACGTTCTTTTGTTAACTCAATGGTGATTGTACCAACCTGTTCATCCAATTTTCTTACTTCGCCCATAAGCTCGCTGATTTTTTGCTGAAGCGGGGCCTTTTCCGATTCAATGGAAGAAGTTAATTGCTCCATTTCATGCTTCAGTTCGTCAATTCTTGCTTGAATGCTCTTCTTTTCTTTGCCTTTGAAGAAGCCTAGAGATTTTAGTTGTTCCTTGAGATCACCCATCACCTTTTGCTTTTCATTGCGCACTGCTATGGATGGAACATTATCCATTTCCTTACGCAAGGCTTCAACTTGAGAGTTCAGATGTTTTCGATTTTCCAGCAGTGATTCCATCTGTGCTTCTAATTGTTTTCTCTCTTCCTCGTGGCAAGCCCAATATTCTTCTGTTCTCCTTTTTGTCGCTGCCGCAATCGCTTCTCTTTCTTCAAGTTCTTTCTTGGCTTTTTCTTCACGGATAGGGATAAGACGGTTCTTGGCCAAATCCATAACTTGGCGACCTGTTTCAGTGATTTCCATACCTGTAAAATTAGCCACTACTGCATATGCTTTCTCGGCAATTTCGTAATCTCCAAAATATTTAACCAATGAATCGCCCACATGAATGTTCATTAAACAAATAGGAACCAGCCATTCATCGACTGCCTTATCAATACTTTCAGTCGTTGTTCCCAAATTATTAGTCGCATTCGGAATTAAGTAACTCGAAAAATTAGCAACTGCATAGGCGACCTCTCTACCTGCTGCCTTTTGCTCGTCAGGAGTATGTAAGTTTTCTTTAATCAAACTATACACAGTATCGATAATATTACTAACGCGATTGGCCGCGCTGCCAATCTGCGCAATCTTTATATTATGCGCAGCATAGTAGATTGTATAAAAGTTTGCCTCCCAGTTATTTGGGTCTTCCTTGAGCAGTTCTTCAAAATACTTAGCAGCCGTTTCTGTATCTCCTTCTGCTTTAGCTCGATCGGCCAGTGTTCTCAAGTTCTCAATTTTTCGTTCGTTATCGACCTTGACGGTACTGCCAGATACGTCAACGGTGCCTTCCACCATCATCTTTTTGGCTTCTTCAATGGAGTATTTGCAACCGCAGGTCTGGCAGACAAAAACACCATCCTGTTTAATCAAATCCGTGCTTCCGCACATTTCACAAGTCAACCGCTTCATTTACATATCCTCCAATTATTTCAGAATTTTGCATTTCCTGTTTCGTTCATCAAGCAGCAAATTAAGATCTTCTATGATTTTCATTTTATCATCCGAAGATTTCAGATTTTCAACTGCAAGCGATATTTTATCTTCCAAAACAGCCAACTGTTCATTGCTCATGGGGTCAGAAAAGCGTATTTTTTCAGCAAGTTGTTCGAGTGCTTTCTTTGTTTTCGCATCTTTTTCCGCGCCTGCAAGAATTTCCATGTCAACTTGAAGATTTTTGATGTAGAAAACCTTTCCTTTAATTTTCTGTTCTACTCTTTCAATCTCTGTTCGACCTGCATCAGCGGCAATCATAAAAATTGCAGCTATGGCAGCGATAGCAGTGCAAATCACAAGAGCAGACCATGTTGGAAGTTTCTCCGCAAACACAAATATGAAAAGAACTGCGATCTGAACAACAAGGTACACAATGCCAATATGGACAATGGGAAAACCTAGGAACTTGCTTTTCAGTTCTTTATGACCAAAAGCCCTTTTCCATAAGACAATCTGTGCCGCAAGCGCAACTACCGTAAAAATATATGCAATCCAAAAGGCTGCGCTTTTAGAAGTAGGAATCGCCAGCGAAACAACGGTTATAAGGATGAAAATGATTCCTATGAGCGCATATCCTTTTACACTGTTCTTTTTCATTTTCAACCCTCTCTCTTTGCTCCACATTTCGGGCAGAACTTTCCGGGCTTTATAAACTTGAACCCACATTGAGGACAAGTATCTGGCGATGTTTGAGGTGCTCCGCAGTTATCGCAGAATCGTGCGCCCGGTGTTAATTCCGCTCCACATTGGTCACAAAAGCGATTACCTTCACTTGGCGGCGGGCTTCCGTCCTGAGAAGGTGTCGCTCCAAAGGCATTTTGAATCGAATCTCCAACGATTCCTCCTACCACGCCGCCTACACCAGCCATCGTACCAAGCCCGACACCCATATTCGTGAACTGACCCACTGCTTCATTTGATGCGACCTTCTCAGCCACATCAAATCCACGCTCTTGCTGATAGGTGTATCCTTCAATCTTCCGCTTTTGCGCAATGCCCTGCGCTTCTATCACCATTCGCTGGGAAGCCGTCTGCTGATCAATCACTCCGACCTGTTGACGCAGCTTTGCGTCCATGATATCCGCATACTGGCGGAAATGCAGATTTTTGAATTTTTCGTATTGTGGTTCTCCGTCTGGCTTTACGATCGTGGTAACAAGGAACTTGTTCAGATTGATACCATAGTCAGCAAAATCCGGAATAAGCCGCTTGTGCAGCTCTTCCGAAAACTCCGTAAGATGAGCATCCGCTTCAAAGATATTGATTGCATTTGCTGCCATTGTTTGGGCAATGTATGTTTTTACCCTCGTCATAAGGAATGCCCGGAAGAACTGAATCAGCTTTGCCTGTCCTAAAAAGGCTTCCGTGCCAACCAGTTTAATGAGCAATTTTCTGGAATCGGACACACTAAGCGACATTTCACCGCTGGCACCAATCGAGATAGGAAATTTGTATGTAGGTTCGAGGTACTGGACTTTGCTATCTGTACCCCACCGAATTGCCATTTGCTCCGTCTTATTTATAAAATAGACTTCACAATGGAAAGGTGTCTGTCCTCCTGTTGGAAGATTGGCGACTTTACGGATAAGAGGGATGTTTTCGGTTTCAAGGGTATACCGACCAGCACCAAACAAGTCCAGTGCCTGACCGTTCATAAAGAAAATGGCTTCCTGCGATTCATGAACGATCAACTGTGTAGACGTGTTGAAATCTTCACTGGGGTGCTTCCATACGAAGGTGCTGTTATCACCTTCGTATTTGATGATCTGCGCGATTGACAATTCCATTCACCTCCGCTGGCATCTTAGCTTTCCAGAACTGTTCTGTCGTTTCAACCAGTTCTTTTTCATTTTACCACATTGTATCTGTATTATCAATCTAAGTTCCGGGCAAAATAAGGTTTTGTATATGGAACCTTCTTCTTTGTTTCCATGTATGATTTTTCATGAGGTGAACAAAGTGGATTATGCCCTGTACATTCGTCAACACATTACGGAACTCCGCATGAAACGAAATGTTTCAGAATACCAGATGAGCCTTGACTTAGGCCAAAACAAAAATTATATCCAAGGTATCAGTTCTGGAAAAGCATTGCCTTCCATGTCACAATTCTTCAATATCTGTGACTATTTCAATATTACACCGATGCAATTCTTTGATACCGAGAGCCTGCATCCCGAACTCGTTAGTTCGATCTTATCTGAAATGCGTACTTTAGATGAAGAAGACCTGACTCTTTTACTTAGATTTGCACATCGGATGAGCCATAGCAAAGACTGATTCTGCATGACCGCCATGCAACAAGAAGTCACACTTCTACCGCTTCACTGCAATAAAATTTGCAAAACCATCTTGACGCACTCCGTAATCCATGATACTCTTTATCGCAATCCCACCAAATTTGTAGAAAAGTACAGAACGGCGAGGATTTATTCCCCATGAAGATTTTTACCGCCCCGCAACACACCCGATTCATTTTGCCGCTGTTTCACCCGACAAAATTTTTCGCTTGACTTGCAGGGCGGTTCTTTTCTTTTATGGGACAGGAACTGCAAACCTTTCACCAAACCATGACAAGGAGGCGACCCGAAGCGTGATCTATCGAGACAATTTGTTTCTCAACGCCAGATTCCAAGAGGCTATTCAAGCTGCCCATGACCAAGATTGGCAAACCTTTGAAAAATATTCCTTCTACGATGCCAAGATGATGGAAGACCTGCTGTACAAATGCGAACATCTGATGCCTCTTGAAATCAAATGTCGGTGCGCCTTACAACATTATTACAGTCACGGCGATCATTCTCCCATCATTCGGAAGTATGTCCGCCGAGCCAAAATCATTCGTCCTGACAACTGGCGCGATGCTCTGCCGGAGAGCGTAAGAGACATTGAGATGTTCACCGTATATCGCGGCGGCATCGGCAGCATTGAGCGCGCACCGCTTTCTATTTCATGGTCGCTCTCTTACGATGTTGCTGAATGGTTTGCACACCGCAGTGAACTTTTTTACCGCTGCCCCTGCCATGTATATCAAGGAACAATTCACGCCGACAAGGTGATTGCATATCTTCCAGAGCGCAGTGAGTTTGAAATTATCCAGCATCGGAATGTCAAAGACGTGCAGGAAATCACGCCGCTGAGAGGGTACAGTCCTCCATTCAATGCCTTCAAATCATCAAAAAAATGGGTTCACGATGAAGAGGAAAGCAACCGCTATTTCAATGAATGGTATCAATCGCAGAACTGCTGATTTCAACACAGTTTTAGACGATAAGTCCTACTATCACTGCTTTACTGCAATAAAATTTGCAAAACCATCTTGACG
>OLRW01002428.1_pt1 | contig 10219 bp, 7 predicted proteins | sample 1672701 | NCBI WGS metagenome assembly OLRW01 (sample SAMEA3136715, study PRJEB25190) | human gut metagenome | biome: human gut; feature: human-associated habitat; material: faeces | place: Austria | collected 2013
AAAGCAATATTTATAAATTTTTTTAATTATACGGCGACCACCGAGATCTACACCTCTTGTAGGCTCATCAAGAATTAAAATTTTCGGATGTGTTGCAAGCCAACGACCAATTAATACCTTTTGTTGATTTCCTCCTGACAGATTACCTATAGCTTGTTCCTGTGAAGGTGTTTTGGTTGCCATTTTATCAATATATTCTTGTGTAATTTCTCTTTCTTTAGAATTGTCTACAAAAATACCTTTAATGAACTCGTTTAAAACTTCTATCGTTGAATTAAACCTGACACTTTGTACCAAATATAAACCTTCGAGTTTACGATTTTCCGGAACAAGTGCAATGCCATTTTTCATAGCATCAATTGGTGAATTAATAGTAACTTTTTTACCCTCCAGATATATATCTCCCGTACTTTTTGGCATAAGCCCAAATATACTTTTCATTACTTCACTTCTTCCAGCTCCAACCAATCCGGCAAAGCCTAATATTTCACCTTTTCTAAGTTCAAAACTTACGTTTTCTGCCAGCTCACCATCTGAGATTCCTTCGCATCGCATAATAACTTCTTCATGTTCTTCAAAATCTCTTGTATAGTAATTAGTCAATTCTCTTCCAACCATCATTGCAACTAATGCATCTTTTGTAGTGTTTTTTACAACTTCAGTACCTACATATTCTCCATCTCGCATAACAGTTACTCTATCGCAAATTTCTTCCAATTCACTCATCTTATGAGAAATATATATAATACCTACTCCCTTGGAAGTAAGACTCCTCATTGTCTTAAACAAAAATGCTACCTCTTTATCTGAAATCGAAGAAGTTGGTTCATCCATAACTAAAATTTTTGAATTATAAGAAATTGCTTTTACAATTTCAACCATCTGCTGCTGTGCTATCGTTAATTCTTTAATTAACTGATTAGCTTGTATTCCCATTTGATAGTCATCTAACAATTTTTGCGCATCATGATTCATTTTCTTTTTATCAACAAATCCGGAACTCATCGGTTCTCGTCCCAAAAAAATGTTTTCAGCTACAGTCATATACGGAACCAAAACCAATTCTTGATGAATAATCGCTACTCCATTAGCCTGTGCAGCCTTTACACCATCTATATTTACTTTTTTACCGTTTATAATTATCTCGCCTTCATCTGCTGTATAAATTCCGCCTAACACTTTGATAAGCGTAGACTTTCCGGCTCCATTTTCACCTAGTAATGCATGAACTTCCCCCGTCCGAAGTTCGAAATTAATATCTTTTAATGCATATACACCTGGGAATTTTTTGTGTATATGTTTCATTTCTAGCAATGCTGTACCACTCAAAATATCACCTACTTATATCTTTCTTTTATGCAAAAAGGTGCTTTATCCAGTTCATTTGAATAAAGCACCTTTCATATTTTTGTTAATGACTATCGTTTACTGCCAACCATCTGTACCATAATCGTTAACATTATCTGCTGTAATCAGGAATGTTTCTACTGGATATTTGTCTTTCACTTTCTTGCCATCTAAGATTTTATACATAACCTCTACAGACTTATCAGCAATACCAACTGGAGACTGTGCTCCTGTTCCTTCCATTAAAGAATCACCTTTTGCAAGCTCTGATTTAACATCCGGTGAACCATCTACTCCGTAAATTTTGCAATCCTTAATTCCTGCTGCATTTGCTGCCGCTAATGCACCAAGCGCTGTAGGATCATTTCCACCAAAGATTGCAACTACATCTCCATGTGCCTGTAATAAATCTTCTGCAATTCCCATTGACGTTTCAAGATTCCCTTTTGCATCCTGCTGTGCAACAATGTTAAATCCTTTTCCTTTGATTGCATCTGTAAATCCTTTTGTACGATCTACAATTGAATTCATAGTCGGTGAATCAAGAACAATAATGTCTCCACCCTTCGGGCATTTTTTAACTAAATCTTCTCCACAAACTTTACCTGCATTGTAGTTATCAGATCCAACATAACTTGTTGCATACGACATATCGGCAACTTCTGTATCAAAGTTAACGATTGGAATGTTTGCTTCTTTTAAAGCATCCAAAGCTGGAAGAATTCCTTCAGCTTCTGCTGGATTCAGGAACATTGCATCAATTCCCTGTGAAATCAAATCCTCTACCTGCTGTACCTGAAGACTTACATCATTTGCCGGATCTACAGATACAAGCTCGTCCCCATTTGCTTCGACTTTCTTTCTGATTTCATCTTCCAATGTTACAAAGAATGGGTTCGTTCCGTCCATACAAGTATACCCAAACTTGTGACCTCCCTTTTTGTTTGACGTCGATTCAGTTTTCGTCGAACTAGATTTCTTGTCCCCGTCACCGTTGCTGCAACCCATTACCATTGCTGCAACTAATGAAACACTCAATAACACGCTCACTAATTTTCTTTTCATTTCTTTTCCTCCTTGCTTGTTATTTGTTGTCTTAATATTACTAATTTTCCTTTTCCTGTACACCTGTATTTTGTAACTAAAAAAGCATTACATTTCTCACAAAAAAATGTGACAAATGTAATGCTTTTCTTATTGATTTAAAAATTTAGTAATACTTCTCTGAAATACCTTAAGCGAACTATCAATATTCTTTTCATTTTTGTAAATATCATCTATTTCATTCTCTGCTAATGCCATAGCCTCTGGATATTTCGAGAATTTTGGATTTATCCGTCCATTCTCTATCGCATCACTTAACAAACGATTATCAATACCCCTCTCATCTACATCCATATCCTTCCGAATCATGCTTTCTGCATATCTTGATCCAGTTACATATTTCAATACTGATGCACCTTGCGAATATTCAAATATTTCTCTTTGAATTGAAGAATCCGAAGTTAACATTTTCAGAAATTCCCATGCTAATTCCTTATGTTTACTTTTATTTCCAATAGTCATCAAAAGTGCATCTACTTCTGAAGTATTATGACCTCCTGGGCCTGCCGGCATGCTTGTGCAATCCCATTGAAAACTTGTATATTTTTTTATTTTATACGGATAAGTTTTATATGTCCTGTACTCAGAAAACGCTAACGGCATAAATGCCACATTTCCCGAATCAAAATCATTTTGTGTTACTTCACGGCCTCCATTCATTTCATTTAACTTTTTCACGAATTTAACTGCTTCATTCACTTTTGTTCCCGAAAAAAAAGCTTTTTTCCCATCTTTATCAAAAAGCTCTGCACCATTTGAATATACAGCTTCTTTCCAAGTATAATTATATGTCCCAAATTGATCGATCACACCATCACCGTTTTTATCCTTTGTAATCTGATCAACAATTTGCTCCATTGTACTCCATGTCCAATTTTCATTTGGGACTTCTATTCCTTCTTGTTCCAACAATGTTTTATTTACGAACATCAAAGTCGGTACTACCTCATATGGTAACGCATACTGACTTTCATGATATTTTCCAATATCTAATACTGTATCAAAAAAATACTCCTTTTTAAAGTTCCTATCATTAGCAATCTGATTATCTAAATCAGATATAACATTTAATGACACATATTTATAAAAATCATCAGACAACACCATAAATACATCTGGTGTTTCTCCTTCTAATATTTTTCTATCTAACCATTCTGAATAATCTTCCTTTCTAATCCCTGTCTCATAATGAACTTTAACACCTGGATGTTCTTTTTCAAATTTTTTTATTGCATCATCTATTATTACATATGCATTCGCATTCTTAACATCCCAATTACTCTCAGCAAACATGCCAAATTCCAATACAATTGGTTTATTTTTTTGTCTATAGTTCCATGCAAGTATTATTAATATTATGCTCAAAAAGCAAACAACTAATCCGTATATACTTTTCTTTTTCATTTACTATTGCTCCGTAATTTTTGTTGCTACTTTATTCTGTACTGCCCAGATTGCCAATTGCGTTCTGTCTCTGAACTCTAATTTGTTTAATATCCCACTCAAATAATTCCGTACAGTACCTTCTGAAAGATTCAAATTTTCCGCTATTTCTTTGTTAGAACTTCCCCGTCCGACTTCATTAATAATTTTCCATTCTGTTTTAGTCAGATTTTCTGTTCTCTTCTGATCTACATCAACTACATAATCAGCCTTTGCCATCTGTGAAAACAATCTTACAACTTTTGTAGCAATATCTGGATTTATCATTGCCTGTCCACTATATACAGTACGTATTGCATTAGTCAATCCGTCCATCGATACTCCTTTTAAAAGATATCCACTTGCTCCCCATTTTAATGCATTATATACATACTCATCATCATCGAAAGTTGTGAGTATAATAATTTTTATTTCTGAATAATTATCTTTTATTATTTTCGTACACTGTACGCCATCCATTTTAGGCATTCGAATATCCATTAAAATAACATCCGGTCTATTTTTTCGTACACTTGCAATTACTTCTTGTCCATTTGCAACCGTATCTGTTACTTCTATTCCTTCCTTTGTATTTAATACAATTGACAAACTTTGCCTAATCAATTCCTGATCATCTGCAATCAGTACTTTAATCATATTCTTCACCCCATCTTATAGGAATTACAACATTTGTTGTAAATCCATCACTTCCATCAAACTCTACTGTCCCATTTAATAACTTTATCCGCTCAACAATATGTCTTGTACCAAATCCTTTCTTCATATCAGTACATCCAATTCCATCATCTTTGATTGAAATATAAATATCGGAATATTTCTTTTTTATAGTAATATAAACATTTTTTGCATGACTATGTCGTACAGAATTCGTCATACTTTCCTGAACAACACGATATATCGCATTTTCTTCATCTTCATCAAATTTCAATTTTTCGACATCACATTCAAAATGTATTTTTGTATTTGTTATTGAATTTGTTTCATTTACCATCTTACGAATTGCTGGTTCCAAGTTTAAACGTTCCAGAGAATCCGGTCTTAATTCACTTACTGACCTTCTTACTTCTTTTATTCCATCCCTTGTAACTTTTGAAATAAGCTCCAATTGTCCTTTCGTTACCTCAGGTGAAGTATCGATCATCGCTATACAAGCATCTACCCCCGCTGATATACCCGTTAGCGTATGCCCTAATGTATCATGAATTTCTCTAGCCAGCCGGTTGCGCTCCTTTGTTTCTCCCATTTTTTCTTTCATTACAGCATATTCCTGTAATTTTTCATTTGCCTGTTGTAGCTCTTCATTTGTTTGCGATAATTTAAAATATAATTTTTTTACCTCATCTATCGTTCCACTCTGTTCGATAATAATGAATACACAAAAAACAAAAAATAAAATAATATTTAATGATGTAAGCAAATTATATAGCCAATATAATACTTTTTGGATTCCAATATCATATACCTTTATATAATCATTAACAGAAAATATTTTCGTACTTACCGAGATAATACCGTGATTGGTTCCTATATAGCTTAGTAAAGATATCACTGCTAATACATATTTTCCTCCCATGTCTTTAATATGTGCAATGAGATTCGCAAAAACCCACAAAAGTATCCCATTATAATTAAAATCTAATCTATAAACAATAAAAAAACTTGCACAAAAATCTATAAGTAAAGTCAAATAATATACTCCTGTATTTTCCCTAACAAATTTTTCTCTGCATATAAAAGAAATTCCCATTATAGCTACTAATACCAAAATTTCTCCTACTAATGCAGAAGGGTTTGCCGGAATCGCATTGACTTTTTCTAAGAAATCACTTGCAACGTATGCATCACATATTTTTCTTGTTGTATACAAAATAAATATTGCAATTCCAATCACTGATATACTATTAAAAGCAAATATTATCTTTCTCAAAATTAAACTATAATTTTTTTTCATTATTGCCATCCTGTCATGTCATAAAGCTTTAAGTTATCTGCTGTAATTAATTCGACAGGTATTGTAACATGTTTTTTTACAGTTTCCCCTGCCAAATAGCTGTATGCTGTCTGAACTGCCTTTTCACCTATTTTAATTGGTGATTGTGCCGCTGTTCCTTCTAAAAATCCTGCCTTTATCATTGCTTTTCCATCTGGCGAACCATCCACACCATAAACCATAACCTGATCCGTCTTATCAGTCATTTGCATCGCTGCTATGCACCCTAAAGCAATTGGATCATTTCCGCCCATTACAACATCATAATTTTTCTTTTCATAAATAATTTCCTCCATAACTTTCATTGCAATTTCAAACTCTGCGGCACTCTCTTTTTCTTCTACTATCTTATATTGTGGATGCCCTTTAATAGTATCCCTAAAACCTTTCACTCTCTCATTAATTGAATTCAATGCTTTCTGATTTACAATTATTATATTTGCACTTGTTTTTTTCTTCATCATATCTTTTGCACATTGAACCCCCGCATCATAGTTATCCGAAACAATCGTGGATACAACCGCTTCTGTATCCGACACTTCAGAATCAATAACAACTACAGGTATATGCTTTTTTTTACATAGTTCAAGTGCAGGCCGAACTTTATTTCGATCTACAGGTTGCAGAAAAAGTACATCAATCCCTTCATTTATCATATCTTTTATCTGTTCATTTTGTTTTTTCTGATCCTGCAGGGGATCTCTTGTAATTAAGATATCCCCCTTTGCCTGCACTGACTCTTCAATATTTTCATCCATATTAACAAAATATGGATTATTCATTGTCATATAAGTAGCTCCAAATTTTAATTGTTTTCGTGTATCTTTTTTTTCATGTATTCCTATTGCTATGAAAAGTGTTGTGCATGCCACAATTATGGCAGCAATCATTTTTTTCTTATCTAGTCTCACGCTTACTTCTCACCTTTTACTTTTTCATATGCATTCTTGTAAATCCCTGATATATCCTGCTGGATAACACTCCACGCAATACATTCGCTGCACTTCTTTTTACATCCTCTTCCAGTATCACTCCCTTGGACACCGCTTTCACAATCTCATCCACCGCACCTGCACTTCCCGGCATAATCAGATCATTCCCGGATGCAATCGCATGTGCCGGATTTCCATATTTACGCCCGGTTGCAAACCAGTCCGTCATTACCAAACCATCAAATCCCCATTCATTTCGAAGCACCTGTGTCAGAAGTCGGTAACTGTTATTGACATATTTACCATTTACTTTGTTATAACTGCTCATAACGGCTCCCGGACCCGCTTCCTTTACCGCAATCTCGAAACCCTTCAGATAGATTTCTCTAAGCGCTCGTTCATTGACATTCACATTGGTCTTATTGCGATTATCCTCCTGATTATTGCAGCAGAAATGCTTCAACGTCACATAACACCCACGATTCTTCTGCACACCTTTTGTAATGGCAGCTGCAAATTTTCCTGAAACCAGTGGATCCTCCGAATAGTATTCAAAATTGCGTCCACAAAGTGGATTTCTGTGAATATTAAGTCCTGGTGCCAGCCAATAGGTTACACCATAACATTCCATCTCTTTTCCAACTGCACTTCCCACTTCTTCCGCCAGTTCCAGATTCCAGCTCGATGCCAGTGAAATCCCGCTTGGGAATGCCGTAGTAAACTGATAGAGCAGATTCGGGCTATCCGGATTTCCAAGCATGATTTTTTTAACCGGCTCCGGAAGATATTTCATACATGAAATATTCGGCTCTATCCCTTTTACCTTTCCGGTGAATGACACAGATGAAACCTTGTTCAGACGAAGCCCTGCCGGTCCATCTGCCATTACTACATTTGGAATTCCTTTTTGCTCCAGTGTTGTGCACGTAACCCCAGCTGCACCTGGCGCTTCAAAGAATCTTGATCCAGTCATACCTCCGCCCACAGACAGTTCTGCCATGTCTCTGAGTGTTAAACGCTCCATCACGGCATCTGTCTCTTCTGAGGAATATATTTTAACCGGACCATATTCATGCACAATTTCTGTTATCTTATCCTCTTCTACCGGAATGCTTCGAATTTTTTCCATATTTTCAATAATAATCTCGCATCCTCTTCCCCAGTTTTGTCTGCAGTCACAGGCTGCATGAAGGATATCTTCTTCCTTTTGTTCCAATTCTGTCACATGCATTGGGATTTTGCAGATATGCGAGTGTTTTTCTGTTATGATTTCACTGGATAATCTCAAGATTCCGCATACTCTGGTATTCCTGCTGGAATTACCGAGACGGATTACATATTCTCCTTTTTCAAGGACCGTTGCTGCATCTTTTTTCCTGTAGCTAGTCATATCCCGGAGATCAAAACTAAGTATAAGTTTTGCCTTTTCTCCCGGCTTTAATAACTTCGTCTTATGAAATGCAGTCAGCCGCTGTGCTTCCTTTTTAAGTTCCCCGTTCGGACAGCTTACATAGATCTGCACAACTTCTTTACCATCATAAATTCTTCCGGTATTTTCCACTTCTGTATACACATGAATCTTCGTGCCTTCCATCTGCATCTGTTCAAACCGTATTGCAAAATTAGTATACGACATTCCATAGCCAAACGGATATCTTGGTGCCACATGAAATGTATCAAAATAGCGGTATCCTACATAGATACCTTCTCTATAATATTCCTCATCCAGATTACCATTCAGGTAACTGTACTCATCTGCAAACGGAAGATCCCGGTAATGTTTTGCCCAGGTATCTGTAAGTTTCCCTGATGGCGTCTGTTTTCCTGAAATAACATCTGCTAGTGCCAGACCTCCCATTGTACCTAGCTCTCCCATAAAAATAACTGCATTAATTCCGGATATTTCATTTAAGAAATTCAGATCAAATACTCCACCTACATTGATCACTACGATCAGTTTCTTATATCTTTCTGCGCAGAATGCAATATTGATCCGCTCTATCTCTGATATCCCATATTCATTTTCATCCAGTTTTCTGTCTGCCCCTTCACCAGCCTGTCTGGATACCACATAAATACAACTGTCTGTATCCGACTCTTCTATATCCTTCTCCTGTATGGCACGGCCATAAGGATATCTATATGGACTGCTCATCAGGTTCATAAAATCTGACAGGTTCTTTAGACTTAGTTTTTTCCTGAATTCTTCTGCATATTCCTGTTCACCCTCTTCGAATGCCTGGTCATAATCTTCGATCCACCGCATAGTAGTAACTGTAAATCCTGATTGTTCCAGTCCTTCAAAAACAGAGACTGCATGGCGCTCATTTACTTCTCCTGATCCGGTTCCACCCTTAATCGTCTTCTTCGCACCAGCGCCGTACAAAGCTATCTTTCCTGCCTTCAATGGCAGACTTCCGTCATTTTCTAAAAGAACGATTCCCTCGACTGCCGCTTTATATGCCAGTTTCTTTCCAGACTCTTCCAGTGGTGTAACCGCATCCGTCAGTGCTGCTTTATGAATACTTCCTGTCCTTCCAGGCATTATTTACCGGATGTTGTAATATATGGTCCGAGTGCTCCTGCTACATTTGAAATCGGCATTGTCTGAAGCCATACCCTTCCCGGTCCTGTAATCACGGTATTAAACAGCCCTTCGCCTCCAAAAAGCATATTCTTCACGCCCGGCACAGTCTGAATATCCATCTGACAACTGGCTGTCATTGCTGCAAGATGTCCCGTATCAATCACAATCTGCTGTCCCGGCTGCAGTTCATATTCCACTACATGTCCGTCAAATTCCGCAAATGCAACTCCCTGTCCACTGACTTTCTGAAGAACAAATCCTTCTCCTCCAAATAATCCGGAAGCCACTTTCTTATGGAAATGTACAGACAACTGTACTCCCGCTTCACTTGCCAGAAATGCACTCTTCTGGAAGATCATTTCCTGCCCCGGTCTGATGTTAAATGCACGAATCGATCCTGGAAAGCAAGAAGCAAATGCGATCATTCCGTTGCCTCCCTGTGCAGTGTAAATATTCTGGAACATCTTCTCTCCTGAGAACATTCTTCCTACAGCTTTCCCAATCCCTCCATTGGTCGTTGTCTCCATCTTCATATTCGGAGACATCCAGGACATACCTCCTCCTTCCGTAATCATCCGCTCACCCGCTTCAAGCTGGCAGATCACAACCGGAAGAGTATCTCCCTGAATCTGATACCTCATATTTGTCATCCTCCTTTATATGGGATTTTATATAAGTGCCATTCGGTCTAACTGACACATATATTTGTCAATACGTATCTGGTCTGCCGCTGAAATCTGCTTACCAGAAAAATAATATGTAACCCGATCAGTTTTTGAAAATTCCTCTGCATCATTAGCCCCATTCTTCACACTG
>OLRW01002438.1_pt1 | contig 10179 bp, 8 predicted proteins | sample 1672701 | NCBI WGS metagenome assembly OLRW01 (sample SAMEA3136715, study PRJEB25190) | human gut metagenome | biome: human gut; feature: human-associated habitat; material: faeces | place: Austria | collected 2013
CCTTCCCCTGGGAAAGGGGGAGAAAACCGGGGAAAAAAGCCGCCCTGGGGTGAAATTTTGCTTTTCAACTTCCCCTCCGTGTGGTATACTCTAAACTGTATTCGAATGGGTTGGCCTCTGGGCTGCCCGCACCTGTATTTGTATGTGAAAAAAGGAGCGATTTACCATGGAACTGGAAACCGTACTGTACCGCGTTGAGGGGAATGTCGGCATCGTCAGCCTCAACCGCACCAAGGCTCTGAACGCCATGAACAAGCAGATCTTCGTGGATCTCACCACCGCCTTCGACGCCGCCGAGAAGGACGACAATGTCCGCTGCGTGGTGGTCAACGCCGAGGGCCGCGCCTTCTGCGCCGGCGGCGACATCCCCGAGATGAAGGGCCTGGACAACCCCGAGGCTGTCTTCGACTTCTACAACGTGGCTGGCATCTTCATGAAGAAGATGATCAACTTCGTCAAGCCCACCATCACCGTGGCCCATGGCGCCATCGCTGGTGCCGGCACCTCCCTGCTGCTGGCCGGCGACATCGCCCTGGTCTCTGACGACGCTATGTTCATGGTGGCCTTCGGCGCCGTGGGCCTGATCCCCGACTGCGCCGGCCACTGGCTGCTGCCCCGGGCTTGCGGCCTGAACATGGCCAAGGAGCTCATGATGACCCAGCGCGCTGTGAAGGCTCCCGAGATGAAGGAGCTGGGCCTGTGCAACCACGTCTATCCCAAGGATCAGCTGATGGACGAGGCCATGAAGCTGGCCAACAAGATCGCCAAGGGCCCCCTGAACTGCTACAGCAGCTCCAAGCTCATCATGAACAAGTCCTTCGAGACCAACCTGGACGACCTGCTCCAGGAGGAGACCGAGGCCCAGGCCGCTGCCCGCCTCCACGCCAACGGCGACGAGGGTCTGGCTGCTTTCCTGGAGAAGAGAAAGGCCAACTTCCAGTAATTCTCCCCCTCCCGCGCGAGTGCCCCAAAGTTCCCCGGCTTCGGCCGGGGAACTTTTTTTCGGGAAAAGGCCCCGGCGGCGGGTGGGATTTGATATGCAATATCCATAGGAAATGAATAAAAAAGGGGCGGATGGCGGCGAAAGCCGGGCTTTTTTCTGGAAACTGCCTGGGATTTTTGCGGTTTGCCCAACTTTTTCCGGAAAAGGTCTTGCATCCTCTTTGAATATTGTGTATAATGCAAGAACGCTCTGAACCGGAGCGCGAAGAAGTAAAATGAAAAAATGAAAAGAGGTTGCATCCATCATGAAGAAGTTTCTCTCCGTCCTCATGGCAGGGGCCATGCTCTTTGGCGTGCTGACCCTGGCCGGCTGCGGCGACACCACCGAGCCCGCCGCGGAAGAGGGCACCACCACTGAGGACACCACCACCACCGCCGAGTTCACCACCGTCACCGAGGGTGTGCTCACCATGTCCACCAACGCTGCCTTCCCTCCCTATGAGATGACCGACGACAGCGGCAACATCGTGGGCATCGACGCCGAGATCGCCGCCGCCATCGCCGAGAAGCTGGGCCTGGAGCTCCAGATCGACGACATGGACTTCGACGGCGCCCTGGCCGCCCCCCAGAGCGGGAAGAGCGACATCGTCATGGCCGGCGTCACCGTCAACGAGGAGCGCCAGCTGGTCCTGGACTTCACCGAGACCTACGCCAACGGCGTGCAGAAGGTCATCGTCCCCGAGGGCTCTGACATCACCTCCATCGAGGACATGCAGGGCAAGAAGATCGGCACCCAGCGTGGCACCACCGGCTACCTGTACTGCTCCGACACCGTGGAGAACGGCGGCTTCGGGGAAGAGAACGTCGTGGCTTATGACGACGCCATCGCCGCCACCCAGGCCCTGAACAACGGCCAGGTGGACTGCGTGGTCATCGACAGCGCCGTGGCCGACAACCTGGTTGCCACCAACCCCGGCCTGACCACCCTGGACACCGAGTATACCAACGAGGACTACGCCATCGGCGTGGCCAAGGGCAACACCGCCCTGCTGGACGCCATCAACACTGCCCTCCAGGAGCTCATTGACGACGGCACCGTCCAGTCCATCATCGACAAGTATATCCCCAGCAAGTAATTGCAAAATTCATAAGCATGCAAAGGGCGGCCAACTGCCGCCCTTTGCGCGTAGAAAGAAAGAGGTACCTACATGGGTAATTGGGCGCAGCTTTATGCGGACCTGACGGCGCAGCTGCAGGCCGGACAGACCCTCGGCTTCTGGGACAACGCCTTCGTCGGCTTTTACCAGAGTTTCGTGGCCGCCGAGCGCTGGAGACTGTATCTCAGCGGTCTGCTCACCACGCTCGAGGCGACAGTCCTTGCACTGCTGCTGGGCGTTGCACTTGGCGTCATCGTCGCGGTCATCCGCACGGCGCACGACCAGCAGCGCGCCGGGCACAAGAATGTGATCCTCGGTGTGTTCAACGCCATCTGCAAGATCTATACGACCATCATCCGCGGCACGCCGATGATGGTGCAGCTGCTGATCATGAGCCTCGTGATCTTTGCCAGCAGCCGCAACTATACCATGATCGGCATCCTGGCTCTCGGCATCAACTCCGGCGCCTACGTCTCGGAGATCGTCCGCAGCGGCCTCATGTCGGTCGACCCCGGCCAGATGGAGGCCGGCCGCAGCCTGGGCATGAACTATTTCACGACCATGCGCTTCATCGTCATCCCGCAGGCAATCAAGAACATCCTGCCGGCCCTCGGCAACGAGTTCATCACCCTGCTCAAGGATACGTCCCTCATCACCGTCATCGGCGGCAAGGAGATGACGTATGCGGCCAAGGCGGTCATTGCCAAGACGTATCAGGGCCTGTTCCCGCTGTTCGGCATCGCGCTGATGTACCTGCTGCTGGTCATGCTGTTTTCCAAGTTGCTTGGTGTGCTTGAAAGGAGGCTGCGTCAAAGTGATCGACGTTAAACACCTGTCCAAATCGTTTGGCGACCATCTCGTGCTCGATGATATTTCCGAGCATGTCAGCCCCGGTGAAAATGTGGTCATCATCGGCCCCTCCGGCTCCGGTAAGTCGACGTTCCTGCGCTGCCTGAACCTGCTTGAGCAGCCGACGGCCGGCACCATCACCTTTGCCGGCACGGAGATCACCGACCCGAAGGTGAATATCGACGCCATGCGCCGCCAGATGGGCATGGTGTTCCAGCACTTCAATCTGTTCCCGAACATGACCGTGCGCAAGAATATCACGCTTGCGCCCGTGCAGACGAAGCTCATGTCGCAGGCAGAGGCAGATGCGGAGGCGGACAAGCTTCTTGCCCGTGTCGGCCTGGCCGACCGCGGTGACAGCTATCCGTCCGCGCTCTCCGGCGGTCAGAAGCAGCGCATCGCCATCGTGCGTTCGCTCGCCATGCACCCGAAGGTCATGCTCTTTGACGAGCCGACGAGCGCGCTCGACCCCGAGATGGTCGGCGAAGTGCTTGACGTCATGAAAGAACTGGCGCACGAGGGCATGACGATGGTCGTCGTCACGCACGAGATGGCGTTTGCCAAGGAAGTGAGCGACCGCGTCGTCTTCATGGATCAGGGGGTTATCTTAGAGCAGGGCTCGCCCAAGGAGGTCTTCGGTAACCCCAAGGAGCCGCGCACGCGTGAGTTTCTCAGCCGCTATCTGGAGGATAAAATGGCATGATACAGAAAAAAGTGACCGATTTTTTTGCCCTGGAGGACAATTATCCCGACTTGGACGGCGAGGGCGCGGCCGCGCGCCTGTCCGCCGCCATCCAGTGCAAGACCATCAACTACTTTGACCACAGCCGGACGGACTACACGGAGTTCGACAAGCTGCACGCGCACATCAAGGCAAGCTACCCCAACATCATGCGCGTGGGCACGTTTGAGCGCATCGGCCACCACGCCGTGCTCATCACCATCCCCGGCAGCGACGCTTCTCTGCGCCCCTGCCTCTACATGTCGCATCAGGATGTCGTTCCCGTTGTTGAGGGCACAGAGCAGGACTGGACGCATCCCGCCTTTTCCGGCGACATCGCGGACGGCTATATCTGGGGCCGCGGCACGCTTGACATCAAAGAGCAGGTCTTCGGCGTGCTGGAGGCCGCGGAATATCTACTCGCCCGCGGCAAGTCCTTTGCCCGCACGGCGTATCTCGCCTTCGGCGACGACGAGGAGACCATCAACTTAGGCGCGCTCGCCATCGCCGAGCATTTGAAGGCGCAGGGCGTGACGCTCGAATTCGTTCTTGACGAGGGCGGCTGCAAAATTGAGCCCGGCACGGCCTTCGGCGCGCCGGAGACGGCCATTGTCAGCGTGCAGCTGATGGAAAAGGGCTATGCCGATTTGGAGCTCTCCGTCCACAGCATCGGCGGGCATTCGAGCCGCCCCTACGGCGGCACGTCACTTGGGCGTCTCTCCGGTGCGATCGCCGACATCACGCGCGCGCCGTTTGCCGTGCGCCTCAACAGCGCCATGACCGGCGCGTTTGAAACGCTCGCGCCCTATATCACGCAGGAGCCGCTCAAAACGCTCGTGCAGGATGTTGCGGGCAACGCGGACGCCATCGCGGCCTGCTGCATGGGCTCGCCCGACCTCTTCCCGTTTGTCACCACCACCATCGCGCCCACGATGATCCACGGCGGCAGCGCCGCGTGCAACGTGATGCCGCAGGATATGACCGCGGTCATCAACTTCCGCTTGGCGGACGGAGACACGGTCGAGAGCGTCATGGCCCACTGCCGCGAGGCAGTGCAGGACAAAGGCGTTGAGATGCGCTTTTTGCAGGCCAACGATCCCTCCGCCATCGCGCGCCGCGACGGCTACGGCTACCGCACAGTGGTCGAGAGCTTCCAGCGCTACTATCCCGAAGCCGTGTTCATTCCCTCGATGGCCGTGGGCGCGACGGACGCGCACCGCTATGAGGATATCTGCGACACATGCCTGCGGTGCAGCCCGTTTATGACCGAGCCCGCGGAGGCCGCCTCCGGCGTGCACGGCACGAACGAGCGTCTTCTCGTCCGCTCGTATTTGCAGGGCATCCGCGTACTCATCGACCTGATGGAGCACGCCAACGTGGAACCGTGAATTTCCTTTCTTTTCAATGAAAAAGCCGGAGCAGCTCAGGCTGCTCCGGCTTTTCTTTCCTGTTCAGTTCTCGCCCATCGTGTAGACCATGTCCCAGAAGCGCAGGTCAAATAGGCAGCAATTTTCGAAGATCTCGCAGAGCCGCTGCGCCTTCTTTTCGTCGATCCCTTCGGCGAGCGCGTCGATCCGGTCGATCAAGGCCTGATTCGTCTGCCGGTACTCCTCGGAAACGTAGCCCGCGAACCACGCGCCGTAGTTCTCATCGTGCAAGGCGCTTGGGCAGCGCTCCACCATCTGCTCGGCAATATACGCATAGCTCCACGAGCAGTTCAAAAGCGTCACGAGCCCCGTCAGCACATCCCCCGCCTGCGCCTCGCAGAGCATGTAATGGCTGTAGGCGCTGTTGTCGATGTGCGGGCGCGCATCGGCGATCTCCTTCTCCGTGACGCCGAGGCGCTTCATGTACGGAAGATGCGTGCGGAACGTCTCGTCGATCGTGTTCGCCATCTCCCCGCTCAAAAAGCGGATCTGCTCGAAGTCGTCGGTTTTCTGAAGGATCGCCGCAAAAATTTTCACGTAATCCCGCAGGTACAGATAATCCTGCACCATATAGTAGCGGAACTTTTCCTTCGGCAGCGTGCCGTCCGCCATCTCCGTCACAAACGGATGGGTCAGATACCGCGGCCAGAGCGCCTTTGCCCGCTCGTAGATCCTCTCGGAGAGCTTCACTCTGTTCTCCCCGCTCATTTGTGGGCGATGAGCGCGACGTAGCCGCCGCTCTGATAGCCGGGGACGACGTCCTCCACGCTCTCGTTTGTGTACATAGGGTTCTTCAAGAGCGTCTGGTAGAAGTCAAAATCGTGGAAGCCGAGCGATTTGAGCGCGTCGACCTTTTCCTCGGTCGAGTGCCACACGCCCGCGCAGCACAGCTCGAGCGGATACGGCAGTTTGGGCATGACACCGCGCAGGGACGGGTGGTCGAACGTGCCAACGGCCTTGGCGAGAAGGTACATGAAGCCGAACGCGCTCTCCTTGGGCACATCCAGCGAAATGAACTTGCCGTTCGGCTTGAGCGCCTTTTTGCACACGTCGAACGCGCGCGTCAGGTCCTCCATATAGCTGGAGCTGCCGTTCAAATAGATAATGTCGTAGGCGTTCTCCTCAAGCTCGACCTCCTCGATCGCGCCGAAGGCGATGACGTTGATACCGCGCTTCTGCGCGATCGCGCCCATGTCGCGCGAGGGCTCAACGCCCTCGATGTTCTTGCAGTCGATCATACTCTCGAACAGGCCGCTGCCGCAGCCGACGGAGAGCACGCGCTTCCCCGAAATATCGCCGATTGCCTTTTCAAACAGGCGGAATTCGCTCTGGAACACGTTTTCGTTTTCCATAAACCAGGCGTCGTACTGCGCCGCGTAGCCGTCAAATTTGGGTTTCATCGTCAAGTGATCCTTTCTGTTTTGTCAATTTTCAAGGTCCCGCCCGCCGTTTCCGCTTCCCTATTATCCTGTGCCGCAGGACGCGGGAAAACAGGCCGGGCCTGTGCCTTTTTGATGAATCATACCACAATCAGCTCCCTACCGCAACGGTATGTTCGCGGTAAATATCCATCACCTTTCGCCCGCGTACACGGCAGTTATAGAGTTCGTGTCACCCAATAGATTGAATCGGCAATGAGAAAAAGATGGATTCCGGTTGCAATTCACAGATGGGAGGGATGCATATGGAAGGCTTCATGACAAATGTTCTCAATTTATAAAGGGTACGATAAAGGGTAAATGGCACCTCAGGGCAATAAAAAAACCTTGAAGCCACTGAAGCTTCAAGGTTTTTCTGGTGCGCGGTACAGGACTCGAACCGGCAAAAAGGTGTTTTAGATTGTCCCTGCCTATGCCAACCGGTACCATAATGTGGGGAAGTCATGCGATTTTATTGCCATCTCATGTTAGGTAATCTTATCTCGTATCAATGCAGAAAGGCTAAAAATAAGGCTGAATTTTAGCTGCCGCACAGGACATGCCTCTTTCGTCAGAAGCTCGCTACCTACTCCTGATCTTAGCGGTGTCATGTCCAAAAATCGAAAACAATTCAAACTCGTAGGAGTGTTCCATATAGTTCAAACGATGAAGGCCATTGATTTTACTCAAGGGAATACTCCTCGCACGATTGTTCTGACAGCCTACTATTTCATCATAAAGCAAAAGCTGCTGCCGGACACTAAGAAATAATTCTCTCTAAGGACAGATCTACTTCCCGTCCTATTATCTGAAATGTATATTTTTTATGTTTCGAGTGTCTAACCCTCCTCGCTATAATAATTCCTTATTCTGTGAGTCGAACCCATTTCGTCCGATTGCCCTCGCACGGCTTTATTGTTGTCTCAGGACTACGCATACTACACCTGACCTTGCAGATGATGTAGTATTGCATAGCCGTACTGCAGAGCAGTTCCATTCGTCCCTTCCCTTATACGCTCAAACACTTACGCTAAACTGTTGCGATTCGTATTGGAGTCTCTCACTGTTGAACACGCCGAGCGTTACGTTTTTTACTGCACCGGCGCCGCCGACTGACACCAGCATGATCTGCTCTCTTTCACCCCCCGGCACACAGCGTCTCAAAAGCTCTCCTCTTCCGGATGCGCAAAATCACACCATTTTTACTTGTCAGCCTCGGCATACTTCGTTATAATATGTCAAGAAATCATCTGATGATTTTCGCGTCAAAATGACAAATTGTACGGAGAGGGGTCTATAATGGAATTACATTCTCAGCAGGTACGCGCACTTGCACCAGAGAGCGATCCGCTGAAGATCGGCATGGGTTGGACGATTGATGATCTGAGCAAACCCCAGATCATGGTGGAGAGCACCTTTGGCGACAGCCATCCCGGCAGCGCGCATCTCGATCAATTTGTAAGACAGGCCGTGCAGGCGGTCAACGAGCACGGCGGCAAAGCCGCCCGCTATTTTGCCACCGATCTGTGCGACGGTATCGCACAGGGACACGACGGCATCAATTACTCCCTCGCCCACCGTGAAGCCATCGTCGATCTGGTGGAGGCGCAGGCGAACGCAAGCGGATTTGACGGCGGCATATTCATCGCAAGCTGCGACAAGGCCGTTCCCGCCATGCTGATGAGCATCGGGCGGCTCAAGGAAATGAGCGCCATCGTCGTCACCGGCGGAGTCATGGAAGCCCATCCCCTGCCGGAGGAATACACCGTGCAGGATCCCGCCTGCGCGATCAACGAGCTCTTGACGCTCGAGCAGATCGGCAAATTCGACGCATGGGAAAAAACCGGCGTCATCTCCGGCCAGCAGCTGCGCTATTATAAGCACAACGCCTGCCCCAGCTGCGGCGCGTGCTCCTTTATGGGCACAGCCTCCACCATGCAGATCATGGCCGAGGCCCTCGGGCTGATGCTGCCTGGCACCGCGCTGATGCCCGCCACCGCCCCGGAGCTGAAAAAGGCCGCTTACGATGCGAGCGTCCAGCTGCTCAAGCTGCTGGAGCAAGGCATCCGCGCGCAGGACATCGTGACCAAAGAAAGCTTTGAAAACGCCATCATGGTCCATGCCGCGATCTCCGGCTCCACCAACGCGACGATGCACCTGCCCGCCATCGCGCACGAATTCGGCATCGAGATCGATGCTGACACCTTCGACCGGATGCACCGCGGGGCGCACTATCTGCTCAACATCCGTCCCTCCGGCGACTGGCCCGCGCAGTATTTCTGCTATGCCGGCGGCGTCCCCCGCGTGATGGAGGAGATCCGCTCCATGCTGCACCTCGACGCAATGACGGTGACTGGGAAAACGCTCGGCGAAAATCTGGACGCGCTGAAAAAGAGCAGCTTTTACGAGCACTGCGACGAACTGCTGCGCGAAAAAACCGCACATCTGAGCCGCAGGCCGCTGCGCACCGATATCATCCGCACGTTTGAAAATGCCAAGGGCACAGACGGCAGCATTGCCATTCTCAAGGGCAACCTCGCCCCCGAGGGCTGCGTCATCAAGCACACCGCCTGCCCCAAAGAGATGTTTCAGGTCACGCTGCGAGCAAAGCCCTACGACAGCGAGGAAGCGTGCATCGCGGCCGTGCTGCACGGCGACGTCCGCCCCGGCGACGCGGTCTTTATCCGCTATGAGGGTCCGCGCGGCAGCGGGATGCCCGAGATGTTCTATACCGGCGAGGCCATCTGCGCAGACCCGGCGCTCGCTTCCAGCGTAGCTCTCATCACCGACGGGCGCTTTTCCGGCGCAAGCCGCGGCCCGGTCATCGGCCACGTCAGCCCCGAGGCTGCTGTCGGCGGGCCGATCGCGCTGGTGGAAGAGAGCGATCTGATCCGCATCGATGTTCCCGGCCGCGTGCTGGCGATCATCGGCGTGAAGGGCGAGGAAAAAACGCCTGGCGAGATCGACGCCATTCTTGCCGCGCGCCGCGCGCGCTGGCAGGCAAAGCCGCCCAAATACAAAAAAGGCCTGCTCAAGCGTTATACCGAGCATGCCGTGAGCCCCATGAAGGGCGCCTATATGGAATGATCCTGACCGACAAAAAATGGGATGTACCGCGCGGTACATCCCATTTTTTATCATTTTTTCAGCTTTTCCAGCTCGCTGAGAAGGCCGTCGCCGACCGCTTTGAATTCTTCCGCGCTCAGCGTCACCTTCGGCAGCGTATCGGTAAAGGGGCCGCCCCACTGCAAACCGTCCCGATGCTTCGGAACGAGGTGCACATGGAAATGCGAAACGATATCGCCGTAGATCGCGTAGTTGATCTTATCCGCCTTCGTGTAGTTCGCGATCGCGTGCGCCATGAGGGAAACCTCGGCAAAAAAGCCGCTGCGCTGCTCGTCATCGAGCTCGAACATCTCGTCGTGATGGCCTTTGAGCGCCACGACGCAGCGTCCCTTGTGCTTCTGGTCGTTGAAGAGATAAACATCCGACCACTGAAGCTCGGTCAGCGGCGTCACAGCGCCAGCAGCCGCTCGTCCTTTTCGCAGTAAAAGCAGCTCATCCGCTTTACCTCTGCACTCTGCCGGTGCCGTCGCCGCCCATGAGCTTCGTCACGTCGGAAACATTCACGCGGTTGAAGTCGCCGATGACCGAGTGCTTCAGGC
>OLRW01002445.1_pt1 | contig 10146 bp, 6 predicted proteins | sample 1672701 | NCBI WGS metagenome assembly OLRW01 (sample SAMEA3136715, study PRJEB25190) | human gut metagenome | biome: human gut; feature: human-associated habitat; material: faeces | place: Austria | collected 2013
CTTATGATGAGGAGGACAAATAAATGAATGGAGCAGCAGTAATTCAGCCAGCACCAATTCCTTTCTATACAGTGTTAGTACTTTATCTTGGAATTATGGCATTTATTGGTTGGTATGCAGGACGTAAGACGAATAGCATTGGCGATTTCTTTGTATTGAGCGGAAAGGCTGGTGTATTAGTAAGTGGTATTGCATATTTCTCAACCCAGTTTTCTATGGGAACCTTTCTTGGTACACCGGGAACCATTTATGGCGTAGGCTATGCAGGAATGGCTATCTCTGTACCTGGAGCTGTGTTCTGTATGATTCTTCCGGCTCTTCTTATTGGCCGTAAGCTGATTACTCTTGGTCATAAATATGGTTTCCTGACTATGGCCGATTACCTGACAGACCGTTATCACTCCAAGAAGATGAGCGGTGTTTTGGGCGTAATGATGCTCTTCTTCCTGGTTCCGATGATGGGCGCACAGATTATCGGAGCAGGTGTTATTGTACATGTATTTACCGGACTGCCTGAATGGGTAGGTGTTGTGGGAATGGGTATTATCGTTATTCTCTACTGTATGAGCGGTGGTATGAAAGGTGCCATGATGACGGACGTTATCCAGGGATCTCTGATGATTGCTACTGCAGTGGTTACATTTATTGTATCTGTAGTAATGGGTGGAGGTTTCTCTAACATTAACCATACACTTCAGAGTATGAATGAGGCTTATCTGACCTTCCCGGGTGCTAACGGTTATATGCCTTGGACTTATTATGTATCCAACATTGTGCTATGGTCGTTCTTTACCATGGGACAGCCTCACCTGTTTACCAAGTTCTTTGCCATGAAGGATCATAAGACCATGTTCAAAGCAATTCTTCTTGGTACTGCAGGTATGTTTTTCTCTGCAACTCTGATTGAGTGGGCCGGTGTAAATGGTATTGCTTCCATTCAGAATATTGAGAAGGCAGATCAGATTATTCCTATGATTCTGCAGAGAGGCATGAATCCTTTCCTGGCTTCCATTTTCATCGCAGGTATTGTGGCAGCAGGTATGTCCACAATCGATGGTATTCTGGTAACGACTACCGGTGCTGTTACCCGTGATATTTATCAGAAGATTATCAATAAGGATGCTACAGATGAGACTGTTATGAAGTTGTCCAAGGTAGTAACTGTAATCATCGGTATCATCGTAATTTGCTTTGGTGTATTTCAGCCAGGCAGTATTTTTGAGATTAACCTGTTTGCATTCTCAGGAATGGCAATTTTTGTAGTGCCGATTCTGTTTGGAATTTACTGGAAGAAAGCAACAGCGAAGGGAGCAATCGCATCGGTTATAGTAGGTATTATTTCACTGTTGCTCTTTACACTGAATCCGTCTGTCAAGGCGTTGGCTATGGGATTCCATGCACTGTTCCCAACTACGATCATTGCTTCTATTGTAATGATTGTAGTAAGTAAATTTACAGAAACTCCGCCGCAGGAGACTATTGATCGTCATTTTACAGTATAAAAGTTAGGAGGCGTATTTAAAATGTATCTTGCAAAAATGACTACAGCACAAGCAAAAGAGGCTTTTGAGAAGGATCCGATTATTGTGATTCCGGTGGGAAGCACCGAGCAGCACGGAACACAGGGTGCGTTGGGAACGGACTTTATGGTACCGTCCTATCTGGCGGATCATGTGGAGGATGTAGATAACGTAATCGTAGCACCTACTGTTCCATACGGTGTATGTCCTTATCACTTAAGCTTTGAGGGAAGTATTAATATTGGTTATGAGGGACTGTATATGGTTCTGCATGGCATTATGGACTCTTTGATGCAGCATGGCGCAAAACGTTTTGTAGTTCTGAATGGCCATGGCGGCAATACTCCATCCATTGACCGGGCAGCTCTGGAGGTATATCATAAAGGTGGTGTATGTGCCAGCGTAGACTGGTGGAGTCTGGTAGCTCAGCTGGACAAGAAGTTTGAAGGCGGCCATGGTGATGTTCTGGAGACCTCAGCTATGATGGCAATTGCTCCGGAATCAGTACATCTGGAACTTAGCAAGCCTATCAATGCACAGGATCCTTCTGAGAATATGAAAGCGGCTTATATCCAGGCAGTTAATTTCAAGGGAGGTATCGTCCGTCTTGTGAGAGATACCAAAGAAATTGCTCCAAGCGGCTGGTTTGGACCTTTTGATCCGAAAGATTCTTCCGCAGAACTTGGACAGGAGGCCCTTGATTTGGCAGTATCCTATATCCGTGATTTTCTGGAAGAAATGAAGCAGATAGAACTGTCTTCCTGATATATATCTGAAGGGATGGGGGTGTCGTAAAATCATCAAATTAGATGATTGAGCGATGCCCTCGCTTTATATGTGTAAAAAACCGGAAAGAATCTTTTGAACTGTTAGATCTTTCTGGTTTTTTACGTACTTTAAGCAGTTAGTCTATGAAAAATAGGTTAGCTGCTTTTTTTTCGCCTCAAAAACAGTTATTTTTGAATCAGTTATAATTATTTTATAAAATTCATCATATTACCGCTGGATAGTTCTATGCCAAATTGCACATTATAACATACAGAACAGGAGGAATGCTTATGACATTGGAACAGGTTGTACTGACAATGATTAATGACAAAATGCTTGATAATGGACAGATTTCCGAAAAACTGCACAGCAGTATCCAGAAAGACATTATAACCTTGAGTACATTCAATACAGTAGTCGCGAAGAATGGAGAACAGATGGACAGTTCAGATGAATATTGCCAGCGAATCAGTTGATTGGAAAGGAATAAGATGGATATCTATGCAACACGTGAGGAACTGAAATCCCGGCAGAAAAATATATTTGATCTGAAACTGAATGTGGCGTATTATGCCCGAGTCAGTACGGATAAGGAGGAACAGAAAACCTCTATTGAGCATCAGTGGACTTTTTTTGAACAACTGATTTCAGACGTAAAGAATTGGACGCTTGTGGATGGTTATATAGACGAAGGAATCTCCGGTATTACCGTAACCCACAGAGAGGAATTCCAGAGAATGCTCCAGGATGCAAAAGCCGGGAAAATTGATCTTATCATAACTAAAGAGATCACCCGTTTTGCCCGAAACGTATTAGACAGTATACGATATACAAGAGAGCTTCTGGACTGTGGAACTGCTGTCTGGTTTAGGAATGACAATATCAATACATTAGATGAGGATTCGGAACTCAGGCTGTCAATTATGTCCGGTATTGCACAGGAAGAAAGCAGAAAACTTTCAAGTCGTGTGCGTTTCGGTCATGCAAGATCCATACAGAACGGTGTGGTTCTTGGTAATTCACATATATATGGATGGGACAAGCGAAACGGAAAATTGTTTTTGAATCCCGAAGAGGCAAAAATGGTACAGCTTATTTTTGAAAAATATGCTCTGGGAAACTGGTCTACCCATTCACTGGAACAATTTTTATGGGAATGTGGATACAGAAATTATAAAGGGGGAAAGATTGACAGCCATGTGATTGCCAATATTATCCGAAATCCTAAATATAAGGGTTACTATGTTGGTGGAAAAGTAAAAATAGTTGATCTCTTTACTAAGAAACAGAAATTCCTGCCTGAAGATGAATGGGTGATGTATAAAGACGATGGTACCCATGTCCCTGCAATTGTGGATGAAAAACTGTGGGAAGATGCAAACAGGATTCTGGAAGAAAGAAGTAAAAATATCAAGTTGAAAAAAACTTCCTATAAGCAGGACAACCTTTTTACCGGACTTATACATTGTGCGGAAGATGGAGCTGCATACTGGCTGAAAGTCAGAACTGTCCGCGGAAAAGCTGCAAAGACCTGGGTATGCAGTCATCGCATAAAACAGGGCGCAGTTTCCTGCAGATCAAAACCGGTAAAAGAAGAAATCCTGCTGGAGATGATATCGGATGTTTATAACAATCTGGCTCAAAGCAATAAAAGTATATTGCATAAGTATCTGGAACTTTATGAGAAAGAGATTAACAAAACAGAAGGAACTGAAGAAAAAATTGACAACATACAGCATGAAATAACAGTACTGGAACAGAAGAGAGATAAGCTGCTGGATTACAATATGGGCGGCTACATTTCTGATGCGGAATTTTTAAGCAGAAACAAGGTTTTTACACAGCAGATAGCAGAGAAAAAAGCGAATCTGGAACAATTGAAAAGCATGAAACCTCTTTCAAAAACAGAATTGACAGATCAGATGGACAGGATATTAGACTATGCAAAGGAATATTCCTGCGTAAAACCCAAAGATATCACCAGAGCCATGATTGAAAACACAATCAATAATATAGAAATAACTCCGGTTAATGAAAAGAAAGCAGAAGTGATGATCGTATTTAAAAGTGGAAGTCTGCACAGCTCTGAATCTGTTATTCCGGCACTGGGACAGGAAAAAACTTATACTACGGAGACAGGGTATGAATATGTTGTACATTCAGGAATTTCTATGTAGATATTGCACTCACATATGGAATTCTTTTGCGAAGGTTACGAAAAGTAAGAAGTAGTGAATATTTCAGTTTGAAATAATATATAAAACAGGTGTAAGACATGGCAAATACGAAAAAAAGATGGACAGCCGATGAAATCGAAATATTAAGAAAGTACTATCCCGCAGAAGGAGATCAGGTCTGTGAAAGATTATCCGGAAGAACTGCAAAAAGCTGCAGGATCCAGGCATCAAAAATGGAAATATCCAAAAACATTTCCTCTTCAGCAACTGTACAGAATGATGTTAAATATGTCAGATTATGGACAGAGGCAGAGGATAAAATACTCAGAGAGTATTATGCTGCGGAGGGCAGTAAGGTACGTTATCGCTTAAATCAGAGATCAGCAGAATCCTGCAGAGGAAGAGCTGCTGCATTAGGACTTACTTATTCCGGGGCAAACAGAAAATGGAGCAGCAGCGAAGATGAAATTCTGAGAAATTATTATCCGACAGAAGGTGCTGAAGTTCAGAAAAGACTGGAGGGAAGATCCAAAGAGGCATGTAATAAAAGAGCTGCCAAATTAGGTCTTTGCATACAGGGAAGAAAAGAATGGACTGCAGAAGAAGATGAAATTATAAGAACATATTACAAAGCGGAAGGCAGGAAGGCAGCAGAACGATTGGAAGGGAGAACTCTGACTGCCTGTCAGTCCAGAGCTAAGTACTTAAATGTCAGATCAGACAATAACAGACTTCCATGGACACAGGAAGAGGATGCGATCATTTCCCGATATTATGAAGAAAAAGGTGCCGGATATGTGCATACTCTTATTCCTGAAAGATCTCTTCAGGCATGCAAATACAGAGCGATGATTCTGGGATTAAGCAGGAAAACCAATGATCCATGGACAAAAGCCGAAGAGAAGATACTGAAGAAATACTACCCGGTTGAGGGCAGCAATGTTTATAAACGTCTGAATAACCGTACCAGAAATGCCTGCATCAGCAAGGCGGCCCAATTACATCTGCAATATGGACTTCCTATGTATAAAGGACCTGTATTGGATGAATGGATCATACTGGCAGTGAAACAGGGGATCACAAAAGTAAGACAATCTATGACATACAGTGAGATAACCTTTAAACCCGGAAAACTCCCTGAACTGCATCTGAGACTGGAATGTGATGAAACCGGAAAATTCAGGGTTTATGAGAAGTCTGTTCTTTTGGATGAAAAAGAATATGACAGGCAACGGGTTGAGAATCTCGCGGATACAATGGGGCTTCAGATAGAAGGAAACAAAATTACTTTAAACAGCAGCGAAAAAGAGATAGAAGATGATATTTTCAGACTGATAGCAGGATGTTACCTGATTTATTACCTGCATTATTTTATGGAATTGCCATAATCGCTCTATTCTGTCTTATCTTGCTGTGAAATGATAAAAATTTGTCAACAGGATACTGCTTGATTTATGAGATACTTTCTCAACAGATGCAGAATAATTCTCTTGCATTTTCACACAGGTTAGAATATACTAACCAACAGAGTTAACCAAAGCAAACTATTGCGTGATTTGATCATTTAAACTTCCACTGAAGAACTGAGATGAATCGGAGGATTTTATCCGCCTCATCTGAAATGAGATGATACACAGATAGCTTCAAGTCAGGGACGAAATATCTTTTGCCCCTGATATCATATTACAGGAGGATAAAGAAACAGATGAAGAAAAGAATGGCAATTCTGATGTCTATGGCAATTGCGGCAAACATGATTGCTTCTGTACCGGTATGTGCAGCAGACATATTTACAGATTCAATGACTACGGATTCAGAGATCACACAGGAGGCAGATGATGATTCCTTTAGTGATGGATTGGGAACACCGGATTTTGCGGATGAGCAGGAGAATGTACAGGTGGCTCAGGATGAGGGTACACAAAGTGTGAAAGAACCGCCGGAGGTGATAGCAGAATATGAAAGTGGTTCTTTTGCGAATGTTTGTAAACTAAAAACTTCTCTTAACTCAAGGTATGTTGAGCAAATTACAGGAATATCTATTAATGGAACAGAGTGGAATGAAGTAACTTATTCGTGGGATCTTACAGGAACAACATATATTAAAAAAGACTCAGACGGTTATGTTGGACTATCTCCAGATAGACTTGAAGTGGGTAATGAGATTGTAATCACCAGTACCGGATACAAGGATCTTACTTTAAAGGTAACAGGAACCGGAAAACACTGGAACGTTGAAAAAGTAACTTCACAGTCTGAACCTGAACAGACCAAAGATGCGCCAACATTTGCGGGAGATCAAGTGGAAATTTCAGGTACAGACTACAAGATCATTAAACCAGCTGATGAAAATAATGTTTCTGATTATATCAGTAAAATCAAAGAAATATCTGTAGATGGGACAGTATGGGATAAAACAGATTATGCAATAGCATTATATGGCAGAAAAGCATATTGTCCAGACAGCAGTAATAATCGTGTTGTATTTGATTCAACTGTACTTCATACTGGAAATGTCATTACAATAAAAAGTGATGGATATAAAGAACTTTATCTTAAGGTAACTGCAGAAGGAAATGACTTCAAAGTTGTTACAGCTGATTCCGGTGAAACTAATATTAACGGTGCATCTAACGGAGTGAACACTCTTCATGTCAGATTAAAAGGATACTTCGAAAGCGCTGTTACAGGGCAGCAGAAATACGATGCAGTTTCAGGGGCATCCACTTCTGTTTCATCCAACAAAAACAGTAATGTAGTTGTGGAAGCAGCTGATCTTCCGGATGGGCAGGAACCTGTTGAAGCTGACTGGAAGGAGTTAAAAGAAACAGGTGTAAAAATTGACACAAAGAATACAAAGGTAAACATTGACAGTGAAAGTGGGATGGCAGGGATGTATTCCACATATGACAGTTCTCTGTCTCTCAGCGGAACTCCTGCTAAAATCGGTACATATCCTGTCAATGTTACAGTAACTGATGAATCAGGGCGTACAGTAACAAGTAATGAGCTTACTTTCAAGGTTTACAGTACTAAGGAAAAACTGGCAGATCATCTGAAGCTTGAAAATGCAACCAAGACTGCAGATGGAAAATACATGTATGATATGGATCCATGGGTAATTCCTGATTTTAATGATACAGATGATATTGTAACAGTCCCGGCAGAGATTAAAGCATGGTATGGCTCTCACACCAGCGGTACATATGGAGAACTGGGATATGCTGTTTCAGAGGGAGAAGCTACAACCCAGACATTGATCATACCGGCTGGATGTGATCTTACAATGGTCAATATGAAGGTTCTCAGCAGTGTGAAGATAAAAGTAGAAAATGGCGGAACATTGAATCTGAGAGATTCTTCCATATATGGACAGATTGAAGTAGAAAATGGTGGAACAATATCTGTCAATCACGATGATTATAGCGGAAAATTCCTGACAGGTACTTCCATTAATGGACAGCTGATTCTGAATGATGGAGCGACCATAAGGAATTCCATGATCTACTCCAACACTAATTTCCTTCCCAATGGAACACAGGCACGTCACAATACATCACCTGTTGTTGTGATAAGCGGAAATGTAAAGGTAGAAGGAAAAGTATATATCAAAGGTGATGAAGCTGCCACAGGAACAGATCCTGCCACAGGAAAAAGCTACAGCGGACAGCCAGCCTTGAAAGTCAGCAGCGGAACACTTACTATTGGCGAGGGCAGCCAGCTTGCAGCATACGGCGGAGGAAACATAGCAACTACTTCAGTTGGCGGTGCAGCGGTGATTCTTGATAACGGAACGATTTCCGGAGCAGGAACGTTGATTGCTGTTGCAGGACGAGGAGATGGTGATAACGGTGGCAATGCAGTTGAGGGCACCGGAAATGTAGAAATAGCAAAAGCATATCTGGAGGGAGGTTCTGCTTATTCATTTATGAACAAAAATGCGGAGCCAGGTAAAGCGTATACTGAATCTGTCACTATATCTCCTTCTACAAAAGGAACAGCAGTAAATGGTAAAAAAATAACTTCCAACAGTGAATCTGCTCCGGATACATATTGGAGTGACATTACAAAAACACCAGATGATAAAATTCAGAACTGTACTATATCAGATACCACAATCATACAGACCGTAAATCCATCACCATCGGTAAATCCGTCACCATCAGTGAATCCAACAGTAACGCCGGTACCAACTGTTACTCCGATACCGGATGCTTACCCGGAGGGAACTGAGGAAGATAGAAATGGAAACCTTGTTACACCGGAAGGAATCGTGATCAGTTCAGATGGAACTGTAACACTTCCGGATGGCACGAAGCTGACACCTGATGCAGATGGTAAAAAGCCAACTGTAAATAAAGATGAAACTGTAACAGATACAAAAGGAAATACCTACAGTACAGACGGAAGTATCACAGATTCAGACGGAAATTATACCAGACCTGCAAAAGCAGTTATAAAGAATGTATCTGTTTCCAAAAACTCCGTAAAAATGGTGCTGAATGAAGAGTGTAAGGGCGCTCTGAAATATGATTATGTGATCGGTACCTCTGAGGATATGCTCAAAACAGGACAGTATACAAAGGTTCTGAAAAATCAGGAAGAATTGAAGTCTGCGTTTGCATATATGGATAAGGGAACCTGGTATGTAGCATGCCACGCATGGTTTAAGGGTGAAGATGGCAAAAAAGTATTTGGACAGTGGTCTGAGATCCATAAAGTAGATGTGAGTGCCATTACGCCACAGGCACCTGTGATCAGTAAGGTAATTGTTAAAGGCTCCACAGTGACAGTAAAATATACGAAGAGCAAAAACGCTCAGGGCTATGATGTAGTTCTCAGTGATACCCTTACCAAAACTAACGGACAGAAACGCCCTGCTGTTTCCGGAGAAAATTATTATGTAAAAAAGATAAAAGGAAATACAGTAACTGTTACATTTAAGAATGTTAAATCAGGCACTTATTATATTGGTTTACATGCATGGAACCGTACTTCTGAGGATAATTCAAAAACATTCAGCGAATGGTCAAATGTCAGAAAAGTTAAAATGAAATAAAAAATTGTGAATAATGGTTGAATAAATCAGAGGGGATACCGGCAATGCACATTATACATTGCAGTATCCCCTCTGATTTGTCAGGAATGTTGCAGAGATTTCGCTTTTAAGAAAAAAGATACCAGTTTTACTAACAGTTTATGTGGAAAACCGGAAAGAACCCTACGGAATAAAAAGTGTGTATTGGAACCGTTACTGTTCAGGGGTTAGCTGGACAGTAACTTTCCATGTTTATAGATTCGATTTTATCATAGGCGGTATGAAAGATGGTATGTTGGAAATGGCGAATGGGCATTTTTTCCGCGGGATTAGAAAAATAAACAGCAGGTCCTCACCCACTGCTTATTGCTTTTCGCAACCTCCACAGGGGAGTTACTTGATTCGGTTAAAATATATGTAAATTTTCCACCAAAATATTATTGACGTAAGAACAACCACATGGTATTTTATTTTTTGGAAAAAATGAACAATATTTTAAAGGCGTTTGAATGAAAAAGTAAATTCTACATTCTAATATACCTTGATTTTATGCGGGATTTAATTCTATTTTCGGAGATATACAACTTGATTTTTTTAGTATATAATGCTTTTATACGGCATAAACAGCATAGTTTTTTGCATG
>OLRW01002446.1_pt1 | contig 10145 bp, 12 predicted proteins | sample 1672701 | NCBI WGS metagenome assembly OLRW01 (sample SAMEA3136715, study PRJEB25190) | human gut metagenome | biome: human gut; feature: human-associated habitat; material: faeces | place: Austria | collected 2013
ATTTCTCAGTGTCCATGTTGAAAATCTTGAACTCTGTATTCTTCTGAAGCACTGCTTTCTTTGTCTCGTCATCCTGTTTGATGATTTTCAGCTTCGCTTCAAATTCTTTATCCAGCATCACTCTCCACACCTGCGGAGTGCTTGGATGGTTCTCTGTAATCTGTACAATGAAATCATCTACCGGAGTATAGTTATGCGGAGTTGTTGTCTCACGGACAATATATGTTCCATAAGGAATTGCAATACTGCAGGCATAACCTTTCTCGTCTGTAAAAATTTCCGTTGCACTGTTTTCTCCGATTACTACTGGTTTGGCAGAATCAAAATCATAGTTGCCATCTTCATTTACTTTCAGGGAAGATACCAGATAAGCGGTAAATCCTGCCCCTTTCAGTAAGTCTGCATCGGTCTTTCCGTTGTTCGCTGCTTTAATGATCTGGAATGGCTGTTTCATCACCTGCTCCAGAGACAGACAATCACGTTTTACTTCTGCTACAAGGTCACCCTCGTAATTGCAGACCAGATCATGTTCTTCCTCATCTGCCAGATAACCGGTTGGAGGAGTGATCTCTTTTACATAGTAATTGCCAAGATATAATCCATCCACAGAAGCCTGTCCATTCTTATCTGTCGTAAGAGTGGCAACCTGTTCTCCTGCTTTATAGACCACACCAGTCGCACCGTCCGGATGCACAATATCCGCACGGGCATAAAGTCCGTACACTGCTTTTTCCAAAGTGGCATCGCCCTGTGGAACTGCCTTTTTGGTTTCCTTATCCTGCTTCTGCAGAGAAATCTTAGCTGTCACACGTTCATTTTTGAATGTATGCTTAAATGTCTGTTTTGCCTCTTTATCATTTGTATATGAGAAAGCAAACGTATAAACATCTTCTGTATTTCTCACATAACCTTCCGGAGCCTGCACTTCCTTCACATCATAAGAAAATCCAAGTGGCAGGTCTGCTGTAAACTTTGCTGTACCGTCTGCTCCTGTTGTCGCTTTCTGGATCAGCGTACCTTTCTTCACAACAACTGCACCATCTGCATTGGTAATATCACTTGCAGAATAAAGTCCAAAGATTCCTCCATCCAGAGGATTTTCTGTATCTTTATCCTGTTTTGTAACAATCACTTCTGCTTTCTGTCTGTCGTTCGTAAAAGTTGTCTCAGAAAAAACAACATCCACATTTTGTCCGGCATAAGAAAGAGTTACCTTCTTCTCCTCTCCGGCATTATAAAATCCTGTCGGAGCCTGCTTTTCCTTTACAACATATGTACCAAGATGCAGATTTTTAAGAACGATGGCACCATTTGTATCTGTTGTCAGATTCTCTTTTACCAGATCTCCCTTACTGTAAACTTTTGTACCGTAGGCAGTTTTAATATCTGCTCCGGCATACACATCGTAAACCGCACCTTTCTGTCTGCGTTTCTCATACTTAAATGTTGTACCGTTCTCTGTCACATCTGCACCAACCAGTACCTCACCTTCTTTATAAACGGTAAGCTGTCCCAGCTGTTCTTCATCTGAAACTGTAACGGTTGTAGTCTTGCTGACTTCCAGTTTCACATTGTAAGCAGTTGCATTGATACGGTATCCGCTTGGAGCTGTAATCTCTTTTAGATATATGGTATCCTGTGTCTTAACGATCTGCACAGACGCTTCACCATTTGCATCTGTTGCCGGTAACTTTGTGATCAGCTTCGTACAGTTTGCATCGCTGTATAAGCCAAACACCGCCCCGGACAGCTTCGCATTCGCTTTGGCATCTTTCTTAATCACCTTAACGCTTGCATACTGTACCCAGGTTACTTTAAAGTCCACATATTTCTCATCATCCACACCTTCACCAAATACCAGTGCTAAGTCCTGTGAACCTGACCCTGTGCTGATCTTATAAGCAGAATAGTCTTTGGTTACGCTTCCTTTCATCGTAGCTGACCAGCTTCCTGCAACATCCTGCACCTGTGTCAATGGTGCTGATAAATAAAACTTCGTTCCACCACTGATCTCTACGGCTTCCCCGGCTTTACTTGTCTTTCCGGTTGTTACATTATGAAGCTTCACGCCACTTGGAAGTTTCATCGTGATACTCTGTAGTTTGTCTGCCTTAAATGTAATCTCCTTTGTTCTCTGGCTGCTGCCATCTACATAAGCAGTTACATTTGCATCCGAAAAACTCATATCGACATCCGGGATCTCCGGCTGTGAAATACAGTAGTTATACAGTTTCATAGCAAGTGTTTTTGCTTTGCTGCTTGCTCCGGAAAAAGCGGAATCTCCACCATTTGCATAAGATGCAGCAAGATGAACCAGAATAAATCTGGCACCTGCACTTAAATTGCCATAACCGTTCTCTTCTGTAAAGAATCCTTCATCACCTGCCGCCTTCGTTCCATAATAGCAAACCTTAGCCAGTTTCTTACCGTCACTCAGCTTTGTAATATCGTATGTTCCGGTTCCAGGACTGGATTTCTCCGGCTGGATACAATAAGCGGTTGCGGAAACATTTCCGAACTTCACGGTGTACTGATACGTCAGATAACTTCCATACCCATAATCAGAATAATGATAGCAGTTTCCTCTGGTTACTGTTACTTTCTTGGTGCTTCGGCTTGATGCTTCCCTTGCCATAAAAGTAACCACTTCCCCTTCTTCCATTGAATAAAGGTCAATACCACTATCCTCTGCCTGATCCATTACTTCAGAAACAGTTAATCCAGACTCTTCATCTGTTGTGACTTCCTCCTCTTCTGCCAGATCTGTTACTATTTCCGTCTGCCCTTCTGCATCGGCATCTTCTTCCGCATTACCAGAATCTTCTGTCTCGCCAGCATTTCCTTCACCGACGGTATTTTCAGAAGTATTTGGTTCTGTCAGCTGTTCCGTTTCCGGCTCTTTTACGGTTACATTTCGGCTGATACGATAAGAAGGATTTCCACTGACCGGTTCTACCTTATAAACCGCTTTATAGGTATCTGCCTGGTATGTGTCAAAATCATCTCCTGCTTCATTCTTCGCTTCATACAGCTCTACTTTCACTTTGGCATCATTGATTCCTTCAATACCGGAAAAATCCACCTTAATGTCAAAATCAGAACCATAATCAATGCTGTAATCATTGGCAATTAAAATCTCATCCTCAGCCAGTTTATCTTTCACTGTTTCCAGTTCCGGATACTGTGCTTCAAAAGACGATGCTGCCTTTTCCGGTTCTGCTGCATAAGCAGTTATTGGCTGTGCCACAGCACTTGCAATCGTAATAACAGATAATACGCCAGACATTACTCTTTTCAATGTCCCTTTCATTCTCAATACCTCACTTTGCTTTATTTTTTCTGTTACCGGTTTACAGGCTTTCACCTGTCTGATACAATCAAATCATAGGCATCACCCCATTTTAAATTATTTGTGCCAAAATCATTACTGATGACAGCACAGTCATACGCCGGAACCTGCAAAAGCAAAAGCTCCGACGCATGGTCTACTGTCATCGCCCGGCGAACCGGGCATAACAAAAATAAGGATTGAGCATTTCCGATCAGAAGAGAACTTCCACTGGCCGCAAAATGCGTAGCTGAGCTTTCATCCTCTCCTGACCTTTTATTCAGTTATCAAGGTACGGCGGATTGGGATTAAATCATTTAGAAATGTTGTCTTGAATGACTTTGCCCTCTTTCCACTAATCACAGGCGGCAGAGGGCAAAAGGTCAGAAAAATTTCAAAAAAATTTTTTAGAATATAAATGCTATTTAGAATTGAAAATTAACTTACAGGGAAACTGCTTTACACATGCAGCTTCCCCTTCTCATTTTACTTATCTCTTTTTGCCATCTTCATCATAATTTTTCTCTATTTTATTAAGAGCATATTTCAATATTTCTGTTACGGCATTTCTCTTTACTCCATTTTCCTTTGCAATCTGTTTATGTGTTTTCTGATTCCAGTAAAATTCCTGAACTACTTTTTTCTGCTTATCACTAAGTACACTCATCATCTCTTCTGCAATCTGCTGACGGTTCACACGTTCTTCTACATCCATCAATTCATCTTCCATTCCTTCAAAATCCTCAGAAATGCCATTGAATGAAATGCAGCGTCCCCGATCACGAGTAGCCAGATTATGTGCCAGCCGGTCCTCGCCAATCAGCATCAGACGCAGATACCATTCTTCCTTTTCAAAAAAGCTTTCCTCTAATTCACAGAAATACTTCTTCTCACGAAGTCCTGTCTCTGGATTCCAGGTATTATACTTCTCATCTTCTTTTCTCTTCTTTTCTGTCACAGAAGAATAACCATAACCAAGTTCCAGATTTACCGGGAATACCGTTGCTCTGTTTCCGATACCATAAACCGCATATCCGGACTGATATACGATAATATGTACCTCATTCACACCTGCTCCTGTTGTTTTATGAGCAACTACCGGTGATTCCCCTGTACGAAGCTGCTTCGGTGTAGGAAGTTTCTCTCCTCTCTTTGGTGTGTCGATCAGTTCTTTCAATGTTCTTAATGTCAGCATAATTGCCACCTTTCCCGCAGAAACCGGTGACAAAAAGAAAGGCAGCTAAGCTAAATAGACCCCGATTCCGCTAATTTTTTTTATTAGCGGAACCGAAGCTCCAACCTGCTGCCTTCTGTATGGAAAAATCTGCTGCACAATCACAGTGTTAAGATTCAACCAACATTATTTACTTCTATTTACTACTGATACGGTATCCGTCTTGTTCTCTTTTTCTTTCTGACGGATTTCCTTTAATACATCTGAATAATCACCAAAGGCATCGTAGGGACACCTGCGGCGAAACTCCAATTCTTCCTGCGTCATGAGCTTTTCCTCCTCCATTTGATGTAATAAAATTCTAACAAACATCTGTCCGAAACTCTTCACAGCCCATAATGTAATTTTTTATTATTTCACAATCTGCAATGTTGACATAAAAAAAGTGATATAAATAATCTCTATAAAAAAGATTACTTATATCACTATGTATTTGGTAAAAGCCGCTTCATACAGGGCATTACCATATTAAAAATAAGTTCTTGATCTGCCTCACTTAATTGTTTCATCATATGTTCAAATTCAAAAAATTTATTAGATGCTGTCTTTGCCTCACCCGGCAATAATTTGTTTGGTGTAACATCCAGTACTTCGGCTATACGAAACAGCTTTTCCAATTTCATTTCTGATTGAGCTGTTTCTATTAGGTAAATGGTATTCTGTGTTACACCTATTGCCTCAGCAAGTTCAAGCTGAGACATCTTTTTCTTTTCTCTGTAATGTCTGATCTTCCTTCCGACTTCCTGTAAGTTTTCAGATTTTGAGACTTGTGGCAATACCATTCACCTCCTTTGTAAATAAAAAATAACCCCAAAGCAAATAATTAGATTTAATCTAAAAATGGGCAGACTTCTAGCGTAATATTACACTAATCATCCTTACAATCATATTTTTGGTACAGCACCTAATAAATTGTTGCCATCTTAGTGCAGCGATTTATTAGATGCTGTACCAAATTTCTTAATCCATTTCTTTGACTAAATTTTTCTAATTATTTGCTTTAGGGTTATATCTATTACATATACGGAGTTTGATACCCCTCACAAATCTCAACTGAATAAAAATATTTCCAAAAATCTTAAAATACGTCCATAAAAATTAATCTAATCCTTAATTTCATTGTCGCATTGTTATATCCCTCCTGCTATAAAATTTTGGAATTAATAAGTCATTAACTACCGAAAAAAATAAAGTTATTTGAAGTTATGTGGTAGTTAGAAATAGATTAACATACTTATTATTTTTTGTCTAGTGTTTAAATGATTTAATCACTACTTAAAAAAAGAAAACCCGACAAAACACTATGCTTAATCGCTATGTTGATAATATATAGGTATACTATCTCCATAAACTTCCTGCATATGTTTTGCCGGGTTCCTGATGTTTCTGTGCCATCTCCAACACGTTCAGCAAACTCTTGAATATCCATGCTGTATGTGAAGATTCCTGCCGTCTAATATTACAGATTCACGGATATTCTCATTCCTGCATATTAAATTGTATCACTATACTTTACTTCTTCTCATTCTTCCGTATCCCGGAGAACTCCTACCAGATGTGACATATACATCTCTAAGCGATCAACTTCTTCCTTCGACCGCTTCTTATTCATATCAATGCCAACAACTACACCCAAATCTGCAAATGCTGTCAGCTCTCTATGACATCTCTGGCAACGCACCTCTGAATAGGTAAAAAGGCTTTTCTGGTTCACTTTGCCGCATACCGGGCATGTAACAAATAATGGTTCTTTGCTCATCAATAATCCTCCAAGTAATATCTACACAAACTATCACTCAAACGGATAAGGGAAATGAAAACCGTTGATGAGTTAATAGCAGGCGATTCCGTAGCACCGAAGCCATGCCACCTGCTATATGATCTTCCCCTGGGATTGGCTCTGACAATCTCATCGCAACCTACACCTGCTACTGTTCATGTCATCTACTCCAATGACTTGATCACATGAACAGCAACACCCTGAACAGTACAATTTTGTGTATAAATATCCGGGTACTTCGGATTCTCCGGATGCAACCGTACACACCTTCTTTCTGTATCAAGGAAAAACCGCTTTAATGTGGATTCATTATCTACAAGTGCTACAACAATGTCTCCATCCGAAGCTGTATTCTGCTTCCGAATTACAATCATATCTCCACTGTTGATACCTGCTCCGATCATAGAATCTCCACTGGCCCGCAAGATAAAGAACTCACCCTCTCCAAATAATGAAACAGGAAGAGAAACATATTCCTCAATATACTCTTCCTCCAGCTGCGGCATACCACAGGATACTGACCCAAGTACTGCCGCCGGCTTCGTAAGTAGAGATATTTTATTCGTTCTCTCAGTAACAATCTCCCCATTGCGGTAGCTTAACATTCCTCTGTCATTCATAGCAACAAGGTACTTGTATACTGTACTCTTGACTATACCGAGCGCATCTGCGATTTCGCTGGTATAAGGTGAACGATGATTCAGCAACTGAAACTGTTCTGCATAATCCATAATCTGCTTCATCAATTCTTCGCTTTTATGCCGCATCTTTTCACCTTACCTTTCTATCGGAAACGTTGCGTTTCTGATAGAAATAATTATACCGAACAAATTTTCGTAAGTCAATATGTTTTTTCAATTTTCCGAACATATTTTCTTTCATTCATCCTCAAATTCCATTTCGTTCATTTCTGGAAAATCCAGTAACTCAGAAACAGTCATATTAAATCCCATAGCAATCTTACGCAAAGTCTTCAGCTTTGGATTCTTTGTTTCTCCTCTCATCATACTATTAAGCGTTGATTGCGTAATCCCTGACAATGTAGCAAGTTTATTTGTCGTTATCCCTCTCTCAACACACAGATCAGTTAATCTCTTTATTATGGCATCTGAATACGTCATGCAAATTCTCCTTAAATCACAATATATATTCAGTATAAATGATTTCCCCATCATTTATTAACGGTATGCCGTTGACATTTCTGCAAACCGATGATAAATTAACGTTATACCGTTATTTACTTGTACAACTTTAAGGAGGAATTTATCTAATGAGCAAAAAAGAACAGAAACTAAAAAAGAATCTCTATAAAGCACTCACAGAATATTTCATTCATAATCCTAAAAACAATCTGACATCATCAGAAAGTTTTCTGGATCAGCTTGCAGCTTTTCGTATGGAAACAACATTACCTATTGCAATAAAGCACGATGTAAAATATCAAAAAGCTCAGAAAAAGTGCAATAAAGCTAATGAAAAAATACGGGATCTTAATCTAACTCCTCAACAATGGGACACTGTTGATGCCGCTATCACTGCTGAAAACATTTCATCTATAGAATATATACGGATTGCCTATAAACAAGGAATCATTGATGCATTTTCTATTTTACGAGAAACTCTTTAATATATCCATGTTAATCTAATCGCTTACAGACAATGAAGCAGGGATTTATCTCTGCTTTCCCATTTTCTTCTCTATTGCTTCCGGAACTCGGATTAAGCCAAATCGCCATAGTATCGGATAAATATATGAAACTCCTCTAATATCTCCAAGTGCCTTCGGCTTCTTCACTTCTTCTGAAATCCTCTTACTATTTTCAAACGCCAGCACCACACTACTCCAGGCAAGACTCTTACTTTTCTCTCGCCGGTCTATCAGCAACTCTCTGTTATACTCTCCGTTTTTACCAACCTTTAATTTATACCGGAACGGTAATCCTGTTGCCGTTTTAAATGGATACTCCTGAAATGCAATAACCGCTTGCCACAGATTTTCCTCTGATGGTGTTTCCTTTAGAAGCCGAACCTGCTCCTGTCGGATCTTATATGTCCGGCATCGTTCCGCATTTAGACTTATCTCTGTTGCATTATAAAGTCCCTTAGTGTAGGGCAAATAGGAATGAACTGATGCTCTGGAAAGCCCCGTGAGTTTCATAATCTCCGAAATCTTTTTTCCTGACTGATGCAGATTATTAATTTCTGTACATATATCTGATGTGAACACATCAGCAGTAATAAGTAGCTTACGAAGTTTCAGCAGGCTAATATTTAACTCATCTGCCAGTGATCTTAAGGAAGCTGCTTCTTCATAGGCATCTCTTAATTCTTGAAGAAAATTATTAAATTGAAGTTCTGGATTATATTCTGGTTTCTTTTTTGGTCTTCCTGCCATTTTATAACTCCTATTTCCATGTGAATCCAATCATATTGCACCTAAAACAGAGGATTTCCCTGCTCCGGACTAATGCTCCGATAGCTGTCCTCTGTTTCTTATTTTATTTCTTTCGTTTTTCTGGAATATCCCAAATAATAGATGACACCGCCCACTGCTCCACCAAGTGTATTATAGGTCAGATCTGATATTTGAAGTGTTCCAAGATGGAATAATAGCTGAGTAAATTCTATCAGAAAAGAAAATATTGCTACAGCTTTTGTGGCTTCCCAAACGGTTTTTCCAAATCTAATATTCTCAGGAGATTCACCAAGTAATTCTTTTTGAAATGCCCATAACAGCAAAATAGAAAATGGAACAAATAACATGAAATTCTCTATAGATTCTGTTGTAAACTGTCCATCTTCATAGAATCCCCATCCTCCCAAAAGCTTTCCAAGCGGATCAAACCATATCTCACGATTTAAAACTGTTCGGAGTAATATCATTGCTGTATAAAAAGCTAATAAGAATGTCCGGCGAAAATTTGAAGAACTTTTAAATGCTCTCCACCACGTTCCAAACATATTTCGAATAAAACTATTCTTTTTCCACCCATCTTTTCCTCCTTTATACGCCTATTATATAAGCATGTTTTCCTAGTATTCTATGTGCCATATAAACCAGAATAAAATAATATATTCCATTACATTTTGACATGAAAACATCCGGTATAAATGTATTTATTCTACGATTCACTATCGCAAATATAAATGACCAAATTATATAAGGAACAATTATTTTTTTAATTCTGCGATATATTATATCTCTATATACTCCATTTTCGTTTTCTTTGGTTAAATAACCAGAAAGAAATATAAACATACCTACTGCAAAATTAACCAATGGCCGAATTATTACTCCGTCCCCCCCCCACGCATATGTATTATATGTATGGATAACAATTACTGCAATAATTGATAACCCTCGCATTATTTGTATTTTTTTATTCATTCTTCTCTCCCACATTGAACTGCATTAACATACCGTAATCAAGATTTGACTTTATACCCCCCCGTCTTGCTCTTTTAAGCACCGGTTTTAATATCTTCTTAATAGCATTTTTTATTCTTTGTTTTATTGGCAAAGATAAATAACTTTTTCTTAACTCTTCAAAATCCATTTTCTTCATATCTATAAAAAAAGTCTCTCTCTCTTTTGGTCTATAAACAGAACGGAACTCTGCTGGATTTTCTTTTGTAGCATCGTCATATTCTACTTCCATAACTTTTACAGATGACTTAGATATATCCAACTGGAATTGTAGATTTAATAACCATAATTGCTTCTGGATTATATTCGATAACTAATTTGATGCCGCATAAATACTGGAGTTTTCTCTGGTTGTCCCTATTATATCTCGGACTCC
>OLRW01002449.1_pt1 | contig 10141 bp, 5 predicted proteins | sample 1672701 | NCBI WGS metagenome assembly OLRW01 (sample SAMEA3136715, study PRJEB25190) | human gut metagenome | biome: human gut; feature: human-associated habitat; material: faeces | place: Austria | collected 2013
ACTCATCTTCCTGTCCTTCCGGCTTTTCTAATCTTTCTAAATAAGCATAATCTCCATCAATCTGCTTTACGATATAATCGATTCTCTCAAACATTCTGTCTTTCTCCTCTCGTTCTACTTCAAACTACCTCTTTAGTCATCTCTTCTGCGAAATGCTCCGGATAAAATTAAAAGTCTTAAAAGCTGTAATAAAGAACCAATGACCGCTGCAACATAAGTCATCGCTGCTGCTCTTAATACTTTTTTTGTTCCACGAATTTCCTGTCTGCCCATAATTCCAGTCTCATCCAGCATCCGAAGTGCACGTGCAGAGGCATTGAACTCAACCGGCAATGTCACAATCTGAAACAAAAGCGCTGCACAAAACAGCAAGATTCCAATCATTAAAAGTGGACGAAACGAAAAAATTAATCCTGCTAAAAACAGAGGCCAGGATAACTGTGAACCAAAATTTGCAACCGGTACAATCGCAGAACGAACAGACAATGGAACATAATTTTTTGCATGCTGTACTGCATGACCACACTCATGAGCCGCAACTCCGATTGCTGCGATGGAAGTATTTCCATAGACTGCATCGGACAGACGTAAAACCTTATTGGAAGGGTCATAATGGTCTGTTAATTTTCCACTTACGTGTTCAATTCTGACATCATAAATTCCTGCACTGCTTAAAATGCGCTGTGCTGCCTGTGCTCCTGTCATTCCACAGTAAGAACGCACTTTACTGTATTTTGAAAATGTGGCATTCATCTTTGCAGAAACCAGTGCTGAAATCAAAAAAGCCAGTATAATCAGCACATAAGTTCCATCAAATCCCCAGCCCATTCCTCTGTTTGCATAATAAAAATCTGTCTGCGCTAATAACATCATATTCTATCCTCTTTTCTGTTTACTCTGCTGTCCGTTTTGTTTTTGCCTGCCCTTTTTGGATTCTTATTCTGCCGTCATAATATCAATTGTATTAAGGCGGTCACTTTCTTCTTCTTGGTGTCCAACCGTACCCGCTACAATATAATATCCAAATCTTGCATCATGGAAGAATTTTTTTACCATCGAGAAATTTTCAATTTGTCCGGTACTTTCCACATGCATCAGAGGACCGGTACATGCAAGAATTTCGTCTCCAATTTTGATATGTTCCTCATCATAATAGCGAATCGGTAAATCCTTTGCAATCAGACTCTTTATCTTATCTTCAATATATTCTAAATCAAAGTTAATCGGTTTTTCTACGTAATCCAGCACAAAACCATGACGAATATCGGAACGAACATAATCCGGACGTTCCATGTTGCGGACTACATAGCCATATAAATCCTCTGCGCTGTGTGCCATTTTACGATAAATTAAAGATTTATATACGATATCGGCAATATTTTGAGGCAGTGGTCCAAACAAAGACGGACGTGTTACAATGACTTCCTCCCCAATTCCAATCATCAAATCTGCATTTCTGTTTAATACAGGATACAACATCTCAAAGTATTCTACAATGACTCTTTTCTGCTGTTTTGTCACATCTAAAATTGCCTGTGCAATTTTTTCAAGCGGAATAAACTTTGACGCAGCCCTTACATCTACATGAAAGGTTCTTGGTGTATAAAATCCAACATCTTCTGCATTCATTAGCGGCATATTCTGAAAATCAAATTCATCGTCACCTTCTACAATCTGAATTCCCGGAAACATTCCCTTAATCAGCATACTTTTTCCGCAGTCTTTTGCCCCTACAATTCCGATAATCTTATCAAACGGATTTAAATACATCTGCGCAATTTTTCGCCCAAGCTCCATCATTCGACGATTTCCCCTTGGTGCAAAAAAGAAATTGTAAAGATTACATTCGTGTCGTACATTGTTATAAATCATACTGTCCTTCTCCTTTTTCTTATGTATTCCAAACCTGCTTTTGAAACCAGCTTTTGAATACTTTTTTATTTTCCCCAACCTGTCTTTATTATAATACGTTTCTTTCAGAAATTCCATTGCTTTCTACTTCTTATTGTTTTAAAATAGAGAGAAGAAATACTTAGGAAATTGGAGAAAAAATATGGATCTTAAAAACTCAGAATTTACACTGGATGAATTAAAAATCCTTGCAGAAAACGGCCAGAAAGATTTGCAGTATGCCGTTGGCTATTACTATGAAAATGGAATTAACACGGCAGTGGATTTTAAGCAGGCAGTCGAATGGTATGAAAAAGCGGCACAGAAAAATCATGTGGAAGCACTGATGCACCTTGGAATATTTTACGCACAGGGAAAAGGCGTAGAAAAAAATGGAAAGAAAGCCCTGGAGTATATTCAAAAAGCGGCTAAAACCGGAGATAAAAATGCCCAATATAATCTGGCACGCTGTTACGAAGAAGGAATTGGAACCGTTGTCGACTACAGCCGTGCATTTGACTGGTATAAAAAAGCAGCAGAACAAAATGACTACCGTGCAATGTGCTGTATGGGCAGTTATTTCCTGATGGGTCAGGCCGTTCCATGTATGCCAGAACGTGCATTTCAGCTCTTTGAAAAGGCTGCAAACGCAAATATCCCTGCTGCCCAGTATAATCTTTCTATTTTATACCGCTATGGAGAAGGTGTTGAAAAAGATATTGATTTAGCCGACACCTGGCGTATGAAAGCCGCACAAAATGGATTTAAACTTGCAATTGAAGAAATTCATAAAGAAGTCGGTATTGAATAAGACTAAAAAAAATCCCCCATACTCTGGAAAGATTCCAAAAGTATGGGGAATTTCAATAAGGAGTATTCAATTGTTTTTTATTTTTTTATTTCTCTTCTTTTGTCTCTACTCCTGTGTCTTTTCTTCTCTTTTTGTAATAGAGAATCACTCCGGCAAATGCACCTGAAGCACTAATCAGTCCTGCCATCGGAAGAAGAAAATCGGTTTCATCTCCTGTCTTGGCACTCTTCACACTGCTGTCTGTTCCCTGTTTGCCACTTGTCTGTGCCTGACTTCCTGTTGTAGTTCCGGTTGATTTATTTACGCTTCCGCTCTGAGTACCTTTATTGGTTGTTGTTCCAGTTGTGGTATTCGAGCCTTTGTTTGTTGTACCGGTTGTTGTTCCAGAACCATTATTATTCTTATCTGTCGTTGATGTATTGTTGTCTGTGGTATTGTCTTTGTTGTTATCCTTGTTGTCATCTTTCTTATTATCATCTTTATTGTCTGGGTCTGGTTTATCGGTATTATCTGCCAGTTCCTGTAAGCGTTTGATTTCTGCTTCTCTTTCCTCAAGTGCTTTCTTTGCATCTTCAATCATTGCTTTCTGATTGTCACTCAAGGCATCGTAAGCTTTTCTTGCCGCTTCTACTGCTGTCTTGTCTGCCAGTTTCAAATCTTTTACTTCTGGGAGACTGTTAATCTGCTGTGCCACTTTTTCTGCTTCTTCTTTTTCTCTCTCGAGTAAGCTGATCTGGTTTTCAGCGGTTAACAGCGTATCCACTACTCCACTTTCTGTTAACTGACGTTTCTGGTCTGCATTCAATGCATCATAAGCACTTCTTGCCAAAGATACTTTTTCTGCATCTTCCAGTTTCAAATCTCCAACTGCCGGAAGTTCCTGAATCTGTTTTGTTACCGCTTCGGCTTCTGCTTTTAATGCTTCGAGTTTCTGTTCTGCCTTTTCCAGTTTGTCATACGCTTCACCGGAAACAAACTTCTTCTGGTCTTCACTCAGAGCATCGTAAGCTTCTCTTGCCTGTTTCAGTACTGCTTCATCCTGGAACATCACATCCTCTTCGGACGGAAGGGCATTGAGTTTTTCTGTCACTGCATCGGCTGCCGCTTTGTCTGCCGCATCCTTTTTCAGTTTTTCTAACTGCGTTCTTAATTCACCAAGTTTTGCAACACTTTCCGGTGCTTTTCCATTCAGATATTCTTTCTGAGCATCACTTAATGCATTGTAGTGTGCCTCTGCACCTGCAAGAGCCACTTCATCATCCAGCGTCAGATTGTCTTTGGACGGAAGCGCATTCATCTCTTCTAATACCAAATCCGCTGCCTGCTCTTCGAGTAACTGTGCAATCTTCTTCTCTGCACGTTCCAGTTTGTCGGTTGTTTCCTTGGAAACCAGTTTCTTCTGGTCATCCGTCAGCTTGCTGTACGCATCTCTTGCAGCGTCAACTGCTTCCTGATGTTCCAGAGTCACATTTTCGGCTGTCGGAAGCGCATCAATCTGAGCAATCACAGCGTCCGCTGCTTCTTTGTCTGCCTTTTCTTTCTTAAGGGCTGCCAGTTGTTCCTCTGCTTTTAAGAGCACATCGTAATTGCTTACATATCTCTTCTCCTCACGGGTCAGGGAATCATAAGCCTTACGTGCTGTGGTAATCTTTGCTTCACACTCCTCTGTAAGCTCAATGGTTTCATCAATCTGCTTGATCTGATTTTCGACTTTTTCACCACGTTCTCTTGCACCAGGTGTTTCATCCAACGCTTCTAACCATTTATTCCAGGTAGATGCATTGCCACTTGATGCAAATCCGGACTCATCTTTCATATCAGACTGTTCTACTTTGTAGTCATCGATGTAATGCCATACGATTTCATCACCTGTGGTTACATACCATTCATTTAAGCCTTTGTCCGGGTGTACTCCGTTTACGGTATACATCCAGCCGGAATTTTTACCGTTGTCCATTTCCTTTAATTCATAACCACCATAAATCTCCGGTGCGGTAATGGAACTAATGTAGTTGTTTTCAATTCCTACATAAGAAAGTCCCGCTTCCTCTAATGCAGTCTTAAACACTTCACCAACCGTTACTTCTGACTGGTCAAAACTGTAAGTACCGGTTGCAATCCATGTCGTATACGCATGAACAACCTCGCTGTCACTTCCCTCTTCTCCATGTTTGGTATCACCAATCAGACGGAATGTAACAACTGTCTTGTTCGGGTCTGCGGATGGGTCACTTACTTTATTTACGGTAATCGAACTCATCACTGCAGTCAAGAGATTGTGACCGTCTTTATCTTTCTTGACAGCTGTAAAACGATGCGTTCCTAAAGAAAGGGTATTGGTTTCTACCTGAAGCTGTCCATTTTCATCGGTTGTTCCAATCAGTTTACTTCCTTCATAAATCTCTGCATCGGCAATGGCTTCTGCCTTTGCATCATTTTCAGAAACACCTGCTCCTGCTAATGTCAAGGTCAGGGTTTCTCCACGATTGACACTCTTTGTTTCCGGTGTCAGATGTGCATCTTTCATGCCATCCCATCCAGAACTATAGAAGAATTCAACCTTATCTCCATCAGATGCTAATGTATTGGCCGGATCATCACATACCACACCATTTACCTTGCAGATCCAGCTGGCTTTCTTTCCGTTACTTTCTGCAATGGAATCACCGGTAAGCACAAATTTACCTCTGTAACATTCAAAACCTGCTCTGCTTGCATCTGCTGCATCTAACAATGCATGAAGTACCGTGTAACCGCCATGGTTATATAAGACATAACGATTTGCTGCCAGGTCTTTTGCTTCCTGTGAAATGGCTATATCCGTTGTCGGGCAGAATACCGTACTCTGTCCTGCAAGCTGTACCGATACGGTTCCAGACTGAGCTGGAACTGCCTCTAAGCTTTCTATACGGATAACCGGATTACTTTCTTCATCTGTTACTTTGAAACTGTCTGTCTTGGTCAGGAATCCACTCTTAGATACATAGTAAGTATAAGTTCCATTTTCAAGCGTGTAAGTTCCATCTTCGTTGGCTTTCATCGTCTTACTGCCCTGCATTACAAGTACGGAGGCACCTTCTGGAACTTCAAAAGTTGTCTGTTTTGAAGAAGAACGACGAGTCACGTCGATGGTGTAGGTACTGTCTACTCCCATTCCTTTAGCTGCCTTACATGTCACTGTCAATTTGTTGACACCAACTTCCAGTGGAATTGCCTCTCCCGCTTCATACGTTTCTTCCGTTCCATTTATAGAAACAGTGTAACTCTCCATTGTATCTTTTCTGTTCCAGGTATCTCCTTTTACATTTACCAGAATCTTATCTGTTCCATTTGGAACAGATGTACTGAAATGTTCTTCTGTTCCAATAAATCCATATCCTAAATCCTGTGTAATCGTGTTCTTTTCAGAATCTTCATACGTAACATCGTCTGCTTCCAGAATTCCATCCCAACGTCCCAGTGCTTCACTTCCTTCAGCTGCTGAAATTGTTATATCTGTTGGAAGAAACGCCATCGTTTTTTTGTTTTTAGTTTTATATAAATGTGTTGCATAAGTCATCGGACTTCCATTACTCGGTACTACAATGACTTCGACCTGCATTTGTCGCAGTGATGCCTGATCAATATCAGCTCCTGTATACAACAATGGATTTCCAACTATATAGTTGTTTTCTGTTCCATAAGAATCTTCTTCTTTATAAGACTTGGAAAAGCTCATTTCCTGTACAACAGCCTTACTTTTATCAGAACCCAGCCAATATCTAACCAACAGTTTTGCGTCTTTATCTTCTTGCAGTAAATCTGCTCCTACTTGGACTTTTAAATCTTGTTCACTCTTCAATAATCCTAATCCACGATTGACATTCTGTGAAATGCCACTATGCGCTGTTGCAAATAAAGCCGTACCGCTGCCCTCAATAATTGAATTCCCATCTGGTTTCAAAGCTACAGCTAATGCTTTTAACATTCCTGCCGAACGACTCACAGTTTCTTCATTCTCATCATTTGAGCCGACCTCAAATGAAATTTCTGGAATATATGCCATCTTTCCATAATCAATATTCGGGTTATCTCCCCCATTCCAATAAGTTCCCATGGAATTTCTCGTTAATTTGCGATGTGCACCATCCGTTATTCCCCAGGCACTTATACTTAATGCACCATCTGTAATCCGATAAGTTCCGGCATCTTCCTCCTGCAGTTTTACTATAAAACTACTACCTGCCATGTACTGTCCAAATGAGGTAGTATAGTCCACTCCATTTGTCTTACATACAAACTGCACACCACTTGGATTATAGATTGCCGACATTTTAAACATTGGAGGAATCATGTTTTCCATCGTTATCTTTGCAGTATCTCCAACTTCTAAAGCTTTTCCTGAACGATACACGTTATCAATTGTAACATCCAGACCTCTGGCAAGAATGACATGATAGGTTGTTGCATCTCCTGCTTTTATCTCTACGATATTACGCCCTTCTGACAACTGAATCGTATAACTCTGTTTGCCATCTTCTGTTGTTTTTGCCTGATAGGTTTTCCATGAACTGTCTTTTAACCAATCTGTCGGATTTTTGCTGAGTTTTCCATCCGTCACAGTAATCGGTTTATGAACACGCACGGATTTAATCTTTTCTGAACTATCTCCTGTTGTTGCAGTTGGAGTAAAGGTATACTCTGCTGAATTTCCCATCTCATACGTAACTCCATCTGCTCCTGTCTGATTCTTAAGATAATAAACCGTACGTCCTTCTATCATATCAATATTAGAAGTTATTTGTGTTTGAGTTTTCTCTTCTCCGACATGAACAACTGCAATTCCGGTCAGTTCCGGCAGTAATGCACTATAAATATAACTTCCACTACTATTTTTAATAGAAGCAGTATCTACCGCATCATAATAAAAAGCAACCAGCACTGTACCTTCGCCATTGGCATGAATCCTGCCAAACTGTCCAATTTTATCGTCTTCGGTTATCTCAACGGAGGCAACACTTTCATCTCCACCAATCACCACATAATGCCAGTCTGGGTCATTATGAGCATTTGCCACACCATTTTCTACTGCCTGCCATGCACGTAATGGTACTAAATCAAAATATTCACCTACATTCAAATCAATCTCACTGTTTTCTGGAAGATTTGTCAGCATACTGGCATAGATTCCATCTTTTTCCTGCTCCCTGTGTATCTGCGTCGGATTATCTTCAAGCGGAGCAACCGTCACTTCAGTATGGTCATCATTCCATTCTCCATTTAGACTCTTGGTATAACGAGTTACTTTTCCTTCCTGCCTCATCATATAGGTAAAGCCTTCTGGAATCTTATAATAATTATATCCATCTTCTGTCTTAAAAGGAGTATAGGATTTCCAGTTTCTCGCAGTATAGAATTTTAATTCCCAGGTAGTACAAACTTCCATATCTACCGGAGCTTTAACTGTGATATAACTTTTCTTTAGATAAGGAATTTTTCCATTATCGGAAAGGTTTAATGCTCCAAATTCTGTATCTCCGTAAACATAAAAATGCCCCTCGATAGGCAAATAATTCCCATCAAAGGGTGTAAAACTGAAATTATAATAACTGTCACCGCCACAATTTGGGACAACATAATTGTACACACTATCTGTAGCATGCCAATATTCTTTCTCCTGCTTCTCATCATAAAGAGTTAATGTACCAAGGTCAGGAAGATACACCTTTTTATATTTTTCATCTATCCATGCAGACGGAGAAACCTTATAAAAATTAACCATTGCAAGGTTGAGTTCTGTTGTATCCTCTGTCACTGTAAAATATCCACCAGCTCCGTTAGAATCTCCATTGCTTACAGATTCATAACAATATTCTCCAGGGGATACCGTAAAACTCTTATCTTTTACTTCAACCTCCTGTTTTTTGTCAGCTGTATATATCTTTACAGAACTGAAACCAGTAAGTTCAACTACCCTATCCGTATCTGCCGCATAAATATTTACTTTCCAAACTCCCATCAGACACATTACAAGCAATAGATAGCGAAGCATCTTTTTCATTTTTACACCTTCCATCTATCTGTTGATATTCCAGCAAATGGTTAAGACGGTATTCTCCGCCTCAACCATCTGCCTTAAATATTATTTTATTTGATTATTTTAAAGTACTAAAATAATTTGTTGCCTGCTGATATGTACCAAATGCCCAGTATACGCTGTCTCCATCTTTCACTTCAAGAACAGATGCACTTACCATATCACCCTCTGATACTTTCTTGCCATCACGAACTACACAGTAATTCCATCCATAATAGCTCCAATCTTCACCTGTATATGCCGCAAGAGTATTTTTAGCTTCATCTGTTATGGACTGTACATATCCACCACTCTGCTCAAAGCTCATATTGTTTGCTTCTGCCAGGCTATATAATGCATCACCTGCTGTTGCGTAAGTCTGAGCGCATCCAGCAGAATTTTTAAACGGATTATCTGCTTCTTTAGATGCTGCTGAAACGGTCAAATTCTGTTCATCTTCAGCAATAACATTATCACCGCTCAAATCCTTTACTTCTACATTTGAAACTGTTACATCCTTCTGTGTCTCTGCTGCCTCTACATATATGGTCATATCAATACCGGCACTTTCATTATTGGTATTTACGATATGTAAGCTTGCCGGACCATACTGACCAGCTGCACTAGTAACTTTTACAGTACCAGCCCAACCATCTGCCGTCTCCTTAGCACCATACTCATAAACTCCTGTAAGTCTATTTCCGCCAAAATTAACGCCCTCAACTTTCAGTCCGCTTTTTGCTGCATCTGCTGAATCAAAACCAGTTCTCTGATAATGAGCATCAGCAGGCATCAGTCCAAGTGTTACACTAGAACCAGATGTAATCGGTGTAGAATACTGAGTATCCGGTGTTACTACTAGATTCGGGTCACCATTTGCTGCTAATACTGGCATAGCCATAGACAGTGTTGTCACTCCTGCTAATAATACTGAAACTACTTTTTTTGTTTGCATGGTTTTATACCTCCATTTTTTCTCCCTCTTGTTAAGTCATCACAGCGTGGGGAGTATTTTATTTTCCACTGTGCGACTGTAAGGTTTCATTATCACGACTTTTTCACTTTCCTTCCTTTTGCTGTCTGTCATGACAATAAAAAAAGCCCGTACAACCGAAAGGTCATACGAACTGATTTCTCATCCTCGAACTACAGGTATTCCACATCTATTTAATCAGATAATAAAGGATACTGTTTATTCTTATGCTTCAGTCAATTCGTTCCTGGCCTCCGAATTTTCTTAAATATCGGGAATGTTTTATTACGCTCCGTCTTCTGGCTCAGGACCAATTAACCTACTCGATGTGTCTTACCAAATCTGATTCATTCAGTGACCTTTTACATCTTTCGTTGTCCTTACAGCAGGGAAAGGATCTGCTCCGGATTCT
>OLRW01002460.1_pt1 | contig 10109 bp, 6 predicted proteins | sample 1672701 | NCBI WGS metagenome assembly OLRW01 (sample SAMEA3136715, study PRJEB25190) | human gut metagenome | biome: human gut; feature: human-associated habitat; material: faeces | place: Austria | collected 2013
GTCCGGCTCATCTACGACGATTTCGGCAGTCTGCTGGGTCTGCCGTCCGATTTCGTGGTAAAGATGGAGCGGGCGCATATCCGCTGTATCCCGTTCAACCCGGTGGTGCCGCTGGTGTCGCTGGTCATGAATCACCGCGACCACCGGAAGATCGTGGTCGTGGACGGAAATACAGCCTATACGGGCGGCATCAATCTGGCCGACGAGTATATCAATGAAGAAGAGCGGTTCGGCTACTGGAAGGACGCAGCTCTCCGCACCGAGGGCGCGGCGGTCTGGAACTTCACGGTGATGTTCCTCGACCACTGGAACGCCTTCCGCCCCAGCGAGGAGGATTATGCGCCCTTTATGCCTCAGGCTGAGTCCCTGTCTGCCCAGTCGGACGGAGTGATACAGCCCTACGGGGACAGCCCGCTGGACGAAGAGGCTCTGGCCGAGACGGTCTACCTGAATATCATCAATCAGGCCCAGCGGTACGTCTATATCTATACGCCCTACTTCGCGGTGGGCGAGACCATGCTGGAAGCCCTCAAGGCGGCGGCAAAGCGGGGCGTGGACGTCCGGCTGGTGCTGCCGGGCATCCCGGACAAGAAGCTCATCTTCCGGCTGACCCGCTCCTATTATGTGCCGCTGCTCCGGGCGGGGGTGCGCATCTACGAGTTCACGCCCGGCTTCCTCCACGCCAAGTGCTACGTCAGCGATGACCGCGCCGCCGTGGTGGGCAGCATCAACATGGATTACCGCAGCCTCTTCCTCCACTTTGAGTGCGGGGCGCTGCTGCTCTATAACAGTCAGGTCATTGCTCTGCGGGACGATGTGCTCCGCACCCTGCCAGAGTGCCGGGAAGTGCAGCTGGCCGACTGCCGCACCTCGCTGGCCGGGACGCTGCTGGACAGTGTGCTCCGCCTGCTGAGCCCGCTGATGTGAGCGATACTGTGGTGGAATAAGTGGCAAAGTTCCATAAATTAAATGATATATCGTTCAATATTGATTGTTTGCCAACCTGGCAAAGTTCTCCTGATTGGCAAACTACCTACTTTGCCAGCAAGCCTTAAGTTTGCCAACGTGGCAAAGTTTGATTTGTGACGATAACACGCTGGTATTTTGGAACTTTGCCAGATAACACGTCGGTCTCAGAGCACAGTTGTAAATTTTCTGTGCGGTGCTTGACTTTTGCAGGGAATCGCATATAATAAAGATGATAAATGTGGAAGCCAATATGTCATTGGCACACCCAAAAGGAAAAGACCCCCTCCCGGAGCGGCAATCTCCGAAAGGGGGTCCTTTTTAGTGCTTACGGCCCGTCAGCCATCCGTCAAGCCACTTGCAGATATAGTAAGAAGCTACATTTGCTGCGACGGACAGGATAAATGTGGAAATATACGCCATTGGGCAACACCTCCCTTCCCATAAAACTGGGCGGGGTAGGCCGCAGGACAAGTATAACACAGTTTCCAACAAAAAGATACATAAATAAATAGACTCCTGTCGGGCTATACTACTCCCAAAGAGATGAAAGGGAGCGTAACGCTTATGACACAGAGACAAAAAGCTCTTCTGAGCTGTGCCGTGGCGGCGGCACTGCTGCTGTCCGGCTGCCGCAAAGGCAACAGCAATTCCGGCAGCATGAGCAGTTCGAACGCCATGTCCGGCTCGTCCGGCAGCGCCAGCACCACCCAGACCGGCGGCTGGAAGACCGGCCTCGGCATCCTGACCGAGGCCTCCGATGAGGCCCGCACCGGCACCATCCATACCATCGCTGCCGCCGTCCTGCTGGACGGGGACGGCAAGCTGGCCGACGTGATGCTGGATGAGCTGGAAGTGGAAGTTACCGCCGACGGCAAAGGCGTCGTCACCATGCCCACCGACTACCGCACCAAGCGCCAGAAAGGGGACGACTACCCGCTGGCAGCGGCATCTTCGCTGAAAAAGGGCTGGGCCGAGCAGGCCGATGACTTCGCCGACTACCTCACCGGCATGACGCCCGAGCAGGCATCCATGCTGGAAACGGATAAGGATGGCAAGGCTGTGGACGCCGACCTGCTGTCCGGCTGCACCATCCGGGTGGATCAGTACCGCGACGCCGTGGCGAAAGCCTGCACGAATGCGTCCGCCCTCGGCGCGGCGAAGGGCGACCGGGTGAGCCTTGGCGTGGAGGCGGAGAATGCCTCTTCGGACATCACCGCCACCGACGACAAGGATGTGAACGCAGAAGTTGACCTTACCGTCGTGGCCCTGACTCTGGATGCCGATGGCCGTGTGACCAGCGCCATCGGCGACATGGCAGAGCCTGCGCTGACCATCGCGGCAGACGGCGGCGTCACCGCCCCGGACACCGTCCGCTCCAAGCTTGAGCTGGGCGACAGCTACGGGATGCGGAACGCATCCAGCCTCGGCAAGGAGTGGTACGAGCACAGCGAGGGCTATTGCAGCTACCTCAAGGGCAAGACTGAGAAAGAGGTGGCGGACATCCCTGCCGACGGCTCGGACGCCGACCTCGCGGCCCTCTGCACCATCTCCATCGACGCCCTGCAAAAGGCCGCGGGGGATGCGTTTGAGAATGCGTCATTATAAATTGAACGGAAAGTCTGACCGTCACCGTGAGGTGGCGGTTTTCTTTTTGTCCTTTGTACAAATACACCGAAAACCCGATCGGAAAGGGGCGGTCTGCGGGCAAAACGCGAAAAAATCGGTTTTCCTCTTGCAAAACGGGGCAAAACGCGCTATTCTATAGTCACAGTTTAACAATTTAGCATGGTAAAGCGGTAAAACGAAGCGTCGCTTCTGCTGAATCTGAGGGAGGAAATTACAACATGAAACGTCTGGTATCTGCTTTTCTGGCCGGTGCGATGGCACTGAGCCTTGCCGCCTGCGGCGGTTCTGCATCCACTTCTACGGCTGCTTCTTCTGCCGCCGCCTCTGCCGCCCCGGCAAGCTCCGTGGCCGCTGACAGCGACCTGGCTTACATCCAGTCCAACGGCAAGATGGTCATCGGCTACACCGTGTATGAGCCGATGAACTACACCGACGCCGACGGCAACTTCACCGGTTTCGATACCGAGCTGGCCACCGCTGTCTGTGAGAAGCTGGGTGTCGAGCCGGAGTTCGTGGAGATCAACTGGGACACCAAGGAGACCGAACTGGCTGCAAAGAGCATCGACTGCATCTGGAACGGCCTGACCCTGACCGATGACCGCGAGGAGAACATGGCCTGCACCAAGCCCTACGTCAAGAACGCCCAGGTCGTCGTGGTGAAGGACGGCACCGATTATACCTCCACCGCCGACCTCATCGGCAAGACCGTGGTGGCCGAGGCCGGCTCTGCCGGTGAGACCACCATCACCGAGAACGCCGACCTGTCTCAGGCTGATTTCATCTCCAAGGCTGTTCAGACCGACTGCCTGATGGAAGTTGCCGCTGGCACTGCTGACGCCGCCATCCTCGACCTGACTCTGGCTTCTGCCATGATCGGCGAGGGTACCGACTACGCAAACCTCAAGATGGTGGATGAGCTGAACGTCGAGGAGTACGGCGTGGCCTTCCGCAAGGGCAGCGACGTGGCCGAGGCTGTGGACAACGCTTTCGACGAGCTGAAGGCTGACGGCACCATGCAGACTCTGGCCGACAAGTACGGCCTGACTCTGGCTGAGTAACTTACATTATAAACGGATAGGTGTAGTGATTCTGTGACTGTGATTTTGGAGCGTCTGACCGGCGCATTCGCGCTCAACTGTGAGCTGTTCTTTCTGACCTTGCTGTTTTCGCTGCCGCTGGGCCTTGTGGTGGCCTTTGGCTCCATGAGCCGGTGCGCACCGCTGCGGGGCGTCGTCAAGACCTTCGTGTGGGTCATCCGCGGCACGCCGCTGATGCTCCAGATCATCGTCATCTACCTCGGCCCCGGCCTGCTGGGTATGACCAACCCCTGGCCCTCCGGCTCTTCGGGCCGTCTGGTGGCGGCGGTGGTGGCTTTCGCCATCAACTACGCCTGCTACTTCTCTGAGATCTACCGCGGCGGCATCGAGGCTGTGCCGAAAGGCCAGACCGAGGCCGGTCAGGTGCTGGGCATGACCAAGAGCCAGATCTTTTTCAAGGTCACGCTCCTGCAGGTCGTCAAGCGCATCCTGCCCCCGATGGGCAACGAGGTCATCACGCTGGTAAAGGATACCTCGCTGGCGAACGTCATCGCCAACAAGGAGATCATCATGATGGCGAAGGAGTACAGCGCCAAGGGCCTTATCTGGCCGCTGTTCTCCACCGCGATTTTCTTCCTCGTCTTTGTCGGCGCACTTACCCTGCTGCTGGACTGGGCCGAGAAAAAGATGGACTATTTCCGCTGTTAAGGAGGATACTGAATTATGGCATTACTCGAAGCCTCCGGCATCGGGAAGAATTTCGGCGAGACGAAAGTTCTCAAGGACATCTCGCTCACACTGGAACAGGGCGAGGCGCTGGCGATCATCGGCTCGTCCGGCTCGGGCAAGACGACGCTGCTGCGCTGCCTGAATTTCCTTGAGCGTCCCGACACCGGCGTCATCAGGGTGAACGGCGAGACCATGTGGGACGCCGCCGACCCTGCCACCCAGCGGGAGAGCGAGGTGCGGAAAAAGCGCCTCCACTTCGGCCTCGTGTTCCAGAACTTCAACCTCTTCCCCCAGTACACCGCGCTGGAAAACGTGATGCTGGCGGGGGAGCTTCTGGCAAAGGAGCAGCCCGACTACAAGGCCAACAAAAAGGCCATCCACGCCCAGCTGGAAGCACAGGCCCGTGACCTGCTGGCCCAGATGGGCCTGTCAGAGCGGGCAGGCCACTACCCCCACCAGCTTTCCGGCGGCCAGCAGCAGCGGGTGGCCATCGCCCGCGCACTGGCGCTCCACCCGGACATCCTCTGCTTCGATGAGCCCACCAGCGCCCTTGACCCGGAGCTGACCGGCGAAGTCCTCCGTGTCCTGCGGGACCTCGCCGACCGAAAGACCACCATGATCATCGTCACCCATGAGATGCACTTCGCCCGCGACGTGGCCGACCGCATCCTATTCATGGACGGCGGCGTCGTGGTGGAGGAAGGCCCGGCCCGCCAGCTCATCGACCACCCCCAGGAGGAGCGCACCAAGCAGTTTTTGGCGCACTACTCTGAATAAGACAGGCTATGGCCCTCCCCGCTCGGGAGGGCTTTTTTGCGCCATTCACGCCGAAAACACCACGATTCGCGCAGTTTTTATTTACATTCTCCGGATTTTTTGGTAAGCTTGTATCGAAAAAGGCTGATTCTTCAAAAGACGAACAGACCAAAGGAGGACGGACTATGAGACTGAAGAGCGCACTCCGGCGGGGCGTGGCCGCCGCCGTCATCGCGGGCATCGTGGTGAGTTCCGGCATCCCGGCCTATGCGGCCCGGTGGGACATCGCCAACGGCGACATCACCGTGAAAGCGGGCGACACCGAAGGAACGAACAAGGTCACACAGGGCGAGACCATCGACAAGGACGACACCAACACCGTCATCACCGGCGAGTCGGATAAGAACACCGTCACCATCGACACCTCCAAGGGCGACGTGGACGTCGCCTTCGACGACCTGAAGATCGACGTCAGCGGCAAGGCCGAGGGGGACGTCAGCGGTGACGGCCCTGCCCAGGAGAGCAAAGCCGCCGTCACCGTGCAGGGCGACCACGATGCGACCATCGAGCTGGACGGTGACAACGAGCTGAAGAGCGGCGGTTATAATGCGGGTCTTGAGAAGAACGAACACGAGTCGAAAGGAACGCTGACCATTAAGGACGACAAGGGCAAGGACGGCTCCCTCACCGCTGAGGGCGGCGAAGGCGGCGCAGGCATCGGCGGAGGAGCGGAGAGAACCGGCAGCAACATCACCATCCGGGGCGGCACCATCGAGGCTGTGGGCGGCGCAGGAGCGGCCGGCATCGGCGACGGTGTAGGTGCGCAGCAGCCTGAGATAGACCAGGATACACCGCCCAGCAACCCCAATAACATCATCATCTGCGGCGACGCCGAGGTGACGGCCAAGGCGGGAAGCCAGATGACGGACGCCAAGGCCCCGGCCATCGGCGGCAGCTACGGCGAAGTACCCACGGAGAACCTTTCTGACGATGAACATAAGGTGACGGGAGGACGGCTGACCCGTCTGAACGCGGACGGCACCGTGATGGAGGGGATGGGCTACGACTACACCTCCACCCCCAAGCCCCAGCCGGACGACGATGATGATGACGTCCCGCCCCCGGCACAGGAGAACGCTCCCGAACCCCTGCCCGGCGGCATGGTGGTGGGCGGCTTCTTTTCCAGCCGGGTCACCATCCAGCGGTGGGATTCTGCTTTGGCCATTATTGAGAGCACCGACCCCATGCCCGGCAGCTTAAAGGCCGGCGACGCCGGAGAGGTCCTCACCCCGGGGGGTGTGGTGCTTATTGAGAGCGCCGCTCCCCGCTCCACCGTCACCACCGACATCTCCAGTCTCCGGGAGGACGGCGTGGAGGACATCTTCTTCCGCTATGAGGACACCATGACCCACTATAGCGTGGACAAGATGGCCGACGCGGCGGGCGAGGACGCTGACGTGGAGCTGAAGCAGAACAGGGAGGACATCAGCCTCCGGCTGGACGGCGAAACGCGGGACGACCTGTCAGAGCGCTATCTGGAGTGGGTGCCGGTGCAGACGCCAGAGCCGCAGGAGTGGCTGATATTGACCCACGAACTCGCGAAAAAAAGGGACGACCGCCCGAGTTTGGATTGGTGGCTCGAGCCTGAGAGAGAGGAAACGGTAGAGCAAAAAACGAGTGAAGAACTCAGACGTGAACTCGACGAATTACTGAAACAAGAGCGGGAGATGGGCTTCCAATTTGCGAAAAAAAGGGACGACCTCCCGAGTTTGGATTGGTGGCTCGAGCCTGCGAGAACGGAAACGCCGAGAATCGGGCTTGACGAGTCCCTGAAACAGCTGGCTTCCCGATTTGAGGCCATCGCTCCCGAGGAGGATAAGCCACGGCTTTTCCTGCTGGAAACCACCGTCCCGGATGGCACAAAGTATACCAATCTGTTGGAGAGTGACCTGCGGAGCTATGCCGACCTTGGTGACGACTGGGACGACCTGCCGGATACCCAGGGTGAGATAAAGCTCTGGATACCGGAGGACTTGGGGCAGCCCAAAGAAATAAGCATCTCAAAGGAGAGCCTCTGAGCCGCAGCGACGGCATTGCATGATACACAGAACGAAAGGAGATGTACTATGAGACTGAAGAGCGCACTCCGGCGGGGCGTAGCCGCCGCCGTCATCGCGGGCATCGTGGTGAGCTCCGGCATCCCGGCCTATGCGAAAACATGGAACATCGCCGACGGCGACATTACGGTCAAAGGTGCGAGCGATGAAAGCGGAAACTATAACAATGTCAAGCAGGGTGAAAAGGATTTCGAGAAGGATGAGGGGGAGACCGTCATCACCGGCGAGTCGGATAAGAACACCGTCACCATCGACACCTCCGAGGGCAACGTGGACGTCACCTTCGACGACCTGAAAATTGACGTCAGCGGCAAGACCGAGGTGGATGGCAGCGGTGACAGCCCAGTCGATGCGGGCAAAGCCGCCGTCACCGTGCAGGGTGACCACGATGCCGCCATCGAGCTGGACGGCGCCAACGAGCTGAAGAGCGGCAGCCACAATGCGGGCCTCGAGAAGAATGGCCATGAGTCCTCCGGCAAGCTGACCATCAAGGACGATAACGATACCAAAGGCGCTTTGACCGCTGAGGGCGGCGACGGCGGCGCAGGCATCGGCGGCGGCTACGAAAGCGGTGCCGGAAACATCGAGATCACCGGTGGCACGATAGAGGCCGTGGGCGGCGAGGGTGCTGCCGGTATCGGCGGCGGTGTGTACGGCCAGGGCCGCGACATCGAAATTTCCGGCGGCAAGGTGTCGGCCACGGGCGGCGATATGGATGAAAAACTGGATCCCTCCCGCCCCGGCGCGGCAGGCATCGGCGACGGCGCAGGCACGGAAGGCCGCGAGATAGACCCGGATGCGCCGCCCAGCAATCCCAATCACATCATCATCTCCGGCGACGCCGAGGTGGAGGCCAAGGCAGGCGCCAGCACCGGCGGCAAAACTGCGGCCATCGGCGGCGGCCTAGTCGGCGAGATTTCCAATGACGCCCTCTCCAACGACGACCACAAGGTGACGGGCGGCAGTCTGACCCGCTACGACCCCGACGGGAAGAAGATGGAGGACTACAGCTACGACCGGCGGACGCCCTCCCAGCCGGAGCAGCCGGACAAGCCGGAGCAGCCGGACAAGCCGGAGCAGCCGGACAAGCCGGAACAGCCCGATGATACCGAGAACGACGAGGACGACGACGAGGACGACGCTCCAAGCGTGCAGGTCGGCGAGGTGCCGGACCGTGTGAAGCAGATGTACGAGACCGTCGGCGTGATCACCCATCCGGATGGCACACAGGAGCTTGGTAATGTGGCCACGGCGGAGTATGACCCGGTCAACAAGGTCCTGAGCTTCGATGCCCACAGCACACTCTTTCGGATGACAGGCGACTCGCTGCGGGAGCTTGCAAAGGAAGTCCATGAGCTTCGCATCCGGTTCCTTGATGGGGAAGGGCGGGAGATGGAGGCCGTCATTCCGCTGGCCCGGATCAAAGATCTGGTCGGCGTGAATGGCGCATTCGAACTCGAGTTGTCCCATGAGGGGCGTTATCAATTCCATGTTGTCGGGCAGACGGGATATGATAGAAAAACATTCTCGGATGAGACCGCCCTGCGCCGAAACGGCAAGGAACTGGTCCTCGTGTACCGCGTTGGCGATGAGGAGCAGAAAGCGCAGGAGACTGCCCGGGTGGAAGAGGCGATCGCCCGCCGTAAGCAGGAGAAAAAGCAATGGGGAACTGTCCTCTCCGGTCGGGAAAGCAGCTCCCTGAGCGGACTGCCCGAGCTGACTCAGCCGGGAACAGGCACCGTCGGCGGCGTGACCGACTCCATCGCAGACCCGAAAGTCACCGACATGGGATCCATCACGGTCCGTCTGCCCGGGAAGTCCGCCCCGGACCAGACGGTGTGGAAGACAGTTACCGGTAACATCGTGAAGTTCGTGAGCGGGAAGCAGGACGTCACGCATGACGATTCGGCTGACATCGTGAAGCTCGTGAGCGGGAAGCAGGACAGCAAGAAGGACGACCCGGCCTCCTCCGCCGGTGACCTCAGCGGGCTGGCGACTCCCTCGCCGGACAGCCTCATCACGGTCCAGCAGCCGGAGACAATCGGTAAGCAACCGGAGACAATCGGTAAGCAGCCGGAGACAATCGGTAAGCAGCCGGAGACAATCGCCCAGCAGCCGGAAACAGGCAGATGGGTAACGGACAGTCAGGGTGACTGGGTGTGGAAGCCGGGCAAGGATGACAGTCGGCCGCCGGATTGGGAAGGAAATTGGGAGACAAGAAAATGGATAAGGGACAGTCAGCCGCCGGGTTTGAGAGGAGATTGGGAGACAAGAAAATGGATAGGGAGCAGCGACGATAATTTGTGGGGTGGGATTCCTTTTATGACTCCGCATATTATGACTCTGCATGGGATTTCGATTATGAAGGTTGAGAGCGTGGGCTGAGAGGGAGTGCAGCAGGAGGGCCCTGCACAGGGGCAGACCTGCCGCCCCCCTGCGCACAATCACCAAAAACCACCGATAGAAAATAGCAATGTTGTACGAAGAAATCTGAGAAAAACCCCTTGCAAAATCACGATGAGCTGAGTATAATACCACTCATGAAACGAAAAACGTCCTGCCCCTCGTCCGGCAGGGCGTTTTTGTCGGGAAAAATTTGGCAAAGAAATGTTAAGTGACCGCCCGGGGAGGGGCTTTGTATGACAAAAGACATGACACAGGGCAGCCCGCTCAAGCTCATCCTTGCCTTTGCGGTGCCGCTGATGCTGGGCAGCCTGTTCCAGCAGTTCTACAACCTGGCCGATACCATCATCGTGGGCCGCTTTGTGGGCGTGGAAGCGCTGGCGGCCGTAGGCAGCGTGGGCGGCCTGAACTATCTGGTGCTGGGCTTTGTCAACGGCATTGCCTGCGGCTTCTCCATCCCCATCTCCTGGAC